>Ga0307516_10007591_pt1 | contig 12429 bp, 13 predicted proteins | sample 19_EM_MG_FD_203310 | JGI IMG/M metagenome (GOLD analysis project Ga0307516, IMG submission 203310) | Populus trichocarpa ectomycorrhiza microbial communities from riparian zone in the Pacific Northwest, United States - 19_EM | ecosystem: Host-associated > Plants > Roots > Unclassified | place...
GCGATCGCAGCCGGGCGGCTGAGGCATGACGGCGAGGTCGTGCACGGCAACGGCAGCATTTCCGTGGTCAAGATCGCGGTCGACCCGGTCTGGTATCTGCCGGGCCTCGCCGAACGGTTCGCGACCACCGAGAACAATCTGCGCCGGCAATTGTTCGAACAGACCGCGGGCATGTTTCCCGAACTGGTGACACGACCCGATCTGCAGGTGTTTCTGCCGCCGATCGGCGGCACCACGGCCTATCTGTTCGGCGATGTGACCAAGCTGCCGGACCACAGCACCAGGATCACCTGCCGCGTGCATGACGAGTGCAACGGCTCGGATGTGTTCGGCTCCGACATCTGTACCTGCCGCCCCTATCTGCTCCATGGCATCGAGGAATGCGCGCGCGCCGGGCAGACCGGCGGCCTCGGCATCATCATCTACAATCGCAAGGAAGGCCGTGCGCTCGGCGAAGTCACCAAATTCCTAGTCTACAATGCGCGCAAGCGCCAGGAAGGCGGCGATGCTGCCGCTCAGTATTTCGAGCGCACCGAATGTGTCGCCGGCGTCCAGGATGCCCGCTTCCAGCAATTGATGCCGGATGTGCTGCACTGGCTCGGCCTCAAGCGGCTCGACCGTTTCATTTCCATGAGCGACATGAAGCACGATGCGCTGACCAGCCAGGGCATCGAGATCGTCGAACGCGTGCCAATTCCCGACGAGCTTGTACCCGCCGACGCGCATGTCGAAATCGCAGCCAAGAAGGCCGCCGGCTACTACAGTCCCGAGCCGGTGCTAAACCCGACCACCGCGGTCGGCCGTTCGCTCGAAAAATATTGAGCGCGCGGCCGTGTCGCTTGCGAATCCGGAAACCTCAGCCGCCCTCTCATTGTTGAGCGCAAAGGCGGTGCGCGAGCGCGCGCATCGGATGCTCGCGCTCGGCCTCGAGGACCGGCTTCCCAACTTCCGTATCCACCTCGATCGCCTCGACGACACGGTCGACCTGGTGCTGAAGGTGACGCGCGCGGCGTATCCTTCCGACGTGATCCCGTTCCATTCGCGCTGGCGCCACTTTGTCTTGAATGGCGACGATCGCTGGGCCGATATTGCGGGCCAGCACAGCTGGTCCGATCGCGCCGCGCGGGTCAGGTCCGAATTCGATCTGGCCATCGTCAGCGTGTTCCTCGACGCAGGCGCCGGTCCGTGGTGGCGTTACCGCGATCCCATCACCGGATCGGCCACCGGCCGCTCCGAGGGACTGGCGCTCGCCAGTCTCGCCATGTTCGGCGATGGCGTGTTCTCCGCTGATCCGGTTGAGCCCTTGCGGGTCGATGCCGGAATTCTTGCGACGATCTCAATCGCCGACCTTGCGCGCGGCCTGCAGGTTTCCGACGCCAATCCGCTGCTCGGCCTGGACGGTCGCGTCGATCTGTTGCACCGGCTGGGCCGGCTGGTCGCCTCGAAGCCCGACATCTTCGGTCGAAGCGATCTGCCGAGGCCCGGCGGGCTGTTCGATCGCCTCGCCGTGCTTGCAGGTGATCGACGCCAGCTTCCCGCACCGACGATCCTGAGCGAACTGCTGCAGCAGCTGGGGCCGATCTGGCCGTCGCGACTGACGCTCGGCGGGATCGCGCTCGGTGACTGCTGGAAACATCCCTTGCTGACCACCGAGGATGCGACCAGCGGGCTGATGCCGCTGCACAAGCTGTCGCAGTGGCTGGCCTATTCCCTGATCGAGCCGCTGCAGACAGCTGGCATCAGCGTGACCGATATCGACGGTCTCACTGGCCTCGCCGAATATCGCAATGGCGGACTGTTCGTCGACATGGGCGTGCTCGCGTTTCGCGATGCGGAATCGGCGCAGCGGGAGCACGAGGTCGGATCAGCGCTGGTGGTGGAGTGGCGCGCGCTGACGGTGGCCCTGCTCGATCGCGTCGCCGATCGCGTGCGGCACCGGCTTGGTGTTGATGCAACCGCGCTGCCCCTGGCGAAAATCCTGGAGGGCGGAACCTGGGCTGCGGGCCGGCTGCTGGCGCGCGAACACCGCGCGGACGCCTCACCGCCGGTGAAGGTCATCAGCGATGGCACTGTGTTCTAGATCAGGAGACAGGTCTCGACGGCGTCGCAAACATCGCGAACCTGATCGCACGGCCGCGGGGAGACAAACTCTCGGTGATCAGACGCCCCAACGCAGCGCCGCAGTATGTACCGGAGCATCCCACAGCGTCTTCGCCTGGCTGTCGAGCACCGATACAGTCAGGGAGACACCGGCCATATCGAGTGACGTGACGTAGGACCCAGTCAGGAAACGGACCGAGTTGATCCCGGCGCCGTCCAGAATCCGCTTCGCGCTATTGACCATCAGATAGAGTTCGATCAGCGGCGTTGCGCCGAACCCGTTGACCAGCAGCATCACCTCGCTGCCCTTGCCCGGCGCGAGATCCTTCAGGATCGCCTCGAGCAGTTCCGCGGCGATCACGTCGGCTGAAGCCAGCGGGACCCGGCGCCGGCCGGGCTCGCCGTGAATGCCGACCCCCATTTCCATTTCGTTGTCGGCCAACGTGAAATTCGGCCGACCCGCCGCCGGCACGGTGCACGGCGTCAGCGCCACGCCCATCGAGCGCGTGCGCCGGTTGATGTCATCGCCGAGCTCCTTGAGAGCAGCCAGTGGCATTCCGGTCTCGGCGGCGGCACCGACCATCTTCTCCACGATCAGCGTCCCGGCAACGCCACGACGACCAGTCGTGTAGGTCGAGGTCTCGACCGCGACATCGTCGTTGGTCAGGACGGTTGCGACGTCGCGTCCGGCCATCTCGGCGGCCATGGCGAAGTTCATCACGTCGCCTTCGTAGTTCTTGACGATGAACAGCACGCCGGCCCCGGTGTCGACGGCTTCCGCCGCCTCGATCATCTGGTCCGGTGTCGGCGAGGTGAAGACCTGGCCAGGGCATGCGGCATCCAGCATGCCCAGCCCGACAAAGCCCGCATGCAGCGGCTCATGTCCCGAACCGCCCCCGGAAATCAGCGCGACCTTGCCCGCCTTCAAATCGCGGCGGCGCACGAATTTTCGCTCAGCGCCAAGGACAAGGATATCGCTGTGGGCCGCCGCAAAGCCGTCCAGGCTTTCGTCAAGTACCGTCTCGGCGCTGTTGATCAGCTTTTTCATGAACGTCCTCCCGAATGTTGTTTCGCAGTCCGGATCGATCCATCAGCCCACACTCTCGGCAAAACGCGCGAGCCGCGCGGCAAAATCGGCGACGAGTTCGTCAAGCGCACGGTTCTTCTTGTCGTCACCGAGATCGGGCACGGTCACGGCGATGGTGCGCGTCCGCGCGTCGCGGTGAGGTGCGCGCAGCCGCCCGGGGTGCGCGCGTCCATAAGCTTCGAGGAAGGCCGCACGCTCGGCGACGGACAAATGGCAGACTTCGAAGATGATCGCGACATGCTTGGCCGGGATCGGCACCAGATAGGCGGGGTTGGTGATCTGGGTCACGAAGGAGCGGTTCTTGCCCAGCGCCGCCGCGAGTTTCAGCCTGGTTCCCGACGGCCGGTTGTCGAGCACCCGCCGCAGGATGATCTTGTAGTCGGCGACATTGCGGTCACCCGGCCCGCCGACGTCGTCATCCGCGCCGTTGCTCATGAACCCACCACTGCGATCGCGGCCTTGAGCCTAGCTACGGCTACCGGCGCCACCGAGAGCGTCGTCACCCCGGTTGCGAGCAGCGCCGTCGTCAGGCGCGTATCGGCCGCGGCGTCGCCGCACAGCGAAACCTCGACACCACGCCGACGTCCGGCCTCGACGGTGCGGGCGATCAGCGACAGCACCGCCGGATCGCCGGTATCGTTGAGGTCGGCAACGGCGCCGATGTCACGCGCGGCCGCCATCGTATATTGGGTCAGGTCGTTCGAGCCGATGGAATAGAACGCAGCAGGAAAATCTTCGGCGCGAAGTGCCGCCGCCGGCACCTCAACCATGATCCCGAGCGGCGGACGCGCGCACGCGATCCCTTCCGCCTCAAGCGCCGCGAACTCCACATCCAGCATCACGGCCGCACGGTCGAATTCGGCAGGGATCGCGATCATCGGCAGCATCACTTTCAGGGACCCGTGAACGGCCGCGCGCAACAGCGCCCGCAGTTGCACCCGAAACACGTCCGGCCGGGCGAGCGAAAGGCGAATGCCACGCACGCCCAGAAACGGATTGCTCTCGCCGTCGACAGTCAAGCCGTGGATCGGCTTGTCGCCACCGGCATCGAGCGTACGGATCGTCACCGGCCGTCCATCAGCCCATGCGAGAATGCGCCGATAGACCGCATATTGGGTGTCCTCATCGGGCAGGCCTTGAGATGCCTCGAACAGAAACTCGGTGCGCACAAGGCCAATGCCGTCGCAGATGGCCGGGTCGATCGCCGCAAGCTCTTCCGGTGCGGCAATGTTCAGAAGGATCATGATCCGCCGGCCGTCGGCCGTGGATGCCGGCTCGAAGCGGCTGGCGTCGGTGACCGCGCGCGCGGCGTTCGCGGCTGCCATGCGCTGCTCGAACAGGCGACGGGTCTCCGGCTCGGGATCGAACACGACCGTGCCGGCATCGCCATCGACCAGCGCCAATGCCGGAGGCCACCCGTTCCACGGCAGCGGGCCGAGTCCGACGACCATGGGGGCCCCGCGCGCACGCGCCAGCATCGCGACATGGGACGAGGGCGAGCCGGCGGCCAACGCGATGGCGCCGCCACGTGACCAGTCGGCGGCAAGAAAGGCCGAGGGCGTGATATCCTCCCCGGCCACGATCGAATCGCCAGCGATCATCGCCGCCGTGCTCTCGCCACCGAGATGCGCGAGCACGCGGTCGCGGATGTCGATGAGATCCGCGGCACGGGCACGGAAATATTCATCGTCGGCGGCACGATAGCCCGCTATCTCCGCATCGAGCGCCGCGCGCCAGGCCTGGTCGGCCGCAACTCCCCTCGAAATCGCGTCATAGGCGGCCTCCGCCAGCGCATCGTCTTCGAGCAGCGCGACCTGGAATTCCAGGATGTCCGCAACCTCGCCCTGGACCGTCCCGATCACAGCGACGATCGCGGCCGTCGCGGCTTCGATCGCGGCCTGAAGCGCGGCCGCCTCCTGCGCGGCGTCGCCGACGCGCGTTCGACGCGTCGTGCCCGAGGTCAGCACGGTGACCGGCCCGATGGCGAGACCCGGTGAGGCGGCACGTCCCGTGAGATGGATTTCCGCCATCAGCGTCAGGCCTCGCCAAATCCATCATTGACCAGCGCCAGCAGGGCAGCGAGCGCGGCCTCGCCGTCAGCGCCAGTGACGCGAAAATGCAACGTCGCGCCCTGCGGCGCCTTCACGCGCATCACCTTCACGGGACTTTTGGCATCCGTCCACGGTCCGTCTGGCGCGAGCGCCAATTCGATTGTCGCGGCGAAGCGCTTGGCACACTGCGTGAGCTTGACCGATGGCCTGGCATGAAGACCGACGGCATTGACGAGCATCGCCGACGCGGTCAGCGGCACGACACTTTCAGCCGCCCGGTTGGCGTTGGTATCAGGCATAGAATTCCTCCGCACTGCGCTTGACGGCGGCAAGCGGTGAGCCCCCCGACGATTCGGTCGCCGCGATCACGGCGCCTTCGACGACGGGGGCATTGCAAACGACGACGCGCGCGCGCCGATCCTCGGGCAGCATCTCCACCGCCATCTCCGAATTGGTCTCCGCCCCGCCGAGATCGACGAGAATGGCGACGCCAGCGGGCGACCACGCCGCCGCGATGGCCTCAAGGATGCCGGCAACGTTGGTGCCAAGTCCCCCATCGATATCGCCGCCCGTCCAGGCCAACGGCACGGCGTTACCAACCATTTGACGCACCATGTCGGCCGCGCCCTCCGCGATTTTCGGGGAATGTGAAACGATAACGATCCCGACATTGCCGGAATTTGAACTGCTCATGAATTTGCCTCAAGTTCCAGTGTTGCGACCGCTGCGCCGATCAGAAGAGCCGCGGAGCGTGCCCCCGGGTCCATGTGACCGATCGAGCGCTCACCCAGGAAGGATGCACGGCCGCGGATGGCCAGCATCGGAATCGTGCGATCGGCGGCACGCGCCGCCTCTGCCGCGATCGCGCTGGCGTCGCCGCCCTCCGCGAGGACCGTCTGCACCGGCACAAGGACGTCCAGCAGGGTTTTCTGTCCAGCGTCCGAGCGGCCGCGGGCCTTGACGGCGGTGACCGCCTGTTCCGTCGCGGCGACGAAGTCGGCGCGCGCAGGTGCTTCCGGAAGTGCCTTGCCAAGTTCCATGAAGAAGGTGCCGACCAGCGGCCCGGATGCGCCGCCGACCTTCATCACCAAGGTCATGCCGATCGTCCTGAGCATCTCGGGCAACGCCTTGTCGGCAAGGCCGGGCAGTGCCGCGAGCACGGCCTCGAAGCCCCGCTTCATGTTCAAGCCATGATCGCCGTCACCGATCGCCTGGTCGAGGCTGGTCAGTTCCTCGGCGTGCTGGATCACCGTATCCGCCAGCACCCGCACCAGTTTTTCTTTTGTTGCCCGATCGAGACTCATGCCGCGATCCTTTTGCCATCCGCATCGAAGAACAGCGGGTTGTTGAGACCGAGCGACACGGTGTCCCCGGCGGCAAGATTGGCCTCGGGGTCCGACAAGGTCACGACCGGCTGGCCGCCGAGGTCGAGATGGAGATGGCTCTGGTCGCCGAGATGCTCGATCCGTTTGACGATCGCCGACACGTCTCCGCCGCCGCGTGCGATGGTGAGATGCTCGGTGCGGGCGCCGATCGTCCTGGCCCCGCGTGGTGCGCCCGCAAACAAGGTCGCCGGCAGCAGGTTGATCGCCGGCTGGCCGAGCCGCGCGGCGACATAGGCATTGATCGGGTTCTCGTAGATCTCGCGCGGGGTCCCGATCTGCATCACCCGTCCGGACTCGATCACACCGATGCGCGAGGCCATCGTCATCGCTTCGGTCTGATCGTGGGTGACATAGAGGATGGTCGCGCCAAGCTCGGTCTGGATCCGCTTCAGCTCGAGGCGCATTTCGCCGCGCAGCTTGGCGTCCAGCGAGGAGAGCGGTTCGTCCATCAGATAGACCGAGGGCGAGCGCACCAGGGCCCGGCCGATGGCGACGCGCTGCATCTGTCCCCCCGACAGTTGCGTCGCCTTGTTGTGCAGCTTGGTTTCGATGTGCAGAAGCTGCGCCACCTCCTCCACCCGGGTGCGGATCACGGCCTCCGGCACGCGGCGGAGCGGCGCGCGCAAAGCGAAGGCCAGGTTCTCGAACACCGTGAGATGCGGATACAGCGAGTATTGCTGAAACACGAAGGCGACGTCCCGATCGGCCGGCGCCTCGCCGGTCACGTCCCGCCCGCCGATCCAGATCGAACCGCGCTCCGGCCTCTCGAGTCCGGCAACGAGGCGCAATGTCGTGGTCTTGCCGGCACCGGTCGGTCCGAGCAAGGCGACGAACTCCCCGTTCGCAATCGTCAACGACAGATCGCTGACCGCCGTCGTCCTGTTGAAGATCTTGGTGACGCTCCTGATCTCGACCTCAGCCATGCACGCCTCCCTCATGCAAGGCGGTGCGGATCGCCCGGCCCGACTGCTGGTCGAAGATCGACAGCGTATCGGGCCGGAAGTCGAGCCCGACGCTCTCGCCGGTCCGCAGGGACAGGCTGGCGGGCGAGCGCGCTTTCAGCGCGCCATAGCGCGTCGTCACGGTGACGATCTGGGTCGTGCCGAGATATTCCACCCCATAGACCTCGCCGCGCACCATGCCGCGGTCGGAGAAACGCACATGCTCCGGCCTGACGCCGAGGACGAGATCGCTCTCGGCCCGCGCCTCGCGCGCGACTGGAATGACCACGTCGCGATCGCCGAGCCGGATCCAGTCCGCGCCGGGCTCCAGGCTGCCGCGGAACGGCAGGAAGTTCATCGGCGGCGAACCGATGAAGTCGGCGACGAACAGCGACACCGGCCGATCATAGATATCGCGCGGGCTCGCGACCTGCTCGACAATACCGTCATTCATCACGGCAATCCTGTCGGCCATCGCCATGGCCTCGAGCTGGTCATGCGTGACATAGACCGTGGTCGCGCCGAGCCGATCGTGCAGTGCGCGCAGTTCGCGGATCATCTCCTCGCGCATTTCGGTATCGAGGGCGCCCAGGGGCTCATCCATCAGGAAGCATTTGGGCTTGCGCACGATCGCGCGCCCCAGAGCCACCCGCTGCCGGTCGCCACCGGCCAGACCCGACACGGGGCGGTCGAGTAGATGGGTGATGCGCAGGATGCGCGCAACCTCCGCGACCCGCCGGTCGCGCTCGGCCGCACTGACGCCCTCGCATTTCAGGGGAAAGCCGATGTTACGGCGCACATTCATGTGCGGATAGAGCGCGAAGAACTGGAACACAAAGGCGATATCGCGTGCCGAGGCGCGATTCATCGTCACGTCCTCGCCATCGAGCCTGATCGTGCCCGCCGTCGGCAGTTCCAGTCCCGCAATCATCCGCAATGTCGTCGTCTTGCCGCAGCCGGACGGTCCGAGCAGGCAGAGGAACTGACCGTCTCCCACCGTGAAGCTGGCCGATCGCACCGCGTGAAACGTGCCGAAGGATTTGTCGAGCGCCTCGACCCTAATCTGCGCCATCGCGCCTACTCCCTGACCTTCGAGACGATGGTGAACATCACCGTCCCGAACAGGGTGGTCGCGAACGACCACGAATAGAGCGTCAGGACAAACGGCTGCATCAGCATGACGACACCCGCGGCGATGATCGCGGTTGCGACCGCCTCCAGCGGACCACGGCGCAGGATCCGGTCCATGAGGCCGCTACGCGGCATTGTCGAAGGGGATATCGGCGGGTTCGCATCGCGACTCATTTGCGCACGGCTCCGAAGGTGATGCCGCGCAGCAGATGCTTGCGCAGGAGCACAGTGAACACGACGATCGGCACCAGGAACAGCGTCGTGCCGGCCGCCACCGCAGGCCAGTCCTGCCCACCCTCGCCGATGATGATCGGAATGAACGGCGGCGCGGTCTGCGCGCTGCCGGAGGTCAGCAGCACCGCGAAGGCGTATTCGTTCCAGGCGAAGATCAGGCAGAAGATCGCGGTGGCCGCGATGCCGGTCGTGGCCTGCGGCAGCACCACCTTCACGAACGCCTGGAACCGGGTGTAGCCGTCGATCATCGCGGCCTCTTCATACTCGCGCGGGATTTCGTCGATGAAGCCCTTGAGCAGCCAGACCGCGAGCGAGACGTTGACCGAGGTGTAGAGCAGGATCATCCCGAGCCGGGTATCCGACAGCCCCACGGTGCGGTACATCAGGTAGATCGGGATCGCGACCGCGATCGGCGGCATCATCCGCGTCGACAGGATGAAGAACAGCAGGTCGTCCTTCATTGGCACGCGGAAACGCGAGAAGCCGTAGGCCGACAAGGTGCCGAGGGCGACCGCGAGCACGGTCGAGCCGAACGCGATGATCAGCGAATTGGCGAAGCGCGGCATGTAGTTCGACGGCCCGGCGACGACCATGTTGCGGCTGCGCGCGATGCGGTCGCACAGCCCCTGCGGCGGTCCCAGCGTCTTGATGAATTCCGGCGTCTGGCGCGAGCGCGTGGTGAAGAGATTGCAGTAGCCTTCGAGCGACGGCGTGAACAGGATCTTGGGCGGATAGGAGATCGCATCATCCGGCGACTTGAACGAGGTGAGAACGATCCAGACCAGTGGAATCATCGTGATGATGGCGTAGAGCACCACGAGCGAGCCGGCGAAACGCCGCGTGCCAAGCGAGGGTTCGACGACGGAATGAGCTGTGTTGGCTGAAATCATCGGCTTTTCACCCGGTTCAGCGCCTTGACATAGATGTTGGCGAGCCCGAACACCGTCACGAACAGAATGATCGCGAAGGCCGAGGAATAACCGGTGCGCCAGCTCTCGAACGCCGCCCGCTTGAGCGTGATCGAGGCGACTTCCGTGGTCGATCCCGGCCCGCCTCCGGTGAGCAGATTGACCATGTCGAACATCTTGAAATTCTCAATGCCGCGGAACAGCACCGCGAGCATGATGAACGGCAGCGCCATTGGCAGCGTGATCGACCAGAACTGGCGCAATTTCGAGGCGCGGTCGACCTCCGCCGCCTCGTAGATGTAGTCGGGAATCGAGCGCAGGCCGGCGAGACAGATCAGCATCACATAGGGCGTCCACATCCAAGCATCGACGATGACGATGGCCCAGGGGCTGAGCGTGACGTCGCCCAGCATCTGGAACGAGGAGGCGCTGCGGCCCGTGACGAAGGCGACCACGTAATTGAACAATCCGATCTGCGGTTGATAGAGAAACGTCCAGAAATTGCCGACCACGGCCGGTGACAGCATCATCGGCAGCAGGATGATCGTGGTCCAGACGCCGTGGCCGCGGAATTTCTTGTCGATCAGGAAGGCAAGGCCGAAGCCAAGCACGGTCTCGATGATCACGGTCCAGATGACGAAATGCGCGGTCACCTGCATCGCCGCCCAGATGTCCGGATCGGTCAGGATCGACTGATACCAGTCGATCCCCAGCCATCGCGTCGGGGCATTGATCCGGTTGGCGCGATAACTGGTGAACGACAGATAGATGGTCCAGATCAACGGAAAGATGTTGATCGCCAGCAGCAGCACGATCGTGGGCGTGATGAAGAGCCAGGCCAGAGTCCGGTCCGACAGGCCCCGGAGCCGACGCATCACGCCCGCTTGCGTGGCGGCGGCCGGATAGACGATTCGCGATGAGACGCTGACATCGTGCATGGCGTCGGTTGATCCTGTGTCCCGGCGGAGAGCGACCGCTGCGGCCGGGCCGCGGCATTGTCAGGAAAGAATAACCCGGGGCGCGCAGGCGATGGCACGCGCCCCGGGCGATACGCGATCAGAACTTCTTGCCTTCTTCCTTGAAGATGGCCTGCCAATCCTTGACCAGACCGTCGAGCGCTTCCTTCGCGGTTCCCTTGTCGGCCACGACATAGTCATGAACGCGCTTCTGTTCAGCCTGCAGCAGTTGCGCGTAGGAAGGCTCGGCCCAGAAGTCGACGACCATCGCCATCGACTTCAGGAACTCGCCCGCGAACGGCGCGCTGCTCGGGAAGCTCGGATCGTTCAGCACCGATTTGGCGCAGGAATAGCCGCCGAGCGCCCACCACTTCTTCTGCACGTCGCCGCCGGCGAACCATTTGATGTATTGCAGCGCTTCGCCCTGGTTCTTGGAATAGGCCACAACCGAGATGCCCTGTCCGCCGAGCTGTGTCGCCTGGGTTGTCGCAGCCGGATTGGAGAAGAAGCCGATCTTGTCGCCGCCGACGTTCGGGTCCTTGTAGAGGCCCGGGAAGAAGGCGAAGAAGTTCATCTGCAGCGCGACCTGCCCCGACTTGAACGCGTCGAGACCTTCAGACATGTAGGAGTTGGAGGCGCCGGGAGGCGTGCAGCACTTGTAGAGGTCCTTGTAGGCTTCGAGCCCCTTCACCGCGCCGGCCGAGTTGACGAAACCCTCCATCGCATAGGGCTTCTTGGGATCTTCGTATTTGAAGCCGTAGTCGTAGAGATAGTTCGACACGCCCATGGTGATGCCTTCCGAGCCGCGCTCGGTATAGATCGACGCACCGTAGACCTTCTTGCCGTCGATCTCGCGCCCCTGGAAGAACTGCGCGATATCGCGAAGTTCGTCGAGCGTCTTCGGCACCGCGAGATCGCGGCCGTATTTGGCCTTGAAGTCCTTCTGCACGTCGGGCCGCGCGAACCAGTCTTTGCGATAGGTCCAGCCGACCGCGTCGCCCATCGCCGGCAGCGCCCAGTAGTTCGGCGAGTTCTTCGGCCATTCGGAATAGCCGACCACGGTCGCCGGCATGTAGTCGTCCATGCTGATCCCTTCCTTCTTGAAGAAATCATTGAGCTTGACGTACTGGCCGTTCTCGGCGGCGCCACCGATCCACTGCGAATCGCCGATAATGAGATCGCACAATGACCCCTTCGAATTGAGTTCATTGAGGAAGCGATCGGCGTAGTTGGTCCAGGGCACGAATTCGAATTTCATGCCGATGCCGGTCTTGGCGGTGAAGTCCTTCGACAGTTCGACCAGCGCGTTGGCCGGGTCCCACGCGGCCCAGCACAGCGTGATCGTCTTGCCCTCGGCGTACGCGGGCGTGGGGCCTGCACCAACGCCGAATGCGGAGACAAGAGCTCCGCATGAAACCAGAAGCGCCTTCATCGTGTGGTTCATTACGCGTTCCCTCCTAGTGGAGCCGGCCATCGACGTGGCGCACCTGTCCTACCCGCTCGAATGCTTCGAGCAGAGCGACACAGTCCTTGACGGGCTGAATGACTGAACTGACGTTTCCTCGCGCTCACCCGCATTCTCACGATCCGGCGGAGCTCGATTTGTTTAGTGGATCACGATTTACTAAACATTGCA
>Ga0307516_10007593_pt1 | contig 12427 bp, 10 predicted proteins | sample 19_EM_MG_FD_203310 | JGI IMG/M metagenome (GOLD analysis project Ga0307516, IMG submission 203310) | Populus trichocarpa ectomycorrhiza microbial communities from riparian zone in the Pacific Northwest, United States - 19_EM | ecosystem: Host-associated > Plants > Roots > Unclassified | place...
TAGGCTGTCGTGATTGTCACTGGGAGGGACGGGACATAATTTATTGTAGGCGTTCTCGGCATAACCGAGAACACGCTTATCACAAATGTCCCATTGGCCAGGAATGTTGCTAGATATCTTAGATAGACTATCTGGCAATCTATTATTTATTGGTCCTTTCTTTATGTCACGAATCTCATGACATAACTGTGTGACATCCTGAGTGGTTATCTGCGTTCGTGACAGCTAGTGGTGGATTGATGGGAATCCTCAGCACTACTCGGATTCCTTTTATCCCCTTCCCTTATCACCCAATCCCCTTCCTCACCTCCTAGACTTCGCACCCACTGTCACCAAGTTCCGCAGTAAACCCACTGCATTTCCCGAAGAAATGCCCACGTCTTAGTCAAGACTCAATAGGAGATTTGAAATCTTTTCCCATTAACACACACTCACTTACTTTCGGCCTCCGGCCTTGCAATGGTTTCCACTGGTCACCCCCTTTCTTACTCATTCTCCCTGACCATCAGCCCCCTTCTCCACAGTCCAACAGCCTCCAGCTGCTTACAGTTCCCGTTTTGTCATGTCCCTCTGGACCTTCTTGTTCACTCCCTAGCATGGTTCATTATCATCAGCTGGTCAAGATTCTCATGTTTTATTATTAACACTCCACATTCCTTCCATCTCCATTTATTTCTTATCTTCTTATCAGGTGCGGAACAAGATTGCATTAGTGGACAGGTTTAGTCACACCTTATGCAAAAACCGTCGGGGGGGTACTTGAGAGTAGCACTTCCCTACTGTAAGAACCCCAGCTTGATATTGCAAACTATCACCTCGGTCTGATCACCTGCAACAAGGCTCATTGGTCACAATTTGAGACTCTCTGCAAGAACTCTTGAAATACTTCAACATCTCTTCTCACCTACCCTATCCCTTTCTCCTCAATTATATCCTCAATAACTTCCATTACCCTTTGGGCATTACAGTGAGTGTTATCTGTTAGGATCCCCCTCCCTAGTCGTTAGAGCAGAGATAGCAAGCTATCCTCGTGCTATAGTCAGTTGCCTGGCTTTGGGACAGACGAACCATACAGAGTCGCTCGTTTGAGGTTGTGATTAGATCAGGCCAGAGTGGCCCTGATATTTGGGGGCTAACGGGTTGGTATCTCAACCCTTTTGTGAATACCTTTCTTGGCGGTCGCTGCCACTAGATGTGGTAGGAGTGATCCTGGCCTTCGGAATACTGCTCTTCATCTGGAAAAACCTATGCGACTAAGCAACACTGGATGTCTGGCTGGACCTCAGGTCTCAGAGGTGAGGCAAGTGTGTGGATTTTGGCCAACCCTTCTTTAATCCCCTTCAGCATGTTTCAAACCTTCCTCCATAACAGGGGGAGGGGACAGTTAGGAGGTCAAGCAGGGGAGGGTTAAAGGAAATATGTGAGGGCCACCTTCACCCACTTGTACCATAGTTTTGGGACAACCACTGGAGGCAAACAACCAGGAACACTACACCAAATGGCTGGAGAGAACACCCACATCTTCCAATCAGTGAGACTGTGTGCTGGGTGAGTAGAGGTCCCCACTGGCAATCAACACCCAACTTTTAAAATTCCCTATATGATTCATCAGTGGATATCAGAACAGCTCCATATAATGGTGTATAAAGATCAGAGTAGTACAATTTGTTAACATGAATACAAGTGCCAATAGGGACTGTGAGGAAGTACATGAGTGAGGTGGAGAGCAGAGTTGATGGATCCAGTGAGAAGGGAAGGAAAGCATTGCCTGTACATTACTTGTAAAACTCCAGAATGACAGCCTCTGGCAGTCCATAGTGTAGCAACCCAAGAAACCGTCCACCCCACTCCCTCTCCCTCTCTTCAGCCCTCCAACGATGAGGCAACCATAAAAGTCGCTCCCCACTAGGGCTGAGTGCCCACCCATTGTCTGTGATTTTGTAGCCAAGGGGTGATAGCCAGGGGAGTCCTCCTGATGGCTTTGCAGTTGGCCCCAGGGGCTCTAGCCTTGTGAGGTCTGGTTTGCTATCCTGGATAATTGACCACCCTCTCACAGTGAGCATAACGCAGAGACTCCAGACTTCATACCCATCTGGGGTGAACCATGATTTGAACCATGATTTGTCTATTCTTGAGGTAGGAGCACCCAGTGTAAGACTCTCCCCAGTTGTCATGTTATAAACACTCAGGCCATTGTCGAAGTCGGTGACAACAATATGGTTGAGATCAGGGGATATTGATCCATGGCATGGATGGGGTGGGGGGAAATCAAATGTCGTTCTCTGAATGCTATCATTAATATCTGCCCTGGTGCTAAGGGCTTGGTCCTCTGCAGGCAGGTTCCAAGTGACAACCTCCCCCTCACCAACAACCACAATTGTGCTCTCAGTTGTCCTCAGGGCAAGAACCTTCATACCTGTGTCAATGATCAAACATGGTCCACCTGACTCAAGGTCAAGAACCATGGCCATATTTCCCATCAGGGGTGCAACAGCCACCAATTTTTCATCCATGGAAAAGTCCAGGACAAAGTTGGCTGGCTTAACAAACTGGGTTGGGTTGTAAGAAAGGGAGGGGGTTGGATCTGTTGTGTGCCATAGCTGGATTGTTGAATCATTGATCACAATGATGGATTCCCCATTTGGAGAGAGAAGTGGTTCAATAAGAAGTCCACCAAGGTTGGGTGTGATCTTTTGATGAAGTATGTAGCCAGTGGGAGACTCCTTCCAGAGGAAAATCTCCTGGCTAGTAGTCTCACATGCAAAGAAATGACCATTGGTGGAAAAGGTCATTGTGAACTGAATGTCACCAAGAAAGTTTAAGAGAAGCTTGGAACTGTGGGCATCCCACACTAAAACAGCACCTTCAGTGATGAAGGCAAGCCGGGAGAGAGTGGGGAGGAATAAACATTTGTCAGAATGAGTGATGTTATCTGGGGTAGGCAAAGACCCAACCTCTGTAACTGTGTGTATTGGGGTAAATGAGATTTCCCATGTGGTGATGGACCCTGACTTCACAGTAACAAATCGGATGCATTCACCATGGGTCCAGATTGGGCCCCCAGTTTCTTCTGAAATGCGATGGAAATATGTGTGTGTCATGGAGAGGAGGTTGTAGATGTAGATAGTGGTGACAATTCCAATTCCATCCACACATGCAACTGCAAATGCTTTTCCATCCAGAGAATATGTAGATGAGCAGGAACCCATGTGGAACATGCCTGGGTTTGGGGGAATGGTACCGACTAGACCACCTGTTTGGAGATCCAAGCTGGTGAGCCCCCCATAACGATCAAGCAATGTTAAGAAGCGGCCGTTTGGGGAGAAAGCAAGATGTATAGTGTAATTATAGGTGCCCACAAATGTGTTGAGTAGCCCAAGAGTTACCGCGTCCAGAATTTCAATCATCTGGGAGTTGAAATTGGCAACAGCAATGAACCTACTACATGGTGACCATGCTGCCCCTGAAACACGACTCTGATACTTTTTGGCTGCAATTGTTGATTCCCATGAGACTGGTAACCCTTGCACAATCCTTGTAAAGGGACAGGCATATGGTTTGTACAGCTTGTGAATAATTGATGTTTGGGGGGATAGAGGGAGGGCAGAGTGATATATGTGCGGGGTGGATGCACTGATGACCTCAAAAAATCCGGTGACAAATCGAAAGCAGTCATTGACAAGGTCAAGAGTTGGTGATGTCTGTGCCCAGTGTAAACAAATTTGGTAAATACAGAGGGTAACAGGCAAAACTTGTCATACCTCCAGTAATTTTGCAGCCACATCTAATGCATCAACAGCCACCCTTACAGCACCAAAGATGCTAAGAACCTCCAACCAGAACAAAAGCTTTTCCCCCAGGAATTGGTGTAGGATGGGTGTGACTTTGGGCATGTGTGCTGCCACTGTCCCAATGAGATGCCTGTGCCATGACCTACATGCATATTGCAGACCATGGTCAATGTATTCCTCAGCCTTCTCCCTCAAATTGTCAACCTCAGAGTTGATGATGCCATCTGGGAGCCTGCACATGTTCCGCTCCAGCCTTCTGTTCATTAACCTGAGGCAACCAACCAGAAGTTCTGCATGATGATCTGGAGGAGAGACACAAAACCTCTCATTGACACAGCGGGCCGGATTGGTGATGAAGTCAGGAAAGGATTTATGGAAGGGTCGGACAGGGTGGTCAACACACTCCTGAAGGATAAGGAGTGAGTGGATTGATGACAGAAGGGGGCACACATCCTCAATATCAGAACCTAAGAGAATAGCAATTGTAGATGGAGAAAGGGGATTTGTGGCGAGGATCATGGCGCCAAGGACCGAGCGGATATTGGGGTCACCTTCTGCATCGTCGTCGCTGAAAGCGTCCTGAAGAATAGACATGTAGAGCGAATCTAGTGTTGTATTCAGCTTGAACTTGGCTTTCCCTTCGTGGGCACTGTCAGGTGACTGCAGAAGGAGATCCAACCGCTTTCTGGGGTTACTGTTCTGCCTGTCGATGAATTTGACTGATGCCACGGCATATACGAACAGTCCCGCCGCTCGCTTACAAAGCGTGTCCAACTGTTCTTCGGTCGGCCAATCGACCAGTCCGCGTCGGCGGCCCTTGACTTCCGAGAATGTGTGTTTGAAGAACAATTGTATGTCGCTGTTGACCTGACTTGGATCAACCTCGTGGAGGACAAATACATCCGTTGCTTCGGCCAACAGCGGGAGACGGAACCCTTCTCGAATCCGCGGCTCTGGACGACCGGTAACAAAGAATTTGACTTTCGGGATCTGCGATACAAACCGTCCAAGGACGGACAGGATCGCCGAGGCGGGTTCCTCGTCTTTGCATTCGTCTAAAGCATCGATGACGATCACGGTGGAAATGGCGGATTTGATGAGGGGCTCAACGATCAACTTGTTCATCTGTCCATAGAGTGATTCGCGAACAATTGTTGGATCGGATTGCACCAATGGGACCAGGATCGATCGAAATTCCGTGTACTTCCGTGCGAGTTGGATGGCCAAGGTGGGGAAGATGAGGTGGAGGTTGCTTCGGTCCTCGAAGTCTCGGGAGCAGAAGAAGGAGGCCCCAAGCTGTCCGGTTGGGAAAATCCCCTCCGCAACTGTCTGCGCGATGGTGGTTTTCCCCGTCCCGGCCAACCCGTTCAGCCAGTATACGGGGGGTTTATCGAAGTCCCGTGCCCAGAGTTCAATCTCGTCCAAGATGACCCTGCGGGTTCCCTTGAGGCAGCCCCTACGGTCGCCATGTCGATATTCAGCATCCCGTGCACACCGGATACCGTTGAGGACAGCCGCTTCAGCTATCGGGGGTTCATGTCAGGTGGTCGTCATTGGAAACGGAATATGTTCCGACCTGGATTCTGTCGGGTGGGAAGGTTATTGTTATTTCATTTACTCGAATGGAAGGGGGGAACGCCCACCATAGGTTCATATCCTCGATCATGGACCATCACTTGTTGCGCAGCCTGTCGTCCTTGTCAACATCGAGAAGGCGATCAGGTTGTGAACAGACCTTATAGTGAGCGGTGGCATCTTGTAGATCTTCGAGGAGCCTGAGCACATCTTCACTGACTTGAGCGTGGTCAGCAAGTCGTTGCAGTCTTGTCTTCTCTGACAAGGGCTTTAGTTGTCCTTCAATGTCCTTGAACTTGCTGAAAGGGACTCAGCATGAAGTCTAAAGGGGAGATAGCGGTGTACCGTATAAGTTCGTTCCGGCGCCTCTGCTCTGCCACGTCTCCCGGATGCGTTGCGAAAGGCGCCTCGAGTGTGGCGATGTGTGAGAGGAGGTTTTCGACCTTCTTCCTGATGGCGGCGGTTTCCTGTGGATGGGTCAGTCAAAGAAGTACCATGAGGATGGATCGTAAACGGACCTTAGAATCGGTGTCTGTGGCGGAGATGGTCCCGAGAATGGCTTTGAGAGGGCCGAATCCCTCTGGGGGTTTCTTTGCGGTGTCAATAGGAGCGATAACAACCCCAAGCACACTGTCCCCCGAGGCTTCCTCCCGAACTGGGATGTGTTAACGGAAAGCGAACAACACAGCGGCATCAATGCGCACCCCTCGACGTTACTCCTGGTTGACATTCTTCCTCTCTAGTGCCCCCGATGTTCTCTTCTGATAGGGAGAAACACAGATGTCCGATGAAAATCGGGCACGATCATGGCAGAGATCAAGCACACTCACTTGCGGGGCTGTCTCCGGTACCATCATCCACAACACCGGGGGTGGAGGTTTCGTCTTTCGTGCCGTTAAATACGATCCGTGAAGCTCTAGGGTTCTCCTCATCTTGTGTCACGGTTGGATCAGGTCGATGTATCTCTAATCGCGATAACGACTTCGCTCACCTTTCGGGCCAATGTCCAACTCTGCTCGGAAACCAAGTGGACCAGCGGCGATATTGGTCGGTATTCCCAGGGAGATGTGTCGCAGGGAAGATTCGGGTGGTTTCTTGGCTTTTTTTCTGAACGAGGAGCTCATCTGCGAGGCTGGGGCTTAGACAAGAAGCGACGGACCCACATGGCAAGCACTGCCAATACATACTGCTCGAGTGGCAACAACCCAAGCAAACAACGGCAAAAACGACTCGGAAGAGATACCTGCCTACCCGACGCGTGGTCGAGGTAGTAGTACCCGAGCCTCACAGCGCTGAACTTGAAGCTGATCTTGCTAAGTCTTCGCAAACCTGTCAACGAGCAATCATTTCAGCTTGTATTTCAAGCCCTCTCCGGCAAAGTGAACCAGGATCCCATTGGACCCATCCACAGGAACAAAACGGCTCGTCTAAATGACTGCAGCCGATGTGTGCGCTTGTCCGCCTATCGGTTCAGGTAACGCGAACAGATGCACACAACTCGATGTGCAGACACCGCGACCACGCTGCTGTTAAGAGTGGAATCACCGGCCGTTTCTGGTGCTACCGAGATCTGGCTCGTCGGAAGAAAGCCCAGGTTCAAGTTGATTCAGCTGTTTATCGGGGCGTACTCGGTTGGGACTCGGTCTCGAGCCCGATCTCGCAATGGAAGCCACCTTCCCCTATCCGTGGCACCGGCACTAACCGAGAGTCGAACGCGAGCACCCAGGTTTTACTTCAAATCTCATGGGAGTTACGCTACAACATTGTCGTTACGACGCCGACCTTTACTTCTCGTTCAAGCCGCGGGCAAGCTTGATCTATCGCGGGAAACATCATGATGAGTGACACAGACGCCCCATAATTAACAACGACATGCCTCAGCATCGGAGATCGTCCTCGACTCTCCAGGAGCCCTTGCTTCACCGGTCAAGGCTCCGTAAGCGACTTGAGCAGTTCGACCGATGGCAGAACTGGACGAAACCCAATAGCGAATCTCACTTGGGACGACCTCGATCAGAGATACTCGGGGATCGTCGAGGGAGCCGTCATGCGTCCCGTCTTTGAGATCACCGAAGAAAGACGCGATCCTGTCCAAACAGTCAGCGAGGGCGTCACATAGCATACAAAGATCACAAACGAACATCGGGGACCAAAACTTCTTGATAAGATCCTTGTCCTGGGAGACTTTCGCGACTCCAGAGACACTGGCCCATCCGGTAGTCTTCTGGTCATAGAAAGACACATTAACATGGGAGTCGTGCTTGATCTCGTCACACTTGTGGGATGCGTTGTTTGCGATGAAGAACAGGTTGGTTTGCGTTGGCGCGATCGCTGTTGCGTGGTTAGGGGTGTGGCAAACCGCTGAATTCAAAGGGGACTCACGGCGACATGGTGTCATGGCTCTGGAATGTAGCGCTCCGCTTTCGCTGCGAGTAGCCAACATACCCACGTTGGCATCCCCAATCAATTTGTGAAAATCCTCTATCTTCTGGAGAGGGGTAATCTCGGTGTTGGTGGTTTCTGACGCAACTGGATCGAGCTCTGGGTTCGACATGGTGGTAGTTTGAGGTGAAGAGAGGAACTCGTCGAGGTGGATCTATATCCACTTCCCGTTTGTCGAGGGGTTGTACAGGTCACCGATGACGTCATGGTGAGAAACGGTGCCCGATCCTCGATCCAGGGTACTTACAGGGGGAACACAATAATTCGACGATCCGGACCCGCGGATGGCCCACGGACTGCGACTCGTAGTCGAGGAGGGGTTCCGGAGGGGTGGGGCGCCAAGAACAGGATGATTGTTGCGGAACTGTACGTAGAACCAAACGCAGTGAGGGAGCCGTATCCCAGATAAAACTTTGCCTTGCAGACCACGAGCGCGGTTAGCTGTCAGGGGGGCAGGGTGTCAGGGTGTTAGGAAGAGAGGTCGACTCCAGCCTTGAAGGTCGGCGGGTTGCTTAACGATGAACGTGGGCTGATAGTGGTCCAGGGAGCGAATCAGAGCAACACCGTTGGGTCAAACCACGGTACCAGCCACGTCCCAGGGCTTCGACGTCGCGACCCAGAGACAGCAACAATAGGGTTACGGATGGCAGTTCAGGTTCAAGATGAAAGAGAGGCCGTGGGGAGGGGCGACGGGGGGCAGAGTTTCAGTTGGGTTATTTCGATATCTGATCGCCACCAGAGTTGGGTTGAGAGACCTATCGGGACATTTGACAGTAGTGCGCCAGCCTGAGGGAACCCGAATGAAGAGATGTCTGAACCACCATTGAAAACTGGCACCCCAGTTTTCGCATGATTGATGATTCTCGCTGAAACTCACACCCCTTCAGCCCCTTTCGAACAAGTGTCACGCAGGGGTTCAAATGCAACATCTGTAATGTACAAATCCGGGCTTGGTTTCTCCTGATGAGATTTGGTGTCGTTCACAGCGTTGCGCTGCGTCGGGTAGACCAGCAGGTGATAACCAAATGGACGGTGTCTTTGATGAACGCAGAAGTGGAGCAACAGCGGTGGGAGAATATGCATCAGTGACGGCACCTTTTGTCTCTGGCCGCGTCCAGAGACAAGGGAACTTACGGGACTCTTAGGAGTCCAGCCGTGCCGTCGGATTGACCTGCAATCCCATCGTCAGTGGCGTTGGTTGTATCACCACCTGGCTGATGCGGATTACCATTGGTAGACGAGGTTCGCCGATACCTCTGCCCAAACGCGTCGGCTGACACACGGGACGAGATCAGCTGGGTATCCCTGAGGAGTGGCCCAGAACAGATTCGTGTGTCTTCACCGCGATTAGGTCGGCAGGTCGGGCCTACGGAACTGCAGAACCAGCCGACCATGATGCAAGTGATAAGTGCAGAATCAACAGTACCAGAAGGACATCATCACCAATCGAACATCTGGTCAGTGTCCACCGAAGAAGGTGCTTCAGGCTGGGACGCCAGTGAACGCGCGAGCCACAGACAAATGAGGGACCCGGGGCCAGACAATAATTGAAAGCGTGAAGATGGACCAGAACCGCTGCGAATACGTTCTGAATCATTTCAAAAAGATTGACCTAGCTGTAAGGGTGTCCAGAGAACGTAAACAAATTCGAGGGTGACGATGCTCACCGTTTCCAAGGGGTGTCCCACGCGACACCATCTCGTCATCCAGTATCTGTTCCGAAATCATATCACTGCTGTTCGAGGTGTTACGTGTAGATATTGATAGGACGGCGAGGCATTCGTTGAACGCGTCTCGCGATGATTAGAGCTGGGGCTTTGCTTAGCCGAAGGGCCAATTCATTTGGTAACCCCATAAGTTCCCGCGTAGTCCTCGACGTATTTCCCACTCACGGTGGTGAAAAATCAAACCGAGCCACATGATCATCCTTTGGCAACGGGAACCATTCTTGACATGTGATGGCCCGTCGGTAAGCGAGTCTCGAGAGATCGGGAGCGGACGAGCCGTGAAGTGAGCTGGGAAATATGCCTCCGCACGCGCGCACAATTGCGCGCCTGGGGAAGAAATCAGAGATGCGGGCAGTCAGGGCCACGAAGAGGAGCGTAGTGAAGCTATCGTTTGACTGACCAAGTTCTCATCTTATCATGCTGATATTTCCGAAGACGACGACCAGAGAATTCTCGGTTTGTCGTGCTGTCTTCGTAAGCCAGAGAGGCCATTGAACGCAAGCTATAAATCTGTCAGACCCTCGAGAGGAGCCCAGGCGAGAGTGAGATGCCCGTTTTCGAAGCAGTGATCGAACGGAACTAAATCATTTCCAGACCGCGAGTCCATTCATGGCCGGAGCTACGACAACGTCCTCGTGCCACCACCATGTACGCCAGGGTTAATTTCCCCTTGACCAGGCACTGCTACCCCACTCGCCCCCCTTTTCGCCTACACACGTGAGTCTTTTGACGTTCTCGAGTTCCGGGTCGCTCAGCAAAGTTTCGTATAAATAGCTCGCATGTTACCCGAGGCCCCAACAGATCTGCTAGGCTCATGGCGACGACTACTCCTACCCATCTACAAGGTATTGGCACCAAGCACGTTACGAAGGGGCTGGGTCGGATTACTGGTGATGCGGTGATGGTTCGTGGCCAAGGATCATGGGCTGAGTTCGAGGATGGCCGGCGGCTCCTCGACTTTACCGCCGGCATTGGCGTTACCAACCTTGGCCACTGTCACCCTAAGGTCAGCCAGGCCGCCGCTGACCAGTGCTTGAACCTTGTACATTGCCAGGCATGAATCATCACGCCACCTCCCCGCGGCCTCGCAAGGCTAACTTTACCCCTTGCATTTCCCAGTGCAGTATCGCATACCATGAACCTTACCTCAGGCTCATCGAGAAGCTGCTCCCAATCATGCCGGACCCGTCGCTAAACTCGTTTTTCTTTTGGAACTCTGGTTCTGAAGCCGTCGAGGGAGCGTTGAAGATGGCCCGAATCTATACTGGTCGCAAGGGAATAATCACCATGCAAGGTCTGCCTTCAAGCTCCGGCCACTCCTAACGTCAGGTATGTAAACTGACCGATCATATAGGAGGGTACCATGGTCGGACATTTGGCGCGATGGCGGTGACAAGAAGCAAGACCATCTACAGCGAAGGCTCTGGTCCGTTGATGGTGCGTCCGGCGTTCGTCGGTGGTTCGGCCCTTCTGATCGTTCCTCTCCAGCCATCGGTGTTTGTTACCCCGTTCCCATTTTGGCATCAGCTTTGTTTGTCACCGTCAGTTCCTGAAGAAGAGGTCGTCAAGAAAGCACTCTACCAGCTTGACCTGCTCCTGTCCCAGCAGATAAACCCCAAAGATGTTGCTGCTATTTTGATTGAACCGGTCCTTGGGGAAGGTGGATACGTTCCTGCGCCCCCCTCTTACCTAAGGAGTCTTCGCGAAATATGTGATAAGCATGGGATGCTCCTGATCCTGGACGAAGTTCAGACGGGTTTCGGGAGAACCGGAAAGTACTTTGCTTCCGAGCACAGTGGTGTTTGTCCCGACATCTTGACAATCGCAAAGGTATGTTTGGTCCCCCAGCAGAAGCCGAGTTTGCTTGCTTATCGACTCATCGCAGGGGCTCGCCAATGGGTTTCCCTTGAGTGGAATCATCAGCCGGACGGAGATAACCGAAAAATTGAAGCCGGGGATCATGGTAACTAGCCGCTGTCAAAATCTCCCGCTCATGTGAATTCTAACCACCACCATCTCAGGGTGGAACGTATGCGGGGAACGCGGTCGCATGCGCAGCAGCAATTGCCTGCGTTGACGTGATGGAAGAGGAGAGGGTGCTCAAGAACGTCCAACTGCGGTATGTTAAACCCGTTCATTTCGGGGACTCGAGCGAGGTTGAGGCTGACCAAATCAATTGGGTGGGCAGGTCTAACGAGCTCATGGCATCGCTGAACGAGTTGCGATCGAGGGCAAACATCGGTCCCCATATTCTGGACGTGCGGGGACTCGGTTTAATGATGGCGGTCGAGTTCGCTTCACCGTCGTCGGTCTCTGCTCATGACCCCAATGTGTGCGCTGGCGCTCCGAAGAACCTGGCCAATCGGGTTACGAAACGCTGTTTGGAGAAAGGCATGCTGATCCTCACGACCTCCGTCTACGAGGTTGTTCGGTTCATCCCACCTTTGAATATTTCTGCGCAAGAGATGGCCAGAGGGATCGAAATATTCACCCAGGCGGTGGAAGAGGTGATTAGGGAAGGCTAAACTAAGCTCAGGGAAGGGTCTCCCCCCCTCCTCGTCCCCAATATGTAACATCGCTTTGAAATTTCTATATCAATAACCAGGCGCTGTATGAATCCCGTCTAACGCGTTGGGGTCGCGTTTCCCTCACGGTGAAGGCGAGGTAGCGGATGCTTTCCCACGTGGCGGCAGACCCTACTCGGGGGTTTCTCATTCCGCTTGGACCCAACCTAAATCTCGACGACCACCGTGTTCACCAGCACGACCCGGGGCGTCGAACACGCCCTCCCACCACGCCTCCCACCCATTACTTAAAGGTTCAACAACCAAGATTTAAGCACACGATAAGCCTAGGGAAGGCAGGCCCGTCTCCTTTCAAACGACTATGAGT
>Ga0307516_10007594_pt1 | contig 12427 bp, 16 predicted proteins | sample 19_EM_MG_FD_203310 | JGI IMG/M metagenome (GOLD analysis project Ga0307516, IMG submission 203310) | Populus trichocarpa ectomycorrhiza microbial communities from riparian zone in the Pacific Northwest, United States - 19_EM | ecosystem: Host-associated > Plants > Roots > Unclassified | place...
TTCAAGCCACCAGGCGCCAAGTCCTAAGCGTAGTTCTTCACACGCCACCACGATCCGCGATAACACCCCCTTCGGCGTTTTCAAGATTAGCGAATTGACGAGGGTCATTGCCAACCAGCTCGTCCTCACCAGCCAAAAAACCGCTGTGAATGTGAATCTTGCTTGCACACACCGGTGCCTCGAAGAACCGGTCCTCAGTACGCTATGGGGGACGCAAAAGTCGTTGGCTACCCCTTTGAAGGTGTTGCCTAAAACGATTTAGCATACAGGACGGGACTGTATGGTGCGTGGCTTGAATCTTCCGGTGTAGAAGTTGGACGCTTAAGCTTGGAGTTGTCTTAGTTCGAGATCGTGGGGGATCCATCACCAGAGGTTTGGAACAGGGTCCGGCGCTACGCGTCTTGGATGCGTCGGGCCCGTTTGGAAGAGTGGTGGGCCCTTGGGAAAGACTCCTTCCCCAAATTACACCTCCACTCACCCGCCAGCGGATGGTTCCCAGCATTGCAAGATTTAGATTGGTGCATCAAGAATCCAATCTCCTTTACGCCGACCTATTCTTCTCCCCGTGTCTGAAGAGGATTTCTATCTCACTGTCGTGGAGCAATTCTGGAGTTCCCCGCGGGCCTACGTGTTAGCCGTACGACGTTTTGGGCGGGCTTAGAAGACTCACTCTCCTCCGTCGTTCTGCGTTGTGGACCGTCACTCACGGAGTTCGTCTCCGCGGTTCCATTGTCGGACGTGGCGGTAAACCATTTGATCCGGCTTGCACACCTCCGTACATACCACATCGAAGGTCCTCCGCCTAGCCATTCCGCTTCGCACTCGCCCCTCGTTCTCCCACCTCTCAAAGAATTTGCGCTCGGGAAAGACACTTCATGCGGATGGCTTTCGGTGTTCGAAGGCCTCGGGGGCTGCGCAGCGCCGCCGTCCAAGGTGAAGGAATCCCTGAAGTCCCTAAAACTCCCCAGCCCCACAATCAATGCTTCCCTCTCCCTGATCCAAACGTTCCGTAATTTGGTGGATCTAAGGATGAACGCCAATTGCGATGGCACAGGCGGCGAGCCCAAATGCATCTTCATACTAAACAACGACAACGTCACAGAGCTCGCTAAGGCGCTGCCCGAGTTATAGCTTCTCTCGGGCGCCCATGTTCCAGCAACACCTGCACCACGACTGTCGGATTCTCTTGTCTCAACAAAATCTCAGGATCCCCGATCTCGAGAACTAAGCCCCCTCCCAAGGTGTACGCTTACGCGTTTGGACGTCCACCGAATGCCCCTCACCCTCGATGAGCCCGATTTTGAAACCGTGGTGAATGGAATACTTAGTTGGATTTTTCCCATCCATCAGACTCCGTGGCGGGTTCGGGCGAGATTGGGAAGAGCTCTCTGGGAGAATCAGATATTTTCAGGATGGTATGGAGGCTTCCGACACACGGGTGAGTGTGGTTTCACATTTCCCTTCCACCCGCTAAGTTTCAAAATCGCAGAGTGAATAATACCTACCGCATTCGTATGTATGTGCACCTATTGACCAGTGCCACGAATATCCACCGTCTGCCGAGCGGAGTCCCCTTGGTTCGCAACACCCATGATAAGTGAAACTCCGGCTATGCTCTCGTATTCGTTGTTTTGCCAGCGGTACATACACGTAGACCAAGGAAATAGATATTCTACTCGACCTTATGGATACAAAGTGTGCGGGTCGCGCGAGGGGAGCGGAATCAACGGCTCGACAATCAACCATCAAACGTGAAACCGTTCATCCCTGATATGAATTACCTCCATCGGAATAGGGATACCGTTACCGAGTTGGTCGTGAGAGGTGTGGTTTGAGAAACGGATGCTACCGCGAACAATCCTGGGGGTGCTCGGAAGGTCCAGGATACTATCGGTTTCCCCACTAACTCCCCAGCCTTGATCGGAGCCCTTGGCGGCCGTTCTTTTGAGGGATAGCAACATTCTAGTGATCATGATTGACATGAATACGTTGCTCCCGCTGTGTGGCGTGGGTCAGCGAACCTAATAAGGGAGGTGGAGTTCGCGTGGAGGGATCAGACGTACGTGAATCGGGTAGTTTGGCCCAGGTTCTGGGAGGTTTCAGGTTCAGTGTTACCCCCGCATCATGGAGGATTAGAGTCGTATGTACCTTCGAGAAGACCAACAAGAACACGAAAATAATGCGGGAGGTGCACAGAAGGAGGACGTAAACGGTCGCGTCCTTGATGATTGTCTGCACGACGGACGACGTTCTGACAGAACGCGGACGGCGCCACAGCAGGCGGATCACGATGATTAAAAATGCTCCCACGTCTGTCATAGATGTCGAGGGTGTGAATCAGGAATGGGGGGTCCAGAGCGGGGGATCGCTTACCGAAACATAGTGATAATAACGTATAGGCTAGCTCTTCTACCCGATGTTCGACGTATATGCACATGTGTCCGTCGGGGAAGTCAGGTTGGACAACTAGGTACGCTGGGAAAATGAAGTCGCGTCTACATCACCGCCGGTCGTGAATGAAGTCGAAATGAACTGGACATACCTTTGCCGGTGATCGCCTCGTAGGTCATGAACACGCCAAGGCCAAATTGAAAGACAATAGCCACGATGAAACACCTGGTAATCAGCTTGTGTTTCATCGTAATGGCATAAACCCTGGAGGATCGTCGAGGTTCCATCAGGGTTCTCGGAGTTCAATAGGATGGAGATACTACGAACCTGACGGTCAAGACCACTTGCATTAAAAGAGTGGATATCACGCAGATGAGCATGTGAATGAACGCCGAACGGTCGCAACTGCATAATGAGGCATTAAACCTCTGGTTCACGGTTCATAATGGAGGGACGGCATCGTACATCTAGCGAGACGGTTAGAACTGTTTCAATGGACCGGAGTGACCGGCTTCTCACCCGTTGAGTATAGCCGTTCCAGAACGTAGCTGTAGGGGCGAATCTGTCACTCGAGCCCGGGAACGCCCAACGGTGAATCGACTGACCAAACAATGACCAAAACTGGTAAAGGATCGGAACGTATCTGTTCTGCGCGGAAATTAGGTTCAACGGAACCAAAGGAGTGCCAACCCAACGTACGACCAAGAACAGATAAAAAACTGCAGCGGGGGTGCAGTCAGCACCGAACCCCAAAGAACAAAACAAAATTGACACGCACCCCATGATTTACGACCCTTCCAAGCGTATTGAATCTAATCCTTCGGTAAGCGCACGACCCTCCGAAGACCCCCAGCCGAAACTCACTTCGCCCGAAAGAGTCAACCAGTAATCGTACACTTGGAGCGCAGCGAGGGCGACGGTGTAAGACTGCACAGACGGTCAAGGTCTCCATGTGACGGCTCAAAGCGGCGAGACCCACCCTGAACTCTGTTCTAGATGTCCGCGTGCGGTCAGTCACCGTCGGGGGTGGAAAAAAATGGAGAGGGGACATACACATCGTACGCAATGTCTTCAATGGACATTATCTGAGCATTAGCCGGACGCGGGGTGCTGGGACGGCGGAGCGGGGTTGTTGCAGCCTTTTTAAGGGGATTTTTTTGAATCAAAACCGATGGAGGGGATGTACGGCATCCCAAGTTTGCCGTGTTTTCCCGCCCGTCGGTAATTAGGCGTCATCTGATGGAAACTTCGGCGCGGGGAAGGTCCGCTCTCGTTGAGTGCTGTCGTGTCAGCGCTGGGGGTGGCATAAAGCCACACCTCTTCCCTGGTGGGAGCTCGGAGATGGGGGGGGATCGGATTTTTTGCGGGCCTTTACGTTTGGAACTATAGGGAACCGGACTCACCGAAGGTCGGTCGCCGTCGACAATCTTATATCATGCGTTTCGACCTGCCCTAGAGCGTTACAACACTCGCCAAGGTGACGGCGCTGCCGCTATCACGGAACGATAATCAAATCGCTTTCGCAAGAAGAATCCGCTTTTCTTGTTTGTGTGGTCTGCCGTGACCGCTCTCCTACATGGACTTGGCGTAGGCCGTCTGTGTGTGCTGGTTATTACCAGACCTGCATTCGGGATGTGGCCGTATCCCACATCAGATAGTGCCAATGCAAGGTCGCGGTCGCGTTTCCGTTGCTGGTGTCGATCTCCCTCCGCCCGCGATGGAGCACCGGATTCGCCGGAAATTTTCCGACGACCCAGAAGACCGTTCGCCAAAGGTCGTCACGCAACAAGCGCCAAATACCTCCGTCAACGACGGCCACACGGTCCGCGACGACCTCCCCGGTGTGCCCGCAGTACCGAAGCCTGCTGTCTTGTGTCCATCCTTGAGCCCGGAGTTATTCATCGAACACCCGGAAGTAAGTTGGACGTAGATGTTGGACGTAGATGTTTGCTGAAGCTCCGGAAATCCTAATATGCGGCAGAGCTCCCGTGGTATGATTCCGACATCGGCAAACGGTCACACCCCCTTACATCTGCTTCCGCTAAACCTTATCTAGTTTTGGCACTAGCGCCGCCTGACAAGGGTCGAGAATGCTCGAGCCTTGGAAAGAGCTGCCCAACACGGCGAGGTTTATGGATAGATGTCTCCGCTCGCCACACGTTTCCGCAACCCGACCAAGCTGTAACTCGTTTACGGAGGTGGCACACTCTTACATAGTGCGAATACCGAGGTCTCCGGAGATCGAGGATAGCAGAACGGCAACTCACCTTCAAGACGGCTGGAAGGGGAGCCTCGACCCGCGAAATCGGCCATAGTCCCTCGACTATCTCGGCCCATAACAGGCCGGGATCCGATTCACATTCTCTTTCCCCCGTTTGCAAGAACTAGTCCTTCTGGCCAATCGGCTGCGCGACGCATATCCTCATGTTAGCGTGCCCGCCACTCCCCACCACCCTAGGGCCACCCTGTACCACTATGAATTGTCAGTGGTTGTTGCTGAAGTGTTTGATTCCACTATGCAGCAATGGGAGGAGTTTCTTGTGTGTGTTTGGTTTGTCCGGCCCCGGGAGCAGAAATCCGTAGCACACCACCACGCGATGTTAGGCATCGCGGCGAGCGCAGGTCCAGGATGTTCGTTAGACGATACTGCCTTGGGGGAGCAGCGTAAGGATTTCCCTGCCCCTCCGTTGCGTCTGGGGGAGCGCCCTCGGATAGTATCGCCATGAACTTCGCGCAAGGGGACACCGGTACGGAATCACGATGCTCAACACCGACAACGTCAATGTCAAGCGAAATGCAATCGGTGGTGGAAGAGAGGACAACCCCCAGCCTAGCTTTGAACGTTGGGTCGCGATGGAGGTGATCTCGAATGGATGACCCAATAGCTTCTCCACCCTCCCTTAGCGCACAGCATCTGAAAGTCACCCCTGTGTGGTCCAGTATTTTTCGGAGCTGCAGTCGACGTAGGAACGAGAAGACGCGACGTAGTTCGTCTCTCTCGAGAGCCAGAGCGGCACTCAGCCATCTCTGCCATTGTTGGTGAACTCCAGTAACTCCAAGGTAAGACTCCGAAGATTGGGATCAAAGGTGGGAAGTGGAAGTATTTGCGATGTGGTTGCAATGGGTTCGGGCGAGGCCGCCCCGTCGGGGCGGAGCGACAATGTGACGAGTGCCATAGGGTGTGGCGTTAGGTGGTCCCAAGACGAGACCATGAAAGTCCCCGAGAGGTGGAGGACTGTCGTAGTTTTGGAAAGAGGTGTCGGGCGAAGAAATCGGAAACGCCCACGTCGCTCAAATAGATCGACTCTATACTGTTGCGTCGAACACATTCGCCTTCGGGGGTCAATGTGGAAACGATAGCCTCCAATAGGTCCCAGTTCATGTTCCTCAGGCGAACCTTCCGGATAGCATTGCGCGCAGCGCGGTCCTGAGTGCGTCCTGGAGGGTTTCATCGAGAGACTCGACATAACACTCTGCTCCGGCCAGGACGAAGTCAAGTGGTGAGGTCCTGGAACGGAGGTATCGTCGTTTCCAATCTTCCAAATTAAGTCCAGAGTCCCGGGGTACGGCAGGCGACCTCGTACCGGTGGTGGCAAACGCAGAGGGAATTGTTCGAGTCCTCCCTCATATAACACGGGGTAGCTATCCAACTCCGGCGAGAGCTTCAAATGAAAGGTGTGGCCGAGGATTTCTGGAGGCGTGCGCGCGATGTTCAATGAGGAGTTTCGGGACGCTCCCATCATGTTTTGCAAATGCCTCAGGACGCGTTCACTTACAGCGGAGACAAAGTTCGTTTAACTTTGGGAGGCAGGACGCTCGTCGTGGGCCCAAAATCGCAGAAGTGGCGAAGGGGTTGACCATCACAACGCCTGTAGTCGGAGTGCAAGCCCGGACCCGGCTCCCGGGATCGGCGCGTTGTTCCATTACCGTCACGTGACTTCCCTAGCTTGCCTTCACCGTCACGCATTGCGACAGAAATCCACCAACAATAACCACTGGCATATTCATTTCAATTCAAGAAAATTTGTCCGTTCACACGATACGCGGTACAGAAGAGACGAGGGGAATATTAAGGATAAATTCCGGGGAGGAACTATGGTACTTGGAAATCGGGGTGGTGGTACATACGGTTCGATACTCAGATGATATTTCAGTGATAGGGGGTGAGGGATGGGGAACCCAGCCCAGGGAATGGACTGAGCAATGGGTGAAGAGGTGGGTGGTAGGGGGAGAGATGGATGGACAGTTGCAAGTTGTAAAAAAGGAAAGAGGAGGTATGCAGAGATTAATCGACAAATTGACAAGTATAGACAAATATAGAAGAGGGGATGAGAGCTGGGGAAATTATTGCATAATCGTTCCGGACACCCAGCTGTTGTGCACATACAGAGGATGTCCCGGATCGGGAGAGTCCGCACGAGTGAGATGTTGGAGAGCGAATGAAAAGCTCTTTGGCCAAGAAGAGTCAAGGGTGGAGAAAGCAGGGGATGTGCAAGTGGAGGGTTGGGAGTTGGTTGATAGTCCTAGGCGTACAGTGTATTGTACAGTCGGGGAATGAAAATGGGAGAGGGAGGTAGAAGGGTGATGAAGAACAATGCGCCATAGCTTCGTGAAAGGCGTCAGGTGCAAACGTGTGCCTAGAAATGGATGAAACAACAGGAAACAGGAGCATACAATCATTGAACAAGGCAGCCGTCACCGGTTCTCGAGGTACGTCCCCTCGAGGTCGTGGGCGAGGAGGGTAGCCCGCCAGGGATATCAGTAGGACTGGCTTCTTCTTGCTCCGATCCAACGGAGATCACAGAGTACCCTGTGATCCTAGACGACCTCACAGCCTCCGTATCGTTGCCCCCGGAAATAATACTATCGCTTCTGGTGCCTGCACTTCGACGGGTATTGCTGGGGTTGCTGTCCTGTCCATGACTACGAAGGCTTGAAGGCCCTGGGGAGGTGCTATTGCTGGACAGCGACCTCGCAGCCTCCTTGTCCTTCCGCCTCAATGGGTTTGAGGGAAGGAGGGAAGTGCGTCGTTCACGGGGGTTGGGTATAGAGTTGACCGACGGAGTCGATCGGGTCGCGGGTTCTGGAGACAACGACGGTCGCGACCGTGTGAACGAGGTAAGGAGCTTGAAGGCCGTTGGAGGGTGAGGGGTTACAGGGCTTGGAGTCGGTTGTTGACCAAAGTCGAAGCTCGTCCTCGGCGTCGAGACCCCATCAGTGCTTGGGCTGAGGGTCATTGGGCCCAGAAGGTCCAAGGGCGAAGAACCGACCTCTGCGTATTGAGCGTACAGGAGCAGCTGAGCCCTGAGGTTGCACGTTGGAGGGGCATTGTGAGCACACTTGGAATGGGCGATAAGACTACACTGGTCACAGAGCACGGCGCTCCTTTTCACGGGCAGGTTGCAGACTCGACAAATGACGGCTAGATAAGGAGCTTTGGTAAACCAACGTACAGTCTGGCACACGTGCGTTATCACTTACGTTTGCTAAATGTCGTCTTGACGAACGAGTGCTCCTGAACAGCAGGGTTGTCGTTATCTTGACTTGTCAGACGAGTGGGGGTGAGGGGTGGTGTGTTGATATGAGGGGGCTCTTCGATGCGCGGCGTCTCATCACGAACTGGAGTCTTGGGTTCCGTGGATTCGTTGGTTGAAGCGAGGAGGAATCGTATGTCCGTCTTGTTGTAATCCGCACTGACACGGCGGAGGAAGGGGATGCTGTCCTGTGGACGGAGGTCCTGAACCAAACCTCATCAGTAAACACGTCCTCTCAAGGGAGCATGGGGGAAAACAAACGTTGGGGAGGCTCCAGTTCTTCTTCAACCACTCATGCTCGCACAGGATCTCGGCATCAGGCCGGTTGGCGGGGTCTTTTTGGAAGCACTGCCTCAGAAAGTCATCGAGAAGGGGCGAAACTGTTTCCGGAATGGGGGGTTCGGTGCCTTCCACGATACGGAACATGACTATTCACACGACAAATTAGCATCCACATCACGAGGCTCATTAAGTTTAGTCTCACCAGACATGCCGTTAGCGATGTCGGCATATGGAGGTCGTCCAGTGAGCAGCTCGATCACGGTACATCCCAGGGACCAGATGTCCGATTTTGGCGAGGCTCCTTTTAATTCAATGACCTCTGGGGCCATCCAATTGGGAGTCCCCGCGACATCCTTCTCCCTCTCCATTGCGCGCAGATTCAAGGAGACACCGAAGTCTGACAGTTTGACGTTGCCGTTTTTGGTGGTAAGAATGTTTGCTGCTTTGAGATCACAATGGACGACATCACTCCGATGGAGGTAATGCAGACCCTCAAGGATCTTGACCACGTAACTGGCTACCAGACGTTCATTTAACTTTCCGAAGGCTTTCAGGGTCTGACCTAGTGAGCCGTTCTCAGCGTACCTGAGAGGGCGAGAAGATCGGTCAAGGTCCAGAGAAGAATGGAGGATAGCTATAAAAGGGACTCACTCGAGAACAATGCTGAGAGTGTCCTCGTCCCTCGCCATACCCTCGTACTTAACAATACTCGGGTGCGAGAGGCTCTTGACGAGGTCAACCTCTTTCATCAGCTGTGAGATCTCAACCTCCTTCAACCCAGTCAAGCTGATCCTCTTGACCGCGACCATCTGGCCCGTGTTCAGATTTAGGGCCCGGTATACCGCTCCGAACTGTCCCCGCCCAATACAGTTCCCGAGTTGCTAAGACAAAACGCGGGTGTGTCAACAAAACGAAAAATAGCCACGGGGCCGGGAAGGGATGCAAAGTCAGTGTGGGAAAGGGACACCGACCCGGGTGTCCGCAGGCAGACAAAAAGGGCGGGGAAGGACTGGAAAAGGTACTCACAAACTGCGTAGCTGGTTTCCCTTCCTCCCTCACAATCAGAGTCGGTCGAACCGTGTTGTCCTCCAGCGCGTTCCGGTTGAGGAGGTCGCTCGCGCTCGCAGTATTTGTCGCCACACCAAGGTTAACCATGCTTTCGAATCTCGAACGCCGGGCGTTTTGGCCCAACCCGTCGTACGAGGTCGGACGAGACTTCCTCCTAGAACTTGAACCGTCGATCTCGCTCTGGAATCGCCCCCGAACGAGCTTTGGCTTCTCCGCAGCCTTGGGTTTTCCGATCCCAGCGACCACGGCTGGATCAGAGGTAGCGTTATTCTGTTTTGACTGATCACCGGAAGCAGAGACGGTGCGGGGGAAAGGAACGGGACTATCGAGTGGCGGTCGCCCTTCGTTGTCTAAGCTGCTTCGCGCGGGGAAGCCAGGGCTGCGACTATGGGAGACTCGGCGGGGTACAATGACCTTCGAAGTGGGAGGTGTGGTCCGATTATCTGGGCTGTTGTCTCTGGGCAAGAGGCTGGGAGGAGTGTCGAGGGAGTGCCTCGAGCGATGGGAAGGTTTTCGAGGGAACAGGGGTAACGATTCTGTGCTGCCGTTTGCTCTTCCAACGATGGCTAACTTCCTAGGTGGGGTCGTCGACAGTGGGGTGACATTCCTGGGGCTCCCCGGTGACTCACTCCCAGGAGAGAGGGAGCCGGGAGGGAAGAAGTCGTCAGGCCACATCCCTTTCCCAAGCCTGATGGCGTGTCGAGCCCGAGTGCGGCCGTCTTCCCCACTGGATGACTTCTCCCTGGGTCTGAGCCCGCTCACCACACCAGATCCACCGCCCTCAGTTTCTTCGGCCACTCGAGTGAGATCGACACCAGCAGTTTCACTTGGCCTGCGATCTTGCAACCCTGGGGCCCTAGTGTCACCTCCGGACCTTTTCCTACCACGGTTGTACTCGTCATTGAGCGAGGGGATGATCGAGCTGGCTTCCGTGCGGCCGAATGAGGGAACGTCGGAGATAAAATACGACGTTGCTTCAGTAGTGGCCGTCCTGGTCGTCCCAAACTTTCCCACATTCGCGCAACCCTGATTACTGACGAGGCTCCGTCTGGACTCCAACAGGCTGGAGAAGGTGGTTGTGTCGGTAAGAGTACTCGACGCAACGCTCTGCCTCATTTCGTTCGCCAAAGGCCGAGGGCGCTGTGCTCGCAAGTCCCTTGGAGGGGTGGACGACAGGCTCAGATCAACCTGCGATGAGGAAATGGTCGTGGAGGAAGAAGAAGGTATCTGGCGAGTCCCTTCGTAACTGAGCTTCGGACGAAGCGGAGACCTCGGTGGGGGTGTCAAAAGTGACGGTACACCCTCCCGACCTCGGTGGTCGGATCTATTCCCCCGTTGCCCCCCGCCCCTGCCGCCGCTACTACCCTCATACCCGTGGGTAACTTCACCATCACCTTCATCCCGTTTGATCCCGGTCCTTCCTGGGTAGCTCACCATGCCATCTTCATCGACGTCCACCTCGGCACCGTCGTCGATCGTGGGGGCGGAAGAGTGAACGGGAGGGAGGGATCCAGTGGTCGGACTCCACCTCTTCCTCGCGATAGGAATGGGGGAAGATCCGTGCTTCGGAGTGGGTACCGGTACGGGCACTTCCACCCGACCACGTCTCCGATCGCGAGAAAGTTGAGGTGGTGAAACGGATCGGACCAAGTTGGGAGTGGACTGTGCAGCTCTTGACGACCCGGAGGACTGCCCATATGGACCGCCGCCTTGGCGTTTGCCCCGATCGGAAGGGGGGTTTTCCGAGATCTCGGTAAGTGTGATGATGGTCCTTGAAACGCGAGCAAGCGATTCAAAAGAGCCTTCGATGAGATCGTCACGGAGGAAGAGATCACCCGAGGAGAGTCCCAACGTCGAAGAACACGAAGCGAGGAATTTGGTGACGTTTGAAGTCCAGACCACGCCATTTTCCCGCCTGTCGACGTGGGGGATCGATCCAGGACGGACCTTGTTCATCAATCTATTTTTCATTTTCCAAGTCAGCGGGGGGTTTTCAGGAACGGAGGTGTTTCGCCTCGAATGTCGTGGGAATGGGAAGGGGAAGGGATGGAAAAATTCGGGAAAGAATTCAACGAGTGGAACCCACGGGCTCCATGTGGGAGAATGGAGGGGGACGGGGACAGGAGGGAAGACGAAGGGACCGAGGGAGAAGTACTCACTGGCACAGAACATAACCGTCCCTCAAAGCTTCGGAAAACAACCTCCGTTCTCGATCTTCTCCCATGGAACTGACGCCACCAGGACTAAGTCCACCGAAACCAGTAACTACACCCCCAGAAGTGTTGGAAACCCCATTGGCGTTGGCAACACCGCTCTTTCCCCATACCCTCTCTACCCTTGCCAGTGCCCTCAGTCTCAACTCAATCTCCTCCAACTCAATCAGCCCTAATCCGGTTGTGTTGTGCCCTGGGGGTTTCAAGAGCTCTTTGCACAAGATTGACGTAGCCTGTCGCAATAAATCACGGTGTTCCAGATTAGCGTGGAAATTGGAGCACCCGGTGTTGCTCAAAATTGCCGGGACGGACGAGGAGAGGGAAGCCGCCGAGAGACTGAAATTTCCGTTATACAGGTAATCGCCCTGATGCCGTGGAGTAGGTGAAGTGGTCCGACCTGGCGAGTTGGGAGTGACAACTCTGGGTCGGATTTGGGATGGCGGGGAGGTGGGGCGGGACGCAGAGAGTGCAGAACGTCTTCCTTCAGCTGAAGATCGACGGGGAGTCGGTGAGTCGAGGGAGGGACGTCTGATTTTGTCGCCAGGGGAAGGGGTGGTTGGGTCATGCCGTGATGTTGGAGATCTTGCTTGCGTAGGGGAAGAAGGGGAGAGTGGAAGGTGGCTCGTGCTAGCCGATCCGCGGGTGGTTCCCATTCGCCGTGAAGGAGGCGACGGCGACTCCGGCACCTCGAATCGATCCCGCCTGGGCATATCCAGAGAGCCCCGCTGACCTCTGGTAGTAGGCGTTTGTGGTAACGTCAGTTTTGGTTTTGAAGCGTTATTAGACTCTCTGGTTGTATCTTTGGATCCTCGGCGGGGAGTTAGCGGGCTAGGTCCGCTGATTGATGGGGATTGTGGTCTGGACGATTTTGATCGTGCGCGTTGCAGTGAGACCGGGGTGCCGGCATCGGGGGTTGGCGAGACCATCTCAGGGCTGCGT
>Ga0307516_10007597_pt1 | contig 12425 bp, 19 predicted proteins | sample 19_EM_MG_FD_203310 | JGI IMG/M metagenome (GOLD analysis project Ga0307516, IMG submission 203310) | Populus trichocarpa ectomycorrhiza microbial communities from riparian zone in the Pacific Northwest, United States - 19_EM | ecosystem: Host-associated > Plants > Roots > Unclassified | place...
GTCATTGTCATAACGAATGTCATAACCAATGAGATCAAGTGCTGCAGGGAAAGGGCCTGGACGACAGAGCAATGACGTCGTATTGACAATCACCATGAAGATTCTGCTAGTGGTCCTGTTGGGGGCATGTGTGATGAGTCTCGCGGACTGTTCTCGTCGTCGAGATGATGAGCTGGCTGCTGGCTCCTTCGACGACATGGTGAGGCGTCACTGCGACGGCCAGAACCATTTGCCGAATGACATTCCTATCGTCGATGATACAGGCGTGTTTACTACGGTGAGTGCGCAGGGTTTCATCGACCTCGGCAATGAGTTCTTCCAGGATCTGGGGACCAACGGTCGGAGGTGCGTGAGTTGTCACGTGCCCACGGTGGGGTGGACGCTCACGCCGCGGGAGCTCGGGGCGGTGTTCGACGCGACGGAAGGCGGCGTGCGCGCGGACCCCTTCGGGCTCGGGGCGGTGTTTCGCACGCTGGACGGAGCCAACTCGCCCAACGCCGATGTGTCCACGCTAGAGAAGCGTCGTCAGGCGTACAGCCTGCTGCTGAGCCGTGGCTTGATCCGCATCGGGCTTGCGATGCCGGCCAACGCCGAGTTCGACCTGATCGCGGTCGACGACCCGTACTCGTTTGCGAGCGCGGCGCAGCTGTCTCTGTACCGACGCCCGTTGCCGAGCACGAACCTCAAGTTCGACAGCACGGTCATGTGGGACGGTCGCGAGGTGGTCGCCGGCGAGACCGTGCTCCAAGAGCTCGAGACCCAGGCCAGCGACGCCACGGTGATTCATGCCCAGGGTAAGCCGCTGACCGATGCCCAGCGCAGCTCCGTGGCGGCGTTCATCGTCGGCCTGGCGAGCGCGCAGACCGTCGACCGCAGCGCTGGTCACCTCCACGAGGACGGCGCCAGGGGTGGCCCGGCGGAGATCCTTGCACAGCCGTTCTACATCGGCATCAACGACAACTTCGGCGACAGCAAGACGGGCGCGCCGTTCAACCCCGTCGTGTTCAACCTCTATGACGCGTGGACATGTTCCTGTGGCCGCGAGGGCGATGCACGCCGCGCTGTGGCTCGCGGTCAGGCGTTGTTCAACACCAAGTCGATCGCGATCGTCGGTGTCTCGGGCATCAACGACGAGCCGGCGTTCGGCTCACCGGACAAGCTGATGGGCACCTGCACGACCTGCCATGACACGCCGAACGGCGGCAATCACTCGGTCGTGCTACCGCTCAACATCGGTCTGTCCGACGAATCGCGCCGCACACCGGACCTGCCGTTGTACACGTTCCAGAATCGGACCACGAAGGCGGTCCTCAAGTTGAGCGACCCCGGTCGCGGTCTCATCGACGGAAAGTGGGCGCATCTGGGCCGCTTCAAGGGCCCGATGCTGCGCGACCTGGCTGCGCGCGCGCCGTATTTCCACAACGGCTTCGCGGCCGACCTCGCTGCAGTGGTCAACTTCTACGACGAGCGGTTCAACATCGGGTTCAGCGCCTGCGAGAAGGCAGACCTGGTGGCGTTCCTTCGCGCGCTGTGAGCTCGCCGGCGCGGAGCTCGAGTGAGCCGTCACCTGTCTGCGGGTTCAAGTCCCGCCGCTGGCACCGGCCGAGTTCGCTGCGCGATGTAGGGCGGTCGAGCTCGACATGCGGCCCGCGACCGCGCACGTCGGTCCGTTCGACTGACGACGTCTCTGAACGAAGGAGTCACAACAATGAAGAAAACTTTGCTCGATCTGGTGACCTCGAAGAAGTTCCTCACGGCGCTGACTGCGATCATCGTCTATGTCGCGGGTCGCTCAGGGTTCGACGTCGACACCGCGGTGCTCGATCGCATCTACGCGGCACTGCTGGTCTACGTCGGTGCCCAAGGCATCGCCGACAACGGCAAGAGCGCGGCGCAAGTCACAGCCGGGGCGGCTGGGCCGTCGCCAAACACGGTGGCGCCATCGCGCTGACACGCCCAGCGGCCCGGATCGCGGTCCCACGGCGCCACCCGACCCCGGCGACGCGAGCCGTCGGCCAGCAGGAGGTTGGCAACATCGGAACGCGATCTCCGACCTCGTGCGGTCACAACCGCCTCAACCCCCGGAGACCGAGCGATGGAGAAGACCCCGAAAGAACTCGATGACGAGCTCGCCGAATACCTCGCTGAGGCCGCGCCGGACGCTGGTCGGTACATGCTCGTAGACAATCGGACAGGAAAGGATATGCGGATCGCTCATGACTTCGAGGTCAAGCAGATCCAGAGCAAGCGGCATGGCGTCGCGATGCTCGAACTTGGAGGCGGATGGAACACGCCCGCCAAGCTCTACGAGGTACGGCTACGCGACACCAGAGCCCCCAAGGTGAAGACTGGTGCGGTGCCGGGCAGACCCGGAGATACTGTCAAGTCACGACGCTTCTATCTCGGTGAGATCGACGGCGGTAGACTCTATGTCGATGAGCGCTCCTATCGGACGCTCGAGCAAGCGCTCGCCGACGTCAAGCCGCGCGGATGGCGCCGACATAACAGCGTGATCGTGGAGACCCAACAGCTCGTTCATGCGGGTGTGAACTACGGGTCGCGCAACGTTCTGCATTCGATCATCGACGGTCAAATCCTCGACGACAGGTTTCTCCCAGCGTGATCGGCGAGCTCCTCGCGCGCGCCGGTCCGGGGCTCGGTCCGCCGCAACCTCCCTATGTTCGAGATGACTGATGAACAGTTCGACCTGATGGTCGACCATCTCGCAAAACCCGCACCGCGCGCCATGAAGGCGCGCGGATACCTCGCGGTAACGTGGTTTCCGGGGGCGGTCATCGTGAACGGGAGGAAGTGCACCACGCTTGCGGAGCTCGTTGCGGTGACCTCAGCAGTGCGGGCGAGGTTGCGGAGGTGGTCGTTGCGGTGACCGCACCGATCTCTCGCCGGGCCAGTCGCCACGGCCACCCTGACCGCGTCGAAGCGAGCGGCAGGCCGCCGGCCGGTGTGGCCTCGGCAGCGGCGTTCACCAGGCTACGTCTGCCATTGCGATGGGTCGGCGCGGCGCCTCGAGCTCGAGGGCCTCGCCGCGCGGCTCGGCCGCATCAACGCCGCGCCGCGCCCGGCCGCCAACGCCGTCCCGAGTCGCGGACGTGAACACCGCCACCGCCGCGATCGGCGAGCTCGAGGGCACCTTCGCGCTCGGGGAGGTCGCGCTCGGGGAGGTCGTGCTCGGCGAGGTCGTGCTCGGCGAGGTCGCACTCGGCGAGGTCATGCTCGGCGGCGCGATCGCCGTGGCCGCCGACGCTCGTCAGGGCTGCGACGCCGGGTCGTACGACCCACGCCGAGCCAGCCACGCGAGCTGGCCGGGTCCGCGATCGCGGAGCCTCACTCCTTGCAGTCGCAGTCCGGCGCGCAGTCGACCAGCGACGTCGCGTTGGCGTCCGCGAGCGCGGTCCGGCGCGCTTCGGCCAGCGTCCCGCCGTGCGCGACCAGGCTGTGGCGCTCACCGTCGAAGCTCTGGCCATCCGGCGTGAACACCTCCACCTCATACCGGCCGGGCTTGCTGCCGAGGGTCTCGCGCACCTCGACGTGACGGCGGCAAGCATGGTCACTGCGCTCCGCGTGCAGCGTCATCATCTCGGTTTCGACCTCGGCACGCTCCGACAGGAGCTTGCCGATGCGGTCGTTCAAGCGGTCGAGCTTGCGCTGCAGGACTTCGCGTCGGGTGCGCTTACCCATGGTCACCCTCCGTGGGGGCCGCCAGAGATCCCGATGGCGGTCGCGATGAGCCCAGGCTCCTCGCGTTTCATCTGCGCCCACCTGGCCCTTGCGAGGTCCATCCAGCACTCGAAAGCTGCGACGGCTTGTCCCTTGGTACGAAAGGTCTCCGGGCTTCCCGAGACGCTCCGCCACGCCCTCCAATGCCATCTCCTGCCGATGCGCTCCACTGGGTACGCGCGGGAACCGTAGATCCCCACGTGGTACATCAAGGCGACCTCGTCGTCGGACATGCGAGCCAGGGGTGTATCAGATACCTTCGCTGTGTCGGTCATGAGTGGCATCGCTGCACTCGATGTGCCGTGTCACAACCTGTGAATGAGATTGAGATGCGTTATGCATGAGTCAACAATCGTCAACACCACGACGTGACCTCGAGCGTCACGGGAATCGAGGTCATCGTGGAGTGGCGAAGGGCGACCGCTCGGCGGATGGCTGTCGGCCGGGCAGGGCGCGATTTCACGCCGCACCACAGGCACTGTGAATGCAGAGTGACTGTGATGGAGTTCCGCCGCTCGTCGTCGAGTGTTGATGCATCCTTGCAAAGACGGCGGTATGGCACAATTTCCGCAGTGGAAGCGTCCATGGCAAGAGCAGGTGACAGGGCAATTATCATGCGTATCGTGATGCGCTATCAGACTGGCCAGCAACAATGGTGGTCGGGGAGGCGCTGGGTTAGCGATCCGTCGGACGCGGAGGAATTCTCGAGGAAAGCAGAGGCTCGGGGAGCCCTCCGTCGGGTTGTGTCGATCTGCAGCCTCGGACAAGACGATCGTGCGGTGGTGGTGGGTGACTATGGGCTCGTCAGTGAGCACGTGGTCTATTCTGTGAACGCCGACGCCAAAATTGTTGTGGGAGACGGGCAATGACGCGCGCGCTCAACAAGCGGCGCGCCCGGATCGCGGCCGAGCTCACCGCGCCGCTGCCGCCGGTTGCCGAGACGCTGGTCATGCTCGAAGCGCTGGCGACGCACGAGTACGAGACCAAGGCGCGGACACGCGCGGCACTCAAGCTCGCGCACCGCACGCTCCGCGACCTGCTCCAGACGATCGAGGTCGAGTCGCGGTACCCCGCACTGATCTCGCGCACCGCTGCCGAGGGGTTGCACCGGCGGCTACGCCGTTCGATGGAGCTCGACAAGCCCAAGCGCTTCCCGGCGCTGCCCCGGCTGCGCACACCCTCGCCACCGGCCACGCTGCCGGAGGTGGCCGCGGCTGCGACGCCCCCGCCGATCGCGATGCCCCGGGGACGCGCCATGGCGCTGTTCGGCGACGAGGGCATCGAGTTCGACGAGACTGCGCCCGGAGGTGTCGAACGCGAGGAGGACGAAGCGCCGCTCTTGTGCGCGGAGTGCGTGCGCTCGCACATGCCTGGCCAGCTTCGACCGCCATGCGCGACGCCCGGATGTCAGTGCTGGTGCAATCGATAGGAGTTCGGCGGCGTCCATGCGTCGCGCACGCGGCCCGAGCTCATCGCGGCTGGCGGCGTGTCGCGGCGGACTGCGGCCGGATGGCGGCGCCGGCGTTGGGACCGAACGGCGAGGCAAGTACCTCGAGCCGGATCTTGGTGTAGAGTCAGGAGCGTTCGTCTTCGATGCCTTCGGGCGTTCAGCCAGCACGCGCGATTTGCGGCTGATCCGTTCGTCCGATGGCTAAATTTAGCGACACCTCCAAGTACCGCACGAAGGCCCTCAAGTCGGGGCGTTGCACGCTCTGCCGCCGACGTGCCCATCGTGCGGGCATGCGGACTTGTGGACGGTGCGCGCGCGCGAACGCCAAGACGCAGGCGGAGCGGACCGCGCAACGGCGGGCTCGGAACCTGTGCGCGCAATGCGGTGAGTTCTCGGGGTCCGCGTACCTGTGCGACGAATGTCAAGACAGCAAGCGTGACCGACGCGCGCGCGCCGGCGGGGTCTGGTGACGATCGTCCCCGGCGCGGCCCGCGAAGCGGCCGTGGCCGTGGGGGGAGCTCAAGGGAGAGGGAGGTCGCCGCGGCCGAGCTCGCTAGCGAGGACCCTCGGCCTGGTGGAAGCCTACTCCTTGCCGAGCGGGCACCGCGCCTCGTGCCAAATGCCGTCAGGCTTGCGCCCGTCCTCGATGCACATGAGGTCACGCCCGCAAGGTGCGGGCACCTCGCTCGGCCGTAGCGCCGCTGCGGAGCAGAGCCGCGCCGATGCGGCGCAGTGCTCACGCGCGCACGCGTGACAGAGTCGGGCCCCGCAGAGAGGACAGCGTAGGTCCGCCGGGTCGCCGCAGCGCGCACTGACACAACGAGCGGTGGTCTCGGGGTCTACGGTGGCCATGGGGAAGGAGCCTAGATTCTCGGGCTGACATTGCAACCGTGCTCGTCGTGATGCGCGGCTCGCCGGCGGGCGCGGTCGCCGGCGCCGACCTGGTCGAGGACCTCGAGCTCGGCCGCGGCGGATCGCCGGCGCGGTCGCCGGCGCCGACCTGGTCGAGGACCTCGAGCTCGCTAACAGCAGGGGACGAGCTCGGCGGCGTGGTCGAGGACCTCGAGCTCGGCCGCGGCGGGGGCGAGCGCGGCGGGGGCGAGCGCGGCGGGGGGCGCTGGTTGGCGCGCGGCCGGTGGGCGTGGACCTGTCGCCGAGGCGGCGGTCGGGCAACGGGCAGCCCCGCGAGCGCGGGGCGCCGCGCGTAGAACCATGCCGCCGTCGCCGTCTCAGCGATTCGGCAGCTGCAGGTGGAGCATCTGCCATCCGACGACGACGACGAAGGTCGCGATCAGCAGCCAGGTCGCGACCTCATCCCAGCGCATCGCAGGACGGCGACGACGCAGGACGCGGGCGGGGGGGAGCAGCGGCTCGGACTGTGGTGCGGGCCTTGGGTCAACAGAGGTCATCACGTCGGCGGGCCCGGGAATCCGGTAGCCATCGGCGCAGAACACGTACCAGCTCGGCGCCGAGGTCGTCGGGAACGCGACGAACCGGCCGCGCGCGTCGCGCGACGGCAGCGATCGGGCGCGACCTGCTGCGTCGCGGGCCGCGGAGAGTGACACGCTCGCCGGCCTGGGGGTCGCCCGGGGCCGTGCCATGAACCGGCCGCGCGCGTCGCGCGGCGGGAGGCTGCGATCGCGCTGGCCGGCGCTGCCGTCGGTCTCGGTCATGGCCATGTGCTATTGCGGACTGCATGCCGAAGCTCCCAGGCTTATAAATAGTCTGATTGACTAGTCTGATTGACGAGCAGGCGGGCCTTGTGAGGTTACAGTCTGTGGTGCGATGGCAACATCACTGCGAATGTCAATCGACAATACGACTGACCAGCTGAGTGGTTGCTGAGTCGCCCGCCCGGAATGGATCGCGGCTGACTCTCCTCGGCGGGTGTGGCGCCGGTGCGTCGCAGAGGAGTGGATACAGGTGTTAACTGCCAGTCACGGACAAATCAGGGTAATCGTCAGATCTTCTAAGGATAGCCAATCTGGGATTGAAATTGGGCTTGGGCACGCCTCCAGCAATGACCAGTGGTCATGAGTTCGACCGACCCAACCAATACTCAATTCTCGGCCTACCGCGCGATGTGGGACTACTTCAATGCTGCCCTGTTCGGCGGAGTGCTGGAGCGGGTGATTCTCAACTTCAGCCGTCACGCCAACAGCTATGGATTTTTCGCCCCGCTGCGGTGGAAGCAGGACAATTCCGTCACCCACGAGATCTCGCTCAATCCGACTTACGTCACGAAGGGCCCGAACCGGGGCGCGCGCGACGTCGCCGCCACCCTGGTGCACGAGATGGTGCACCTCCACCAGTTCCAGCTCGGCAAGCCCTCGCGCGGTGGCTACCACAACGACGAGTGGGCCCGGAAGATGGAGGAGCTCGGGCTGCAGCCGTCCTCGACAGGCCAGCCCGGCGGCAAGCGGGTTGGCTATCGCGTCAGCCACTACATCATTGAGGGTGGCGCGTTCGCGCGGGCGTTCGCAGCGATGCCGCCGGAGTACGTGCTGCCCTGGACCTGCGGTGTCGATGAGAGCGAGGTCGAGAAGGGCGCGCGGGGCGGCGCCGGTGGCACGACGACTGGCACCGGCACGACTGGCGCGCAGCCGGGAGCCGCGCCGGCCAAGAAGGTCTCCAAGGTCAAGTACACGTGCCCGAAGTGCAAGGCCAACGTCTGGGGCAAGCCCGGTCTCCGTCTGCGGTGTGACGTCTGCGATCAGCCGTTCCGGTGCGCCAGCGCCACCGAAAACGCCGACGCCGAGGTCGACGACGACGACGCGAGCGACAGCGTGCGGGAGGCCGCGTGAAGGTCTACACCGGGCAGACCCGGTCACGTCGCGCGATCGAGGTCTGCAACCGGTTCGGCCTCGGGGAGTGCGTCAATCGCGGCGAGCTGCCGCCGCGGCGCATGGGTAACGGGTGGTTCTTGGACTGCGGCGCGTTCGTCGACTTCAAGGCGGGCCGCGCGTTCAACGGTGTGCGGTGGGAGCGCGATCTCCGGTACGTCGCGTATCGGCTCGCATTCGGCAAGCTGCAGCCCCCGGACTTCATCGTGATGCCCGACATCGTCGGGGGCGGCGCGGCGTCGCTCGCGCGGTCGGTGGCCGAGCTCGAGTGGGTGCCGCCCGAGCTCCCGGTGCGGTACCTGGTCGTGCAAGAGGGGATGTCGCTCGCGGATGTCGCCGCGGTGCTGACACGGTTCGGCGGGCTGTTCATCGGCGGCGCGTCGATGGAGTGGAAGCTCGGCACGGCGCCGGGCTGGATCGCGCTGGCGCACGACTACGGTCTCAAGTGCCACATCGGCCGGATCGGCACGCTGGCTCGGCTTGAGCTCGCGCGGCGGCTCGGTGCCGACAGCGTGGATAGCTGTCAACCGCTCTGGACCCTCGACCGGCTCGAGGCGTTCGGGCTCGCCGCCAACGATGCCGGCGAGCGGAGGGCGTCGTGATTCCGGGGGCGTCGCCGGCGACGCGCGTGCAACTCCGGGCGCGAGACGAGCGCCGCGCGTTCGAGCAACCGGTGACGCTGCGGGGGCGGCGGTGATCGTCGAGCACGTGCAGCGCTGGACGGAAGGCCGCGCGTCGCGCCGGCCGGTCGGTGAGCTGATTCGGACCGCAGCATACGACGTCGCCTCGATCGAGTCGGCTGCGGTCGCGCGCGCGTTCGTCGCGCGGCACCACTACGCGGCGAGCGCGAGCTCGACGGCGCACCGCTACGGGCTGTACCTCCGTGGCAACCTGGTCGGCGTCGCGCTGTTCGGGCCGGGCGCTTCGATGGCGGCGCATCGCGCGGTGTTCCCCGCGCTGACGATCCGCGAGGCGGTGACGCTCGGCCGCCTGGTGTTGCTCGATGAGGTGCCCGGGAACGGCGAGAGCTGGTTCGTTGCGCGCTGCTTCGAGTCGCTGCGCGCCTCGGGGATCGTGGCGGTCGAGTCCTGCGCCGATCCGGAGCCGCGCGTCACCGCGTCGGGCGACGTCGTGCACCGTGGCCATTTCGGCTGCGTCTACCAGGCCCTGAACGGCCACTACGTCGGCCGGACGAACCCCGCCACCCTGCGGCTGTTGCCCGACGGCACGTGCTTCTCGAACCGTACCAGCGGCAAGCTCGCGCAGGGGGATGTCGGCCGGCGCTACGCAGCTGCCCAGCTGGAGCGCTGGGGCGCGGATCCGCTGCGCGACGATGAGGACGCGCGCGCCTGGTTGCGGCGGTGGCGCGGTCGCCTGACGCGGCCGATGCGCCATCGTGGCAACCACCGCTACCTCTGGTGCCTCGACAAGCGCCGACGGCGAGAGGTGCTGACCTCGCCGCGATGGCCGTACCCGAAGCTCGAGTTCCGCGCGGCGCGCGCTGCCTAGTGCGCTCGCGCGACGAGCGGGGCCTCCTCGGGTGCGCCGCTCGTCATTCAACCCAGCCATGGAAGGGAGAGCCTGTGTCTAACGACGTCGACGAATCGAACATCATCAAGCGTGCATGCGCGGGCCGCTGCGGCGTGGTCTTGCGTTACCGACGGGGCCCCTATCGCGAGGGCTACACGCCAGAGGAGACGTGCCTCGACGGGTACACCGCCTATCGTGGCGGACACCTATGCCGTTGCTGCGATGTGGCCGTGTCCGAGGCGCTCGCCTTGCGACGGACGTGGCGCCAGCCCAAGCGCGTCGCGGGCAAGGTGTCGGTACGCGTGCCGCGGAGAGGTCGCCGATGACACGCGCACAAGATCGAACGGCGACGCGCCGGGAGGGCCGCAAGCGCCGCGCTGAGCTCCGGCTGTTTGATGCGTGCTGGCGGTACGCGGCGGGATTCGACCGGCACACGCGAGCTCCACTGCTCGCGTGTGCCGCCGCCGCCGAGCGTCCGGAGGTCCCGAGCGTCGTCGAGTTGCTCGCCGGGCTCGAGGCCGCGGCGCTCCACTTCGCGGAGGCGGTTCCGCGTCCGCGGTGGCGTCGTCGGCGACGCAGGCTGCGGGTCGCCAGTCCAAAATGAGACCGCCGGATGACCTGGGCCCGTGGCGTCGGGCTTGTGCGCCTGCTACATGCGTTCCATATCCGTTGGACGAACAGGAAGCAGGAGATGGTGGAGCTCACTGTACGCAGGGGCAGGAGGGCGAACGACCTTGTCGGGCGCGAGTTCGGCCGGCTGGTCGTCATCGCGCGCGAGGGCAGCACCGAGGCACCACGGCGGCCACTTTGGCGGTGTCGGTGCAGTTGCGGGGATGAGCTGGTCGTCCTGGGCGCGTCGCTCCGGGGGAGACGCACGCGGTCGTGCGGATGCCTGCGCGCCGAGATTGCTCGTGGGACTGTGGTGGTGGCACGACGAGCTCGCGCACGTCGGAAACGTCGACGGGCAGGGCGCGAGCGAGCTTACCGGCGCTGACGCCGCGCCGTTGATGGAAACGCGATGGGTCGTACGACCTACCTTGCGAATGGCCGGGCATGCTCGTACGGTCGTGCTGGTGCGGATGCTTCGTTGTGTGCTGGTGCTGTTCGCGCTTTTCGTCTCGGGTTCCGCTCGCGCTGATGGACACCGAATTCCGGGTCAGGCGCCGAGCGTCGCGCTGGTCACCGCCTTGGGTACCGACGACGTCCGGGCCTTGGCCAAGCTCCTGCGCTTCGAGGGCTTCGAGCGCGACCGACTCCTGCCCTGGCGGAGCCGTCTTGAACCGCTCGCTCGTAGAGGCGACGCGCTCGCGCAGTTCTGGCTGGCCCAACTCTACGACCTCTACCCGTTCGGGAAGGGCACACCCGAAGAAGGACGGGTGGCGATGACCTGGTACCAGTGCGCCGCGGATCAGCACCTCGCGATCGCCGAGCACCTTCTCTTCCGGGCATACAGCAACGGGCTGTTGGAGACCTCGACCGACATCCCCAAGGCGATCGCGTTTCTCGAACGCGCCTACGCGCATGCTGCCGGCGAGCTCAAGGCGGAGGTCGCTCTCGAGCTGGCGCGCCTGTACATGGAGCCGCACGGTGAACCCGTGAAGCTCCCGGGCGCGCCCGACGAGGCGAGAGGCGTGAGCTATCTCGAGGAGGCACTTCAGCTGGACCCTGCCAACGAAACGGCGATCGACTGGCTCATCGGCATCTACTCCAAGCGCGGCGAAGACACGCGCGTCGCTAAGCTCGCCGAGCGCAGCCGGAACGCACCCGTGATCGAGGACGTCGCCGAGCTGTGCTTGAGCAAGCTGCATGACTCGCCCTGCGCGATCCGCTTGTTGCAGCGTGCTCGAGCTTTCCCGCGCGACGACAAAACGCCACCGCAAGCATTGCTCGACCTCTACACCCTCGTGTGCCGCAAGCAGCTCGCTCGTAGCAAGCTGGGCTCAATCGACACGGCGGATGCCTGGCGGTTCTTCCAGCGATGGCAGCGAGATTGCGTGGCCAAGAGCTGATCTGCAGCTGGCGGGCGAGCATCACCTGGGAGGCACTTCAGGCAGGGTCACGGGATCGGCCGTTCCGGCGCCACGGTCTTCGACGTGTTCGACGACGTCGACGCACTCGACGAGGTCGACACGCCGGGCGACCCGCTCACCCGCTCGAAGACGATGTGTATCTCGCACCAGGCGCGCGGCGGCGATCGGCGAGCACGAGGTCCTGGCCGGGGCGACGCGCGCGGCGTGGTCGAGCTCGTCGGGCTGGCGCTACAGGCTCCACCACAGCATGAGGAGCGCGGCGGCGATACTGAGCAGAGCGGTGAGCCCGATCGCCCTGACGCGGGCGCGTCGACGGTGCGTTACCCACCGGGCCAGTGCGCGATCCTCCCATCCCGCAGATGGTGCGACCTCCGGGAGGTTCCGGATCCGGGCGAACAGGTGCTCGTACGGTACGCGTGCTGCGCTCTCTTCTGGAGAGCGTGGCGGCTCGCCCGCATCGAGCCGATCGATCAGGTCGTCAGGGTCGGGGGGTGTGGTCTGCATGCTCGGGAGGACGACGGCCGGAGGAGAAACCGAACAGACCCCGGTCTGTATTGCCGAGCGCGAGCTCGGAGGAGCCTCGGAGGCTCGGTCCGTTGCGATAGGATCCGGCTCGCACTGATCGCCGATGGCGATGGCTCATGGAGACCGACGGAGAGCGCGGTTTTCTCGGCGAGTGAGTGAGTCGGACCGGGCGCGGTCACCGAACCGGCCGCGCCGCGGCAGACGGTTTCGGCGCGCGGGCCTCGGCCGTCCGGCCGGGCCGGTGGAGATTCTGCAAACCGTGCCCCGATCTCGGCGGGTGCTGGCGCGCGGCCGAACGTCCTTGGCCCG
>Ga0307516_10007598_pt1 | contig 12424 bp, 16 predicted proteins | sample 19_EM_MG_FD_203310 | JGI IMG/M metagenome (GOLD analysis project Ga0307516, IMG submission 203310) | Populus trichocarpa ectomycorrhiza microbial communities from riparian zone in the Pacific Northwest, United States - 19_EM | ecosystem: Host-associated > Plants > Roots > Unclassified | place...
CCACATTTGCCGCTCGAACGATGACATCCTTGAACTGGTTGTGCTCCCAAGCATCGGCAGAGCGTTCAATCATCGCCAGCGCAGCATTATCCTAGAATTCGTGGAATAAGAAAAACATGTTCAGAACGATTTAATACTCACGAATTCATCATATTTTATATACAAGAAGACGAGTTCTGGCCACAGGTGCGCCTTTTCTGTAGCTTTGATGATCTGACAATGGTTGTTGAATAGCGCCTTGCATCGTTCATCGGGAAATTTTACCTTTGGAATGTTGATGCGCGCGACAAAGAGCTTCAAATGCTCCATCACTGAAAAATTATCGGCACGCGGTTATCTCCAAACGGCGAGATACGCACATTTGGCAGGACGGTATTTGCTCAGTAAGATCGAAAGCTCGGTGAAGATACCCATGTGCGCACGCTCCAGACTCAAGCCAGCTTCCAAAAGGGTAACGATTTCCTCGAAATGGCCGCGGCGTTCGTACATTAGGATAAGCACATTGAGCTCCTCCTAAAAGTAGACCATGAAACAGTGAAACAAGCAAGATACATCGCACTTACAGCATGAACTATGATGTTTAGGCCACAGATTTGGGCCTGCCAAAGGCGAACTCAGAGACTTTATGTGTAATGAAATGATATCCACCTACCAGACGGAATTCAGACTTTTCGATGCAAGCGGAATGGACTTGCTTCCAGACTCTGAAATGATATTTGAGAAGGATCCATATATCCGTTCAGAAAGAACTTACTGAGTATTACCCGCTTTTCTAGCACTTTCCACAGCTGCCTGATTCTCGCCGAGATAGATGAGAGTCGTGGCCAGACGAGCCCAATTCGATATGCTCGTGAACAGTAGCTTGGCTGCCTGATAAAGCTCGTCCTCAAAGCACTTCTCACCTACTTCCAATATGTCGGCGACGTTGGTCATGTTAAGGAAATCCTCCATATCATGGAGACGGTCAGTCTTGGCATAAGCGTAAGCTAGCTCGGTGTCGATCTTTGGCTCACGCAAAGATCTGCGTGCCATCTGGAGGAACCGAACGAGATCGTCATGCTTGCCGGCATGGTTTGAGATTTCGATGACCTCCGCAAAGTTAGATGGATCTTCTGCTTTGACGTAAGAGTCTGACATAACATTAGTAGGAACTGATGAGCCTTCTTCGTCCTAGAAGATGTCATTTGTGACTCACCGATCGAATCTTTGACGCGTAGACCGTCAAGTTGCGCCTTTGCCAGTCGACTCCAGACTTCGGGCTTGTCGACCTTGTTTGCAAAATCGAGACCACGATCGATGGAAACAATATGTTCGACAAGGACATTGATAGCCATTGCATGCTGATCATACTTCTTATAAATTGTCAAAGCTTCTTCGTATAACCCGTGATCAGTCGCAATCTTGGCAATTTCGGCAGCATCGTAGTTCTGGAGCTTGTTGATGTAATTGACCACCTTGCCCTTGTCAGCACGGATAGCAGTCAACAATAGTAGATTCTGAAGATTCTTATTGTCACTGAAAGGCGAGGGCTCGATGATGATTTTCTCCAGAAGCTCGATGAGCTCGATCGGCAGATCGGCTTGAAGGAAGGATTTAACAGTGATCGACACGTCGTCTGGGTCTGTGCATTCAGGCAGCGCAGTGGCAACAATCTGTGACATCGGTTAACCCAGGGAAACGAGGACTCGCAGGTGGCTCACTTGATCAATGAGTTGGCGGCGGTGTAAATTGTCATGAACAAGTACTTGGGCCCAGAGATCGGGTTGGCGGCGCTTAATCAAGTACCGAGCCTGTTGCTTGAACATAGAGTTATCGTTGGTGATAGCGATGAGCTCGTCATCACATAGCCCCTTAGCATAGGCAATGTATGCCAAATACGGATCTCGTGCCTCACAAAACTTGCCCACCACGAGAGGCTCATAAAGCTACAATCATATGCGCTTTAACAATACAAAAGAAATCTGAGCCAAAACAGGCACCTACGTTATTCTCCTTGAGGAACTGCTCCGGATTGTTATTACTGTCGATGTAAATCTTGGCAAGAGCGTTGAAAACAGCCGTATCTTGACTGCCACCATTGACACGTGCTTCAAGCCAAGGAAGAATCAACTTGAGCCGGTTACGCTGCTCCACTTCATGGACAAGTTCGTCGATTGGGAAGTTACCGGTGACGGACGCTAGAAGCCCTTTGATAGTCGCTTCGTCACAATCGACGTCGAGGAGACCGCCGACAACTTGGGGTGCTCGGACCGAGTTTACCCGTTGGACGTATACCTCAATAAATTTCGTGAGGCCGTTTTGGTACAGATATAAGACGAGATCGTGGACGAAGTCGAAGCGGTCACAGACAAAAATTAGTGGCAACTGATCGGACAGTTTAGCCTCCTTCAGGAAGTTCTTGACTTTCTCGGGATTATAATGGTTACTCTCCCTGCAGATCCGCTCGACTTCACGTATCTGACCAGTCCGAGTGGCTGCTTGAATGTACTTGAAATGAACCTCAGGGTCCTCACTCAGGTTCACAATCGAACCGAGATAATAATATAGGCCTAAAGAAGAGGTCGTATTAGTAGGCGAACTTGGGAATGCCCATGAACTTGATACCTTCGAAACTCTTGAAACTCTCAAACATCTCTATAAGTTTGAGCGGGCCCAGGATATCAGAGTACTTTGTCGCAATTTGGATGACGACTTGAAGATTTTGGCGGACATTGACACGTAACATCTCTTGTAAACACGCCATGGACTGTTCAGTGGTTAGACGGCTGAAATAGTTGACAAGCCACTGCAAGAAAACAGTTAGTTTGCGAAAGGACAAAAAATAGTAGATGTCTACCTCGGGTTGGAGCGTAGTAGTGTGAATGATGGCACGTTTGATATCGGCCAAATCCTCATAATGTTCAAGAGCCTTTTCAAATCATTCGTCATTTTGAAAGACTGGGGGTGTCACCGAAAAAAAACCTACACGCTGCAAAAGACCAGCTTTCTCGCAAAGGTTGGCAATTCTGGGTCTATCGTAGTATGAAAACATTTCGTTGCCGAGGATGGCATCAGCAACTTGAGGCGCATGAACGAGGTTCATCTCCAGAAGGCGGGTTTGCAAAAGTCCCTGCTCCGGCTTGTTGTCCTTAAGAGCATCCAGTAAGAATGACGTAGCTGGCTGAATCATGTTCTGTGACATGAAAATATCGACGACCTGAAAGCAAAGCGTCAAAAAGAACAATAAAGGATTCTCTGAGGAACGTACGCGCTCGATATCAACAAGTGGACCCATCTCGTCATTCACCAGTTGCATCGCAAATTCTGCGCCCTTCTCCGGATTCGCTCGCATAACATGTTGTAAGAGAACAGTATAGTCTGGAGTGTAGCCAACTTTCTTCGAGTAGAGGACAATCTTTTCAATTTGACCGGTTTCGGCGAAGCACGCTATGACTTTGTTAGGGACGTTTGCTCTCAAGTACACACTGAGGGCAAGAGTCATGTCATGCAGGCGGACGATGTCACCGAGCTCTTCACTGCAGGTGAGCTGAAGAAAATGAATGCCAATTGGGTGACGAGACGAGCCAATATCACCTTATTTTCCTTGAGCCACTTTTCCAAGAGTTGCTTCCTTCCTTGTTGAAGGACTGGCCGCGCAAGCTCGAGCGATTCCAGGTGATTCAGCTCGCCCTTCTCCAACAGAATTCCAAAGTATTGCAAGATTGGCGAAAGCCCACCAGCAGCGGCCGGAGCCTGCTTAAACGATTCGATAACCGCAGTGGTACGTAAAATCCCCTAGATGAGGAATGTTACCCCGAGATTGGTAGTTATCGTGAAAAAACGTACACGAGGAGAATTTGCCGCGACCTTCGCAGCTTCTCCATATTGTCCACTTTGGAATAGCTGCTGGTACTGCCGAACATACAAGTCATCTGCTCCGGGGAGATCGGCCCGACTAGCAAGCCTGAAAGCAAGCTCCGTGTTGTTGAGAGTGGTCAAAATATAAGGGATGATCGTCTGTTCATCCACATTGACACTTAGAACCTGTCCCTTCTTGTTGACACCAATAATACCGTTCGTGGCTTCATGCTCGGCGGTGACGAACATCGTCTCGCCTGAGATGCGATTCATGTAAACGCAAGCACCGGATTCGAGGTCGTAGAGGTGAATGAACCCATATTTCGTAACGAGATAAATGATTCCGTGCTTCTTCGACACCTGCATAGCGACTGGGAAATCGTTAGTAGCCTCGGGCGGGAAATAGACATCGACAGCTTTCTTGACGAAAGGCGGATCCGGCGCAGTGTGGTCTATTTCGACTACATGTAACTGCAGATGTGAATGGCGAATGAATGAGTGGCAGAGTCGCGCATGATACACAAAACCCCGCGCAGTGGCATACCTTGGCCCCAGTAGCGGTGCGTACAGCAAACGTGAAGAGTTTTGTTGGCTTCTGATGACCATCTTGCTTGATCTCCGCAAAAGATGCAGCGTGACCCTCGATAGGTTGACTGACACCGCGGTCCCGGCTATAAAGCTGCATAGAGCCTTTAACCTTGAATGCAGAAGGGTTTGTCGTATTCCCGGAAATACCGATCAGGACAAGCCATTTCTCGTCCGGTGTGACACGATAATTGATTATCTGAGCACCTGTAAGCGTCGGGTGACGGTCGAAGACCTTTTGGGGAGAAGACGTGTCCGAGAGGGTCCAGTGGTGAACGGCCGTCTCCGTAACCATTCCTATTGTTGTGCCGGAAACCCATTTCCAGAAGACGACGTCTTCTGTCATGGTATGAGCCTTGACCTTCTGCTTAGTTTCGATGTTGAAGATTTGCAACGTGCGGCCAGCTAGCGAATAAGTCAATCACAGAATGAGACTTGCAAAGCGGGTGGGTCCTACGTACATTTGAGAGCTAGAATCCGCTGTTTTATGTGCATAATGGCAGAGTCTGCAGAGATTGGGCGCCGGAGGACATTGTTGGCATCGCTGAGGTCGATGATAACGACTTGATTTTGGTCGTTGAATTTTTCTCGGATACAAATGTAGTTGTCAGATTCAAGTGTTAGCGACTACATTTCAATCAGATATTTCGGTTGAAAAGTGTTGCGCTGCAGACGAACCTAGGAAAGGCAGTGAGTACATATTCTGGGAAAGCAGGAAGGTCGCGTCAACGCACCTGGAAAGAGATTGACGCGGGTTGAATCCCGAGGCTAGAAAGCTGCAAGTGTTCGCAGAAAGCAATGGGTTTCGAGGCGTCTACTGCAGCCATGGAAAGGACTTGACGCGGCAACCACTCGAGGCGAGGTGCAACAAGTGTTTGTTTGGTTTTATGTACTTACGTGTGCGCTCTGTTATTTAAAGCTACTTGCTATACAATGATAGTTCGTACAAAGCCCAAACTATGTTGTGAAAGGGAGGAGACAATCATCCTGAACCCTGCCCGCCGCCTGTGAATCGTTTGAACGTGAATCTGCAAGCCATGTTAGCACTGGGCTAACGAGTGAAAATGACAAAACATTATTACCCAAGGAAGGCTAAATCCTTCTCTGCGCCGACACCTTCGACTCGCTCCAGTTGTTCAGGGGTATTGCCAAAGTCGTCCGTTGGGAAGTAAGAGGTATCGGTGATTGATTGCAAGCGAGGTACGAATGGAGGCTCGATGTGACGGAGAGAATTCCAATCAGCGCCGTAAAAGAAGGCGTGGGTTTTAATCTGGTTTACGGTCAAACGTGATTCGGCCCAGGTCATCATACTGTTGCAGTTTGTATGGTGAGTGTTGTGAACCTAGCCATGAGCATGGATCGGTGCCGACCTTCGAATAAGATCTTCGCCCTCCCGTGAAATGTAGACCTCTTCCGGAAAATAAAGGTACTTGGGCCAGTCGATGATTTTCTTGTAAGTGTCCCCAGGATGGTCGGAGCAAAACGGTGCGTATCCAACCAAGCATTCAAAGAAGATGGCTCCCAATGACCACCAATCACATTCCTTTCCATACCCTTTCATAAGGAAAACTTCCGGTGCAATCTAGATTCAGAAATAAGCGTCAAAGATCCTGTGCGGGTGTTGAACGCACGTAGTCAGGAGTGCCGACGGTTGAAAATGCCTTGAAGAGACGCTGAGTGAGTTGCTGAGTAATGTGATGAAGTTCTCTTGACATACCAGTTTCCTCCGATTCGCTTTCCAGGTGGCAATCTGTTCTCTACTCATTGTAAGATTGATTGGGTTGACCTGTACACTGTTTCGAGCGGGATCCCTGGTCTTCTCCTGCTCTAGAAGACGTTTGTAGTAGTCGCCATCAGACGCCTTGTGCAGACCAGTGGATAGACCGAAATCGGACAACTTGAGATGGCCATTTTTATCAATCAGAACGTTATCCGGCTTGATATCACTATGCGGGCCAGTCAGAGATGGATAGGCCTTGATGTTCCAATAGCGATGCAAACCGATGAATGTAACCAAGATTATGGACAGCTTCAATGGCTAATATGCATTCTGCCATGTAGAATCGAGTGACATCTTCCGAGAATACGTCGTACTTCATGAGCATGGACATGAGATCGCCACCCGGGAGAAATTCCATGATGAGGTAGAGGTATAACGGATCTTGGAAAGAGTAGAAAAGCTGTACGACCCATGGCGATGTGGATTCTGCCAGAACATCTCGTTCCGCTCGCACATGGGCCAACTGTTTATATACGGAGGTTGATGTTATGGTCAGATTTGAGATCACGAAAATGAAACAACTTCACTTGATCGCGTTTCAACATTTCTGCCTTTTGTAAGCTCTTCATTGCATAGACCTTCCCCGTATCCACCTTCTGAACTAACCGGACCTGCGTGAATCGGTAAACTCTGCCGCTGACAGGGAAATTATAATGATGTACTTACCTCTCCAAACGCCCCCTTTCCTATGACCTTGACTGTACGGAAGTCAGCCAGAGTAATTTTCGTCCTTTTGAGACGAAGATGTTGTGATTCGACCCTGCTGTACTTGCGAATCTCGCGCTCCTTTGCATCGTTCGTGTGTATTTGGGTCAATTTCGTCTCGAGCTCGATGCGCCTAGGGGTTTTGTGGTTCCATTCAATAGCTCGTAAGGAGAGGATCTGGGGACAAACCTGGCATTGCGCTCGATCGCGGTATCTACGGCGACCTTGTAATAAGACTCGAGCTTCAGTTTAGCAGCTGTGGACCGTGCGACCGCATCCGCTGAAAATTCCGCCGTCGACCGTTCGAAGTAGACGTCTGTCGGGAAACTGGGTCAGCGAAGGGGCGTACAACATCGAAAGACGAGGGAAACATCATACAATCATCCGGGCGCGATTTGGTGGGGTGTTGCTCGGGGCTCATACGTTGCTGATTGTGCATCGGGGGGATGGGAGTGGAGGGCCCTGGTTGTTGCATAGAGGGCGAATGGCAGGAAGGTGAGTTGAGGTGATCACCTCACTAAGGGTTGTCAAGTCGTTGTAACTTAAACAAAGCTTTTCACGATGTCGGGACCAACACATCTCATTATACGTTACTACGCTCATACACACACTCTCAGCCCGCTGGACACTATCATCCTCGTTGAGGACGGACGACAGTGATCGCGACGTCGGGCGTTGTTTGTGCAAGCTTGGAGCCAGTCCTCTCTCTCATGTCCGACCTCACTCTCGACACCCTCATCGACGATGGCAACTATGCTGGGACAGAGCGCGCCAGACTTGAAAACAAAGTCATTCTGGACGAGCTCGAGCGCAAGAAACGGGCGAGGAGTATGGCTGTCCCCACCGACGACAATCGAGTCAAGGCCCGTCTACGAGAAATAGGCGAACCCATCACTCTTTTTGGCGAACGCGTGCGTCTTTTAGTGCTTGAAATGTTGCAGATCTGACCTTGATGGTCCTCAGGCTGCAGACCGTCGTGACCGACTTATCTATGTCTTGTCTCAAATCAATGCAGCTCGTGGGGACGATGCAATGCATGTTGATGACGAGTCGTCTGAAGCAAGCGATGAAGAGGTACGCCACGCTTTCTTACCGGACAAGACTGAGCGAGCTCTAATTGCATCAGGAGGAAGAATTTTATTCTCCAGGTTCGCTTGAGTTGTTGGATGCGCGAAGGCGGTTGGCGGAGTATTCTCTGCACAGGTTGGATTTACGATACAGATAGGTCCATATAAGGTGCTTACTACAATTTTCCACTTTTGATCGGCAGAGCTCAACAGCGCATCCGCCAACAGCGACTAGATGCCAAAATGGATCTAGGTCGAATCGTGGATATTAGGAAAAAAGTCTTTGCTGAAGTGAAGGTAAACCTTGGATATTCTTTCACGCCGTCTGTGTCTAAGCATTTCACACAGAAATTTGCGAATCTCGGCTCCCAAATTGGCGACGAGCGGCCAATATCGCAAGTACGATTCGCACCTAATAATGAAATACTTGCAACTGGAAGCTGGTCTGGAACAGTCAAATTGTGGAATGTTCCTGCCTGCACACTCGTTCGCTCGTTACGTGGTATGTAACCATCAGCTTTGCTATCATCTACGTCTTAACTTTCCAAAGGCCATAGTGACCGCGTTGGAGGTCTTGCCTGGCACCCGCAGGCAAGTTTGGCACAAGGTGCTGACTTGGTCAATCTCGTGAGCGGGGGAGGGGAAGGAGATGTAAATCTCTGGTCAATGAACAGGTATGGTTTTCTCCAGACTTCCCCGCTATGTCTGACTCTCGTCCAAGTGAATCGCCTATATCTGTAATGAAAGGTCACCAGGGACGTGTATGTCGTGTCGCTTTCCACCCATCTGGAAATTACGTTGCCAGCGCTAGCTTCGATACCACCTGGCGTTTCTGGGACGTAAACACTTCAAAAGAACTCCTTCTCCAAGAGGGTCACTCAAAGGAGGTGTACTGCGTAGAATTCCAAAACGATGGCGCATTGGTTGCATCAGGGTAAGTTTCCCTTGTCTTGATCCAGTGCACTTGCTGATATATTACAGTGGTCTTGACGCGATCGGCCGGGTTTGGGACTTGCGAACTGGGAGAACCGCCATGGTCCTCGACGGTCATGTACAGGCAATTTTCGCGATTGATTTCTCACCCAACGGGTCCGCATATTTTGTCATCTGATAATCGAAAACATCACTCACCGTCCCCCAATATCACAGATATCAGACTGCCACAGGCGCAGGGGACGACACAATTCGAATATGGGACATGCGCTCGCTGAAATCCCTCTATACAATTCCTGCACACCTGTCAAATGTTTCTGACATCCGCTTCTTCCATGCTAACGACCTCCATTTCGATAAATTCAAGAATGCTCCATCTTCTAAATCTCCTGATGTTGATATGCACGAGGAAGGCGATGATGTAGCCCGAGATACGCCTGAGGACGATCCCTCCGCATTGCTGGAAGAATGGAGATATCGTTCGGGGCTTTTCTTTGCGAGCTCAGGATATGACGGCCTCGTAAAACTTTGGAGTGCAGACGATTGGCAACTGTTGCGGACTCTGTCCACTGACGCCGGGAAGGTTATGTCTATGGACATATCAAGCGATGGCAACCTCCTTGCCTCGGGGACATATAACCGTAACTTCCAACTCTTTGCTCCGCAGGATGTATAAACACACGTATTATCAGAATGAGAAGAAGTGTGTGTAGATGCAGACATCGTCAAAACTCCACCATAACCGATGGTATATCACGATGTATGTAGCTTCAAATGATTCCATCGCGGACCTGGATCAGGAAACAATGAGCAGATTCCCTGATCAAAGTTAGAAAGCTGGGTGCACCTTCTGCATGAAGCCTGATACACGACCAATGTCAACGATCTGTGTCTCACTTTCGACCGCGATGATCAGATTCTCCAACATCTTGAGAACGAGCGTTATAGACTTACAGGATGAAAAAATCATCAGGACTTACATCTTCCACTTTGTCGATCGGAATCCCAGTGCAAAGAGCAACGATTTTCTTGCACTGATATTCCTTCTCTGCACTCGCACCTTGCAAAGATTTTAGTCTTGCACTCATCAACTCCTCCATTCTGAGGTGCCATATCTTCAGCCGTCGTAGCCTGATCAAACTGGCTACATTATCCGCGGACGGGACGGGGGGCTCGGGGTCGACGTTGAATGAGATATCGACCGATCCGCCGATACCAGCTATGGTAGAATTCGGGCCCCGCCGCTGGAAAGCGGGATCCCCGTTTTCCGGCGCGCTTTTTTCATCAAGGACTGTTCGCCCTGTCCAATCGAATTGATCTTCTTCGGTAATGGCATTCTCCACGTTGCGTACGCGTTGTTTAATCTGGTCAAGCTCCTCACATCGTTGCTGCCACGCAGTTATCTGCTTTCGCTGTTCCGACAGTTCTCGGGTCGCGGCGCGGAGGTGGGCTTGTGTTACGTCGAGGACATCTTGTTTCGCTTTGACCTCACCCTGGAATTCAGTGCTGAGATTCTGGATCATGGCGGTCATATCTGGGCAACAAGGTGAGCTCACGTCCTCCATAATAAATGGATGTCTGGATTCACCTGCAATGACGCCCTGACTCTTTTGAACGGGGGCAGGTGGAGCACTTCGCAAGTTCGCGAGAACATCCTCAGCGCGGGGGCCTCCACTCAACTCCTAGAATACGAAACATAAATTTATACCAATGCAGTAACAATTAACGAACCTCAGTTTCCACACCAAAGTCTCCAGGCTTCAAGCCCAGCTTATTGGGTAATAGTCGATTAGCTCCGACATCCAGCAAAGTCCTAACCAGACTCCGGCTGCCCACTCTAGCGGCTATATTCAACGCTGTGTCACCGTGTTCATCCTGCAAGTCGACGAGTGACTTGAAGTCACCACCTTGATGCTGTGCAATCCAATAAAATACCTGGTCAAGATAGTATCGAGCAGCAAGAGCGCGTCCATTGACACCTGCCAAAGAAACGATGTGGTGTATGACAGATTTTCGTGAAGTGTCAAGGGTTCGAATGGATGGATGGAGAGTGGCAACGAGCGTATGGAAAGATTGCTGATCCGCGTTATGCGTGGCTAGGCAGGCGCGAATGAGAGGCGTCTCGCCGAGATAACTTCCCCGGTGCACGTCGGCACCATGAGATATGAGCGTGTCTACGATTTGCTGCCGTGCCAGGCTCGCGGCTATGTGTAATGCCGTATGCCCCTGATCGTCAAGGATAATGTCCACATCAACTGCGGTAGGGGGTCTTGAGCTGGACAAAGAATCAGGCGAGATCTCGCGAAGTAGGTCGAGGACGGGTATCGGATCATCACGCTGACATAAAGCTGCTATGACAGCAGCTCTTCGACTATCTCTCAGTGGAGCAGACGGGTCGTGGGGTCTTGGGAGAAGGGGTTTGGATGCGAAGCGCGTGGGATAGATTTCCGGAGTAGAGGCCACTGCTGGAGGAGGATGGGTCGTCGCCGAGGAGCTAGGTGGGTAGGCGACGCCATTGGGGTCCGTTTTGGGCGTCAGCCGTGCATCAGGAATTGAGTGTGCTTGAGCGCGGGGGGTATACTGCCATGCGCCTTGGGACGATGAAGGATGGGAGGGTGAGTCCTTTCGAGCCCGTTTTGCAGGCGAGGGGCCTTCTTCGCCGTTTCCCGGTGTGTTTGATGGGGGGCGTGGTCTGTCGGTCATTTGAATATCTGCCGCCGAGTCTAGATGGAGAGGTTGAGATGAAGGGGGGAAAGACGACAATAGATGGGCGGTGGTACGGCTGTCGACATCGGCTTCGGAGCGGTTTCGCTTCAGGGAAGATGAGGGCGGTGGTGTTTGAGATGATGAGGGTTGTCCGTATGGACCGCTCGGGAAAGCGGGGGACATAAATCCTGCAGCCCGTGATGAGGTATTCAATGCAGATGTGGAGGGAGTAAATAGACCTTGAGCGCGTCCTTGGTGTAATAATCGAAGGGCCGAACCAGGCATGATTGGGGGCGGGGCCAATGAAGAGGGTATGTTTGGAACATAGGTACCCGTCGCCACTAGGCCGGAGTAAGAGGATGAGGCCGAGAGGGGACGCGGGGACGTTGTGCCACCGGGGGTCCCCACGGGTAGAGGTGCGAGGGAGTTTGTGGAAGGTGTAAAGTCAAAAAGAGGCGCCAACAAGGGGGCGACGCCATACTGAGCCGCAATTTCTCGGCCTTTTTCGACTGGAATCCTGCAAAGACGATCTCAGTCGATGGGTGGAAGGATTTCGCTCAAGTCTCGCGCACCATGTCCCTTGGTATTTGCCATAACCTCCCTGCACGATCTCGTGTTTTCCGGGCAAGACTTCCCTCTCTAGTATCTTTGTCCGACGCCCTTTGTCTACGCCAGCGACTTTGAGGATTTGAGTCGCGTTGACGTACGAGTCGCCGCGCCTGCGCATCACGGCAATGCCTCTGACCATGCATTCATACACCTGGGGATGATTCGCGTCAGTTCCACCACCCTTGCCCATGATAATCAGCGC
>Ga0307516_10007599_pt1 | contig 12424 bp, 9 predicted proteins | sample 19_EM_MG_FD_203310 | JGI IMG/M metagenome (GOLD analysis project Ga0307516, IMG submission 203310) | Populus trichocarpa ectomycorrhiza microbial communities from riparian zone in the Pacific Northwest, United States - 19_EM | ecosystem: Host-associated > Plants > Roots > Unclassified | place...
CTGGAGATGGTTGTGGGTCTGCTGGCGATCCTCAAGGCGGGCGGGGCGTACGTGCCGCTGGACTCGGCGTACCCGGTGGATCGGCTGGCCTTCATGCTGGCGGACAGCGCCCCCGGGGTGGTGCTGACGCAGGGCGGGCTGCGGCCTGTGGTGGAGCGGGCCGCAGGCACGGCGGTGATCGTGGAGTTGGATGCGCAGGCGCCGGATTGGACCGGCGCGTCCGATGCTGATCCGCAGTGCGATGGCGTGACACCCTCGCACCTCGCCTATGTGATCTACACCTCAGGCTCAACCGGCATGCCAAAGGGCGTCATGATCGAGCACAGGAGCACTGTCAATTTCATCCGCTGGGCTCACAACGTGTTTTCGAAGGACGAACTGCGCAAGACATCGTTTTCCACATCGTTGAATTTCGATCTGTCGGTCTATGAATGCTTCGTGCCGTTGACAGCAGGCTTGCAGATCCGGCTCGCCAGCAATCTGCTGGATACCGACGCACTCTCGCAAGACGTGACGCTGATCAACACGGTTCCCTCGGCGCTGGACGCGTTGCTGAAGCTTGGAAGGATCGGTGACCAGGTCGTTGCCATCAACGTTGCCGGAGAGCCGTTGAAGAGAGCACTGGTTGAAGACGTGTTCAACAGAACAAGCGCTCGGGTCCTGCGCAATCTCTACGGGCCATCGGAAACGACGACATATTCGACCTTCGTGACGATGCATCGTGGTGACCGTTTTCAGCGGCACATTGGTCGTCCGATCTCGAACACGCGGATTTACTTGCTGGATGGGTATGGGCAGCCTGTTCCGCGCGGTGTCGCGGGCGAGCTTTACATCGGCGGAGCGGGGGTTGCGCGGGGTTACCTGAACCGTCCCGATCTGACGGCGGAGCGGTTCATCGCCAGTCCGTTCGTGGCGGGGGACCGCCTGTACAAGACCGGGGACCTTGCGCGCTATCTTGCGGACGGCGACATCGAGTTTCTGGGTCGCAACGATGACCAGGTGAAGATCCGGGGCTTCCGGATCGAGCCCGGGGAGATCGAGGCGCGGCTGTCGGAGCATGAGGCGGTGCGCGAGGCGGTGGTGCTGGCGCGCGAGGACGGCGCTGGCGAGAAGCGTCTTGTGGCCTATGTGGTGTGCGCTCCGGAAGCGTCCGCGGTGGAGACGGGGGAGCTGGCCGGTATGCTGCGCACGCGGCTGCCGGATTACATGGTGCCGTCGGCCTTTGTCCGGCTTGATGCGCTGCCATTGACGCCGAACGGCAAGCTGGACCGCAAGGCGCTGCCGGCGCCGGAGGGCGATGCGTATGCGCGGCGCGTCTACGAGGCGCCGCAGGGTGAGATCGAGACGACGCTGGCATCGATCTGGTCGGAGCTGCTCGGCATCGAACAAGTCGGTCGCAACGACAGCTTCATCGAACTCGGCGGCCACTCGCTGATGGCGGTGCGGCTGCTGGAGCGGGCTAGAAGACTCTCACTCAAATTTACCCTCAACGAATTGTTCCAACACCCAGTGTTAAAAGACTTGGCCAACAGAATCAAAGTGAGCGGCAATTGTCCCAACTGGACCGGTGTTGTACCGATCCGCCTGAGTGCAGCCGGGCTACCTATCTTTTTCGTCCCCACCGGTTTTGGCGACTATTCTTACGTTGGTCGCTTGATTTCAGAGCTAGACGCCGATTGTTCGGTCTACGCCCTGGAATGGCAACCGCCCCACGAAGTTCAACTCTCAACTATGGAGGGCATGGCTGCACGGATGGTTTCTATAATCCAATCAGTCCAACCCACAGGTCCATATCGTTTGGCGGGCTATTCCTCTGGAGGTTTGCTGGCTTACGCCATCGCCCATCATTTCCTGACCATCGACGAGGCTGTTTCGTTCATAGGACTGATAGATGTCTCGCCGTTCTACATCACTGCGAGGAAAGTACTAGGGGCACAACAAATGTTCCTGGACGACCTTTGCCAAAGAGGTAGCAAGGAAGCCGTTCAACATTTGCCAAAGCTTCGTCAGCTCGCGGAAGTATCCTCGCTCCGTCAGCTAATACAAGAATGCCAGCTCTTGAGAATTTTTCCGCCCCATCTTGATCCTCAGGCCGAGGTCATGATTTGGGAGCAGCGCGTAGGATTCTCAGAAGCGGCCCGACGCTACCAAATTCCTTCGCTCCCAGTTCAGGTCCATCTGTTCCAAGCACGCGAAGTCCTGCCTCTGTCTGAATCAGCAGACAAACTCAACTCGCTTGCGGCGGGCTGGAAAATGATTCTACAGCCATCCCTTGTTCATGAGAATCCAATACCTGGCAGTCACTCTACTATGATGGAGAATTCAGAAAATCGAGCCTTATTAGCTAGGCGTCTGTCTGAAGCGCTACGGTCGCAGCGCAATGTTCAGCCGAAGGAAAGTGATCTATATAACCCATTAATTGTCCTACGAGATGGAAGAAAGCCGCATAAGAGAACGCCGCTTCTTTGCATCCCGGGAGCTGGCGCGAGCATTTCTAGCCTCATTGAATTTGCCAGTAGTCTTGCGGATTCAGAGCCAGTGTATGGTCTAGAGCCACGGGGCATCGACTCGACACAATTGCCCCATGGTAGCGTGGAGATAGCGGCCATGGCGAATTTGAAGGCAATCGCAAAGCTCGACAGCACATCATTCCATCTAATTGGTCATTCGCATGGCGGAGCGGTTGCATTTGAGATGGCACGTTCCCTACAAAGGAGTGGCCGGAGAGTGGCCTCTCTAACTTTGATTGATAGCGAACCGCCACTACTAGAGAAACAGGTGTCTCGTGAAGTAACTGGATCTGAAGTATTTAGTGAATTTGCCAATTCAATTGAGCTTAGATTCCAACGGACGCTGGAAATCGATAGAGCCGCGATTTCTTCGGGTGTCCTCTCAGTCTTCCTTGTCAATCTGCACGCCGCAATGATTAAAGCGAAAATTCTGCCCTCTCGGAGCACGCCTGATACATTGCGAGGATCATTGGCTGCTTATGCGGCTGCACGGCGGTGCGTTTATTCGCCGCAGGCGGTCCATCCGGGCAAAGTTCATCTTGTTCAGGTCCGTGACCCTCAGTTGACCACCGAAGCTGATCTGGAAAGGCGACAACGTGAGGCGGCGGGGTGGCAGGTTTGGACGAAAACGCTACAGGTTTGGGATGGGCCAGGAGACCATTTCTCAATCTTGCGAGCCCCCCATGCGAGCGAACTCGTTTCCTGGTGGGAAAAAAACAACGGCACTGGGGCGGACTAACCTTTTTGGCTTAATAGCAGCTTGATGCTCAATTGAGCTTCGAACCACTGACGGTGGGGTCAATGAGTAGAACTAAGAAGCGCCTCGGCCTAATAGGATACGGAGCCTTTGGTCGCCTCATTCATCCCTACCTTGCCCGAGATTTCGAAGTAAAGATCTTTGAACTAAACTAGATGTACAAGAAGAGTTGGAAAATTGTTTTAGGCACATCATGTTAATGGGTTGGAGGATGAACGTGACATCTGCAACGTGCGTTTGTAGTTATAATGAGTGGGATCCACTTGAAGAGGTTATCGTCGGTGTTGTTGACGGTGCCGCCGTGCCTGTATGGGACCATTTGATTGATGCGATCGTTCCCGCCGGGCAGGGGGAGTTCTTTCGTCGTTTCGGGGGGCAGGCATGGCCTACTGAGGAAGTCCGCGCAGCGGCGAGAGAGCTGGAGTATTTTGCAGACGTATTAAAGTCCGAAGGCGTTACCGTTAGGCGCCCCAACCACACATCATTTGCGCGACCTTTTAGTACGCCGCAGTGGTCACAGCCATCGGGACTTTATGCCGCCATGCCGCGGGACTATCTGCTGATTGTGGGCGACACGATAATCGAATCGGCAATGGCTTGGCGATCTCGATATTTCGAGGGTCTAGCCTATCGCGAACTACTCAAGGAGTATTTCGATAGAGGTGCACGTTGGTCTCCGGCTCCTCGCCCGGAGTTGAACGATCGTCTTTACGCGACATCTTCAACGATGCATGCGGCAGACGTTGATGATGGTGGCTTTTGTTCCGCCATTACCGAATTTGAACCTGTATTTGATGCTGCGGACTTTATCCGTCTTGGCCACGATATTATAGTGCAGCGCAGTCATGTGACCAACTCTGCAGGTATTGAATGGGTTCGCAGATGCCTCGGTGCCACTTATACGATCCACGAACACAGGTTCAATGATCAGTACCCAATGCACATTGACGCGTCGATCATGCCACTTGCGCCCGGCAAAGTCTTGATCAATCCTGAGCGTGTACGGGATATCCCGGCTCCTATTAAGGGTTGGGATCTGTTACGTGCGCCGCGGTCGTCATTGCCCTCGTCCCATCCAATGCGAATGTGCAGCCCCTGGGTGGTAATGAATGTACTGTCACTCGATGAGCGCCGAGTCATCGTCGAAGCACAAGAGGAACCCATGATACGTGCGTTGCGGGAGTGGGGCTTCGAACCGATCCCAGTCCCTTTTCGTTCTTTTTATTCTTTCGGGGGCTCATTCCATTGCGCAACTGTGGACGTTCGCAGGCGAGGAGGGTTGAATCGATGGAGCATTGGTCAATGAAACTCAATGCCTCGGCGAATTTTTTGGGCATGAAGTTCAATTGGTCAGACAATCGTTAGAAATAATTCGCTGAGCCCTGACCGACAGCAGACCGGCTTTGTGAGGGCGGTGGTTGCTGCTGCCGAGACAATGGCAGCGGAACCCGGCGGACTGCACTCAGTGACCTGTCCAAGCCCGTGGGGGAGGATCAGGCATGGCGCGGTATTTTCTGGGCTGCCTGTCCATCGAGGGCTTTCGGGGGATCAACAACGACGGAGATCCGCTCGTCCTCAAATTCAAATCCGACGCCGTCAACTCGGTCCATGCGCCGAACGGGGTCGGTAAAAGTTCTATATTCGAGGTGACCAGAAAGACCCCATCGCTCTTCCGCCGTTCATAAATCATATAGCTATATCAATCACATAAGAGTTCGTAGTTTTATTCCGGATGGCGCACCCGACACGATTCGAACGTGTGACCGTTGCCTTCGGAGGGCAGGGGCCTGTTCGATGGCAAGGCGAGGCGCTCCGGGCATGGCGTAGTGATTGACTTGATTCACCTTGTGGGTAGGCCTGAAGGGCTTCTATACGAGCGAACTGCATCTAAAGTCTTTACCCATCCCGGCAACCCATTGAAAACGCAGTAAATGCGACCGCCCTCCGAGCGGGCAATTCACCCACGTTTAGCCCGAAATCGCTCGTACTGGCATCGCGCTGAGAAACTCCGGATGGCGGATTTTGGTACTCGTCCGAGGACGGCCGCCTTGCGGCTTTTTCCAGTCTGTAGCTGACTGTCGGTATGGATATCCTTACTGATAGTCGTCAAGTGCGTCGCCTTGACGTTGTAGATACTGGCCGGCGTCGGCGCTGGTTGGATGCCGAGAAGCTGCGGATCGTCGAGGAAAGTTTCTCGGGGCCTCGGCTGGTGTCGGCGACAGCACGGCATCATGGGATTTCGAATCAACTTCTGTTTTCGTGGCGCAAGGCCTATCGCGAAGGACAGCTAGGTGGCCGTCAGGTTGATGGATTTGTGCCGGCCAGGATTGTGTCGGAGGTCCAGTCGACGACGGAGCGTGCCGCACCGGCGGCGGCTGGCACTCTGGAGGTCGTGACCGCGAATGGCCGACGCGTGATCGTGGATCACAACGTCGATGTCGCGGTTTTGCTACGGATCATACGAGAGCTGGAGACACTACGGTGATTCCGATCCCGACGGGCGTGCGAGTGTGGCTGGCGACGGGTCATACTGATATGCGGTGTGGCTTTCCGAGCCTGGCTCTGCGCGTGCAGGAAGTGCTCAAGCGCGACGCCATGGGCGGCGGCCTCTTCTGCTTCAGGGGCAAACGCGGCGATCTTTTGAAGATCATTTGGCACGATGGCCAGGGAGCATGCCTGTTTACAAAAAGGCTCGAGAGAGGAAGGTTCATCTGGCCATCGGTTGCCGGTGAATCGGTAACGATCTCTCCGGCGCAGTTGAGCTATCTGTTGTCCGGGATCGATTGGCGTAACCCTCAAGAACCCCAGCGTCCGACGCGGGTCGGATAGTCGTTTTATGGTTTGATTCTGCTGCTTGATCTGATTCAATGGCTTCATGACATCGAAGCCTGACGATCTTCCATCGGACCTTGCGAGTGCCCTGGCGGCGCTGCAGGCCGAGCGTGAGGCGCGGCTGCAAGCCGAGGCGGTAGCAGCCAGTGCGCGGGCGGAGCTGTCGGACAACGAGGCGCTGATCGCGCATCTCGAGCTGCGGATCGAGAAGCTCAAACGCGAACTGTACGGGCAGCGCTCCGAGCGCACGGCACGGCTGCTCGAACAGTTGGAGTTGGAGCTCGAAGAACTCGTCACCACGGCGAGCGAGGATGAGCTTGCCGCGCAGGCCGCAGCGGCGAAGACGCAGAATGTCCGCCCCTTCATGCGCAAGCGAGCAGTGCGCAAGCCATGGCCGGATGACATCGAACGCGAGCGCGTCGTCATTGAGGCTCCAACGGCCTGTGCCTGCTGCGGTGGATCGCGGCTGGCGAAGATCGGTGAGGATGTGACCAGGACGCTGGAGGAGATCCCGCGCCGCTTCAAGCTGATCGAGACGGTACGCGAGAAGTTCACCTGCCGTGATTGCGAGAAGATCAGCCAGCCGCCCGCGCCGTTCCATGCCACGCCGCGCGGCTTGATCGGCCCACGATTGCTGGCGACGATCCTGTTCGACAAGTTCGGCATGCATATCCCGCTCAACCGCCAGAGTGCACGCTTCAAGTGCGAGGGGATGGATCTGCCGTTGTCGACGCTTGCCGACCAGGTCGGCCACGGGACACTCGCCGTCATGCCGCTCTTCCACTTGATCGAACGCCATGTGCTCGCTGCCGAGCGCCTTCATGGCGACGACACCACCATCCGTATCCTGGCGAAGGGCAAGTGTACGACCGGGCGGATCTGGACTTATGTACGGGATGACCGGCCCTTCGCCGGGCCTGCACCGCCGGCGGCGGTCTATTACGCCTCGAGCGACCGACGAGGCGTACATCCCCAGAAGCATCTGGCCGTCTTTGCCGGTATCCTGCAGGCCGATTGCTACAACGGCTTCGAACCGCTGTTCGACCCGCAGAAGAAGGCGCTGCCGATTACGCCGGCGTTTTGCTTTGCCCATGCGCGGCGGGGCTTCTTCGAGCTGGCTGACATCGAGAAAAATGCTCGGGAAGGAAAGAAGGGCAAGCCGGTCTCTCCGATCGCGCTGGAGGCGGTCAGACGCCTCGATACGTTGTTCGAGATCGAGCGCGCCATCAACGGCCGTGGCGCCGAGGAGCGGCGCACCGTGCGCCAGGAAAAGAGCAAGCCGCTTCTCGAGGACATTCGCGCCTGGTTGCTGCGTGAGCGCGAAACCCTCTCGCGCTCCTCCGAGGTCCTGAAGCCGATCAACTACATGCTCAGGCGCTGGGACGACTTCGCCCGCTTCCTCGACGATGGCAGGATCTGCTTGACCAACAATGGTGCTGAGCGCGCCTTGAGGGGCATCGCCTTGGGAAGGCGCAACTGGACCTTCGCCGGCAGCCAGCGCGGCGCCGACCGTGCCGCCATCATGCTGACGATGATCACGACCTGTCGCCTCAACGACGTCGATCCCAAGGCCTGGCTCGCCGACGTCCTCGCCCGTATCGCCGATCTTCCCGCATCGCGTCTGCACGAACTGCTACCCTGGAAATGGAAGCTCCTGCGCCAAGCCGAAAAGTCCGCCGATCAGCAGGCCGCCTGACCTTCACGCAAAGCCATCATAGCGCTCGCCGTGCCCGCGCGCAGGCGTCAATCAGGCGGTCTTCGTCGTATGCGTACGGATTTTGCCAGAGTCGACTGCCAGGACATCGGCGGCACTCGCCAGCTCCAGCACCTGGAAAACCGGGCCATTGACGAGCTGCGCGGATCGCAGGATGCGATCACTCGCGAGGCCAAGCGCCGATGTTATGGCTTCGAGCTTCTCAGGCGGCAGTGGTGCGATCGTCGTCTTCAGCGCCGCGAACGCTGGGACGGCGCCGCTTACATCGATATCGACGATGCCGACGCCGCAGCCAGACACCCGAATTTTGCCGGCGTCGTGGTCGTCGGCCTCGGTTGCGAAGCGAACCAGGTGGGCGCGATGTTCATGGTCGAGGGCATCGAAACCGGCAAGATGATCACCCCCCTCGTCATCCAGGACAAGGGAGGCACCAAGAATACGGTTGCGGCCGCCATTGCCGCCATCGAGGACATGCTGCCGTGGGCCAACGAGTGTCGCCGCCAGCCGGTGCCGGTGTCCAACCTGGTCGTGGCTTTGCAATGCGGCGGCTCTGACGGCTACTCGGGCATTACTGCAAACCCGGCTCTTGGTGTCGCGGTTGATATGCTGGTCGCGCAGGGCGGTACAGCCATTCTTAGCGAGACACCGGAGATCTACGGCGCAGAACATCTTCTGACGCGGCGAGCGGTTTCCAGAGAAGTCGGTGAGAAGATCGTCAGCCTGATCAAATGGTGGGAGGGGTATGCCGAACGAGAGAAGGGAAGCATCGACAATAATCCGACCCCCGGCAACAAAGCCGGAGGACTTACGACGATTCTGGAAAAATCGTTGGGTGCTGTAGCCAAAAGTGGCTCGACGCCCCTTACGGGCGTCTACCGATACGCTGAGCCAATCAAGGATCGAGGCCTCGTTTTTATAGATGCGCCAGGCTACGACCCGATGGGGACGACTGGACAAATCGCCGGAGGCGCGAATTTAGTGGCGTTCACGACGGGGCGCGGTTCTTGTATTGGTGCAAAGCCGTCGCCCTCCGTAAAACTCGCGACCAATACAAAGATGTTTGCACGCATGCGCGACGACATGGACATAAACTGCGGCGACATCATGGATGGCGACTCCACAATCGAGAGCAAAGACCTGAAAATCTATCGCAAGCTTATCGATGTGGCGTCTGGTAAAAAAATCCAAAAGCGAAGAACTAGGCATCGGCAACGAAGAGACTGTCCCATGGATGATTGGTACGCAGATGTAATATATAATACCATGCAAGAGTGCTTGCGTTCTATCACGGCATTCGAGTATCGCGACGGCGATGAGCGAGAGCGGGCGGCGGTGATTGCGCATTCCTGTGTTTCAAAGGGGAGGGCTCCGAGGAATGCTTGGCCTTGCGACCGCGTCTTCATCGAATTCCCTGAGTCTGGCCATCTAGATCTGTCGGTCAATAGCGAGAGCGAATAACCCACGGCCCCGTTTTATCACGATCGTAAAAAAACCTGTTGCATGTTTTATTACGTTCGTTATATAATAATCGAGTTGATGCCGCGTGCGGCCTCGATCTGCACAGGAGAAATTTCGCATGACCAAGCACCGCAACCTTTCTCGCCGCGACTTTCTGAGCACGACCGCCATCGGTCTGGGCGTGGTGGCCGAGTTCACATTCACGGGTGCGGCACGCGCCCAAACCAAGAGTACACAGATGAGCGACCATGACCACGTAGACGGGATTTATCCCTTTCCGGCCGCGATGCAGACGCGGACGATTGAAACCAACGGTGCATCCATCCATGTGCGAGTCGGCGGTCATGGCCCGGCAGTAGTGATGCTGCACGGTTATGGCACAACGGGCGACATGTGGGGACATCTGGCGAGCGCGCTCATCGAAGACCATACGATCATCGTGCCCGACCTCCGTGGGCTGGGTCTCTCGTCGAGGCCTGAGGGCGGCTACGACAAGAAGAATCAGGCTGCGGACGTGTTTGGCGTCCTGGATACGCTGGGCGTGGACAAGTTCGAGTTGGTAACGCACGACATCGGCATCATGGTCGGCTACGCAGTTGCCGCCACCCACCCCGAGCGCGTGAGCCGATGGGTGGCGATCGATGCGCCGCTGCCCGGCATCGGACCCTGGGAGCAGATCGTAATGGATCCGGCCATGTGGCACTTTGGCTTCGGTGGTAAGGACATGGAGCGCCTGGTCGCCGGCCGCGAGCGCATCTATCTCGACCGCTTCTGGAACGACCTCTCCAAGGACCCGAAGCGGTTTGACGAAGCGAAGCGCGCGCATTATGCGGCGCTCTATGCGCAACCCGGCGAGATGAAAGCGGGCTTTGCCCAGTTCCTGGCGTTCGGCAAGGATGCGACCGACAACAAGGAGTTCCTTGCGAAGGGCAAGCTCAAGATGCCGGTCTTGGCCTTCGGTGGCGAAGCTACATTCGGCCCAATGATCGGCACGGTAATTCGGTGTGTCGCCGATAACGTCGAAGATGCGATCATCCCGGATTGCGGGCACTGGATCACGGAAGAAAAGCCGGCCGCGACGACGAAACTTGTCGTCGACTTCCTGCATCGCCGTGCGTGAGTGAGCTGGCGTTACGTAGTGCGGCGCCGCGCGGCTGGGTCCAACCGGCGCCGCAGCCCCCCCCCACTAGCAAGGGGATTTGGCATGACTTCTGGCCGCTCCAGGCGGATCCAGGTTAGCGCTCAGGAGCAAGCTATGAACGCGCCGCCAAAAATCGATCACGTCACCGCAAATTCCGACAGCGACGTTCTGCACTGGCTAACGAACGACACGCGCGATGAGCGCTTCCTTGACAATATTTTCGCTGAGCTATGTCTCCGGCTCCAGCGAGCGGGCATTCCGGTCAAGCGGGCGACGCTTCACTTCATGATCCTCCATCCGCAATGGCTCGGCTCCCGGATGATGTGGGTCGACGGGATGCGCGAGGCCGATCTTAGGAGAGTCGACTACGATATCAGGGAGCGCTCCGAATTCATCGACAGTCCCGCCAACGAACTCAGTGACGGCGCCAGCGAGGTGCGCGAGAATCTCGAACGCGGTCCATCGCTGAGCCGCAAGCATGCCGTCTACGACGAGATGCGGGCGAGAGGCCTCACCGACTATGTGGCGTGGCCGATGTACCATACGTTCGGCAAGCGGCATATGGTGACCTTTGCGACTGACCGGGTGGGAGGCTTCGACGATGCGCATATCGCCGGTCTGTTGAAAGTGTTGCCGGCTTTGGCGCTGGTCAGCGAAATCCGTATCAAGAACCGGCTGGCGAGAACGCTGCTCGAAACCTATGTCGGGTCGCATGCCAGCGAGCTCATCCTGGCTGGCGCCACCAGGCGCGGGACCGGCACGACGGTACGCGCCGCCATCATGATCTGCGATCTGCGCGATTTCACCCGGATCTCCGACAACTGGCCGCGCGATGACGTGATTGATCTTCTGAACGGCTATTTCGATGCGATGTCGGAGCCGATTGCGCGGCATGGCGGGGAAATACTGAAATTCATCGGTGATGGTCTGCTCGCAATTTTTCCGCTCAGCCAGCCCTCGGCCTGTGCGAATCTGCTGCATGCCGTGGCCGAAGCCCGTGAGGCCATGGTGGCCTTCAACGAAAAGAACAGCCAGATCGGGCGCGCGCCGCTGAATTACGGCACCGGTGTCCACGTCGGAGACGTCATGTACGGCAATATCGGGTCACGCACGCGCCTCGACTTCACGGTCATCGGTCCCGCCGTCAACATGGCTTCGCGTCTCGAAACCCTCACCAAGCAGTTGGGCAGACCGGTGCTGCTGTCCCGCGCGTTCGCCGACTTCGTCAAAAGCGATTTCGACCTCGAACGGGTCGGCGAATATCCGGTGCGCGGCTTCAGCGATCCAATCGAGCTGTTTGCGTATCACGGCTGAATGCCGATCCATGGCCAGCTGCCGGGCCGCCCCCAAAGGTGTTAATCGGCCTGGGGTCCCGCCGACGCCGATCGGCGAGCTGGAGACCGCTTCGGGCCGCGCAAGTCCCTCCACCACCCACAAACGGCTGTCGTATGTGGCTTCCGCCGCCGAGTGCGCCATCGCGCTACAGAAAGTTCCAGCTTGCATTGTACTAACTAGTATGTACGATAGTGTTGAAACTTTGGGGGTGGCGCTCAAGCAATTTCTTCGTTCTCACCTGGAGCTGACCGGTGTATTCGCGGGCACCTTCATGAAGGACAAGCGAGGCACAGCTGACATGCGCGCCGACCTACAATCGTTATGCCGGGCTAAGACCAACAAGCCCCGCACCGACCACTTACGATTAGCAACTATGGGACCCCCGGATGATACGTCAGATTGAGCCCAAAACAACGACCCGCCGTGGCTTGTTGATGATGACCGGGGCGGCCGCCGCAGCCGGTGGAGCCGCACAGGTGCTTGGCACGGATGCATTTGCGCAGGCGGCCGTGGGCAAGATCAAGGCGATCGGGTTCGACGCGTGCACGATATTCGACCCGCTCTCGGTTAATGCGGTAATTGATGAAATCTTTCCCGGCAAAGGTAGTCAGTTGGCCACCGCTTGGCGCGCGCGAATCTTCGAGTATTGCTGGCTCAGGACACTCAACCAAACTTAT
>Ga0307516_10007600_pt1 | contig 12421 bp, 16 predicted proteins | sample 19_EM_MG_FD_203310 | JGI IMG/M metagenome (GOLD analysis project Ga0307516, IMG submission 203310) | Populus trichocarpa ectomycorrhiza microbial communities from riparian zone in the Pacific Northwest, United States - 19_EM | ecosystem: Host-associated > Plants > Roots > Unclassified | place...
TCCTTCGTTCGTACATATATACCGGTTGAGAAGAAAAAAAAAAAGAAAACCATCTCCGCCAATCAGTCGTTGCCAGAAAAGAAAGAAAAAAAAAAAAAGAAAAATTGGAACAATCTTTCTCTTCGCCCCCCCCCCCAGTATATAGTGTGCACCGCAGACTGGAACGGACCAGACTGAACTAGAGTCCCCCCCCCCAAAAGAACCGGACCCGGGTCGGTACCGGTCACGTGCCCTACCCCCCCAATTCCCAACCGATTGATGACAAACAAAAAAAAAAAGCTGCCGTTTGCTCCATGGAAGTGCGATGAGTGATTCGATGTGTTCCCCTCCACTTACTTACCTTCCCCCTTCCCAGAATACTGCTCTAGTAGAGCCCCGTCCAGAGCCCGGACCCGTACGTAGAATATCTAGAGAATCCGGAGAATCCGGAGACAACACGTACATACCTCTTAGATATATCCACACTCTCCCTCTCGCCACTCGCCAACTGCCCACTCCACCCCCCCCCCACTGCCGCAATGTGCGACCTCGCCACGATCCTGCCGCACTACAACCCGCCGGGACGGCTCCTGCGCAAGTTCGAGGCGCAGTCGCTGACGGTGGCGGACCTGCTGGCGCTGGACGCGACCGAGCTCTCGCGGCGGTGTCCGACGGCGTCGCTGCTGGACGTGAAGCGGTTCCTGGCGGCGCTGACGGCGGCGCTGGCGGGCGACACGCCGGGCGAGGCCGCGTCGCAGCTCAACGCACGCGAGACGCTGCTGACCACCGGCGACGGCGGCATCGACCGGCTGCTCGGCGGCGGCGTGCGCGCCGGCGGCATCGTCGAGTTCGTCGGCGAGAGGTCTGTCGTCCCCCCCACCCCCCCCCCCCTTCCTCACGGGACCGACGGCGCTGACGGCGACGCAAGCGGCGCGGGCAAGACGCAGTTCCTGCTGACGCTGGCGCTGACGGCACAGCTGCCGCGCGCGCTGGGCGGGCTCGGCCGCAGCGCCGTGTACATCTCGACGGAGGCGCCGCTGTCGACGCCGCGGCTGGTGCAGCTCGCGGGCGCCATCAACGGGCGGCTGGCGGCGGGCGCGGCGGCGGCGGCGGCGGTGACCACCGACCGAGTGCTCGCCATCACGTGCAACGACCTCGAGGCGCAGGAGCACATTCTGCGCTACCAGCTGCCGGTCGCGGTGGCGCGCCACGACGTCGGCCTCGTCGTCGTCGACAGCATCGCCGCCAACTTCCGCGCCGAGCTCGACCGGCCCGACGTCCGCAAGCGCGTCAAGACCGCCGCCACCGCCGCCGCCACCGCTGCGGAGACGAGTGGCCCCGCGCTGCTGGCGAGAAGGGGCGCCGAACTCGTCGCCGTCGCGCAGGATCTGAGGGAGCTCGCGAGGCGCCACAACCTCGTCGTCGTCGTCGCCAACCAGGTCAGCGACCGCTTCGCGCACGCGCTGCCCGACGACGTCTACTCGCTCGACTACCAGAGTCGCTGGTTCACGGGCTGGCCCGACGCCGCGGACGCGCTCGGCGCCAAGGTCCCCGCGCTCGGCCTGGTCTGGGCGAACCGTCTGGCCGCCCGGTTTGTGCTGCGGAGGACGGATGACGGCAGCGGGCGGATCCGCAGGAGGATCGGCGTCGTGTTTGCGGGCTGGGCCAAGGCCGGCGAGGAGCTGGAGTTCGAGATCTGGGAGGGCGGCGTCAGGTCCGTCGAGGAGAAGCAAGGAAACCAAGATGCGGGGCCCAGTATCTACGCGTAATGGTTGAGTGCGGTCTGTAGAGCACGCTCGATTGTGCTGGCTATCATTTTTTTTTTTTTTTTTTTTTTTTACAGAGAATCCTCCATTCCGTCCCGGTTCCCACAATGCAAACCCCCCATGCTAACAATGCCATATATAAAAGTAAATGCCTCCCAGTCAGCCCATATTCCATAACTACATCTTAAGTACGTGTACCCGCGTCGCGTTGCCGTGGTATCCATCAATCATTGGTGATCCCACCATACCAAAAAAAAAACGCCATAATACCTAGTACAATGCTCCCCCCCGGATGGCCAGCCAAACAGACTAGTAGTAACAACCCAAACAAACACGCTGACTCCAAAAGAAACCCCAAAAAGTATTAAGATAATAAAAAAAAAGGAAGGAAAAAAGGGAAAGGAAAAGGGAAAGTAAAAAGCAATACCAAAGCCGGCCCGGCTGCTAAACGCGTTGCTCCAACGCACCGCCAATCTGCCTCACGACATCCATCAATGCATCCTTCATCACGATGCGGATCTCGTCCCTGAGTACGTCACCGGTCATTTCCTTGATCTTCTGGCTCCGCGTTCCACCGTACTGCGACGAAGCCGGCGTGTCGATGACCACCGGGGACTGATCGGCGCTGTTGCCGTTGACCGAAGCCGTCTGGCCGGTGGCAGTTGGCGTGGCCGAGTGGCAGCCGTTGCGGCGCGGGGTCAGCATGCCGATCACAGACATATCGAGCTCGAGGCCGGGCAATTTAACGGACTCGACGACTGAAAACCCGTTACTGGTGGTTGACGGAGGCGGGGTAACAGGGGCGGCAAATACGGGAGAGAAACCACCCTTAGGCGGGTGGGAAAATTCTGCCACAACATCGTGGGGGACGCTGGTTGGGGGTGCTGACACGGGCGCTGGCGCAGGCGCAGGAGCGGGGACGGGTGCGAGCGAAGGTACGGGTGAGAATGCCGGCACAAGAGCAAACGCAGGAGCAGAAGGTGGAAGTGGGGGTGAAGGCGCGCATGCGGGCGCGGGCGGCGGAGGGGGAGGGGGCGGCGCCGGTGCAAGCCCCAGTGCGTGTGCGACTGCTGGTGGAGCTGGTCCGAACGCATATACAGGAGGCGGCGGCGGTGGCGGCGGAGGGGGCGGCGGAGGTGGTGGCGCCGGGGCTCGCCGGGATCGATGACGGTGCTGGGGTGGAGGTGGAGGTGGAGCGGGAGCAACCGCAAGCCGCGGAGGACGAGGCGACGGGGCAGGAGCGACTCCGGGAGGCAGCGGGGCCGGCGCGACTGCGGCTCCGGGAGGCGGCGGGGCCGGTGCGACTGCGAGCCTGGCTCGGGCCTGAACCAAGTGATTGCTGTATCCAGGGTCCACGGCATCCATGACGGGAACCACAATCTCGTACTGCTCACCCCCGAGTCCTACATCCCCGAGCATCCCCGGTTCCGGTGCAGCAGGCGGCGGCGGCGGTGGTGGAGGCGGGGCAGGCGCCATCATGGTTTCGTTCACCGTGAGCTTTCTCTGGGCGGCCTTCAGGTTTTCGCGGGTGAGCCTAGTGTTCGAGAGCTTGTAGGGGACCGCGGGAGTCAACGTCCTGTTGATGGGTCCCCAGATGTCCTCGTCCTCGTCGAACGGCAACTCCATCACTTCCTTTATCCACTCATCGACTGTTTTCTTCGGTCTTGCGACTCCTTCAATGATCACATCCTCCGTCTCGACGACGACCGGCCCTCCGTCCTCTTCCTGCACGACAACCAGATCTCCCTCCGCCAGGATGGAGTCAACCCTCTGCCTCTTCTCCTCCACGACTCGACGCAGGCCGGCAATTATGCTGTTGACCCTCGAGTCGGCGTCGGGGATCGCTGTGGTCGGTTCCGAGGCGATGGGCGACATCTCCGTTACTGGGAGCAGTTGGTACGGTCTCTTCTTCTGCATCGAGCTCCATGCCCGGAGCTTGGTTATCTCGTGCTGAAGTCTCGCTCTCACTTCTTCGTTCTCCTCGGCCCTCATCACTGCAGCTACCTGTTCCGCTATCCGGATCCTTTCCTTCACTGTCTCGTCCAGATCCGGCGGCCCTATCAAACGCTCATCCAAGGGAGCTGCTATCGAGTTATTCTCCTCCCTGGAGGCTTTCCGCTGCGCCCTCTTCTTGGCTGCTTTGCGAGCTTTGGCGGCAGCCCGCTTCGCCTCCTCCTCCTCCTCGGTCATTGGGACCTCGTTCACGGGAGCATGTTGCACGTCCCCGCCGTTGGCTGGATCCGCCGATCCCCCGCTCGGCGCGCCCGACGCAACCGCCGCCGCCGTCGCCGCCTTCGACCTTGAGCCCTTCTTCTTCTTCCTGTGTTTCCGCGGTCGGACACCCACGGGTTCGGCGGCGGCCAAGTCGGGCTCCGTGAGGCAACTGTGCATGGAACTCGCCGGCATCTCGGGTATGAGAAGCTCCGGTCTGCTTGCCACGGATTAGCAGGCGCCGCCTCCAGGAATGGCTCCGGACTAACCTTGAGGATACCGCCTCCTCTTTTTCACCCACGACGGGCAACTCCGTCTTCGATACCGCCTCCTCTCTCTCGTCCACGACGGGCAACTCCGTCTTCGATACCGCCTCCTCTTTTTCACCCACGACGGGCAACTCCGTCTTCGATACCGCCTCCTCTCTCTCGTCCACGACGGGCAACTCCGTCTTCGATACCGCCTCCTCTCTCTCGTCCACGACGGGCAACTCCGTCTTCGATACCGCCTCCTCTCTCTCGTCCACGACGGGCAACTCCGTCTTTGATACCTCCCCTCCCACCGCCGCCACCACCACCACCGCCTCGGCCTCGGCCTCCGTCGCTACCTTCTCCGGCCCAGCACCCCCGGATTCCGAGCGCGTCACGGACGCATCCCGGCTCGCAGCCAGAGCACTCACGAGCGTCCGTCCGCCCGGGTTCAGAACCGGATTCTCGTCGGGTGGCAGGTACACTAGCTCCTTGACCTTCGCCTCCGACGCCTTAAGGAGCACCCACATGGCGCCCGCCGGCGTCTTGAGGTGGATGTCGAAGGTGTCCAGCAGCTGCGGAAACATCACTGGCACGCACGTGCACCCATCGACCGAAACGTACGGCACAGCCCTGTACGAACCCGCCGAGTCCGAGAACGAGGCGATCGTCAGTGGGTGATTCGGGGTGACCTTGAGGTCCGTCACGCCGCTGCTGCGGAGGATCGTGTTCAGGTTATCTGCCAGGTTCAGGTGTCAGCCGATCACACCTGGTTCCCGCGGAGAGGGGGGGGGTATCTTCTCCACGGCCGTCTCTTTTATTTTCCCTCTCTTTCTTCAACGTACCGAGTGCGAGCTTGCGATAGAGAAGAGCCGACACTGGCGAGGAGTCGAACTTATCCCAGTCTATCTCCATTACTGGTCCAGCCATGTATTATTTCTCTCTGGCGGGAGGTGGAGAGGAGCGAGCGGGGCGGACTGACGCGCACGGAGAAGGTGGGTCCGGTTTCAGCGCCAGTAAAGTTTTTTTTTTTTCCTTTCGGTCGCAGTTGGGAACAGGATGGACGGGGATTTCCAGGGGCTCGAGGTAGTCGATTAATTGGAATCTGGCGATATATATATGTATATATATTTTTATATATTTTTTTTTTATATTTTTTTTATTTTCCTTTCCGTGGCTGAGTGAGTGAGTGGGTGAGTGAGGGAGGGATGAAGTGGGGCGGGAGGGTGTGGGTGTGGTATGTGTATATGGGATGCGGAGATGGACGAGGGACTTTAAGAGTGTGCCTTCTGCTAGGTACGGGCAGCAAGTTAGATCGCTGGCTGTACCAGCCTGCTGCTGGCAGCTGGGAGTGCGATGGAAGGGGGGGGGGGGGGTTGCTTCTACGCGCGCGGGTGTGCAGTGAATAATGGCTGCCCGCCGGAAGTCTGCATCTGCAGCAAGCAAGCAAGCAAGCTGTAGTGGGGCGTGGGTGGGTCTTGGTTCTGGGGGTGGGGACCTCGCGCTGATTGGCCGGAAGACAGAGTTGACCACATTCCGAAACCACGAACTCGCGAGAGAAGAGAGAGAAAAAAAGAAAAGAACGAAACGGAAGAGACGGAGGAGGGTGATGATGACTATGCAGAGTAGACCACGGGAGCTTTCTTGTCGTACACACTGTTGCCCTTTTCGAGAAGTCCTGTTCATGCGTGTGCGGAGTCTGCCCACTCTCTCCACCACCCACCGCAGCAAGCAGCTCCACGCATCGGGAATAGCCAGCTACTCTATGTGCAGCATACTCTACATACTCTACGTATGGCCACACCCACGACTCTGGAGTATGTACATCCATCCACCCGTCAATCCGTCTAGGTCGACGAAGGGGCGGATGATGCATGTTACAGGTAGATGGTGACGGGAGGAACAGTTGGTCGATCGGCAGACGACGAAAAGGTTCCGTAACAATGCCGTTACGAGCAAACAGCTGACCGCCGAGCGGGCCGGGGTGAGGCGCCACACGGACCGAGGAGACCGGCTCGGGCCGTCGGGAATGTGCAGTCCGTCTGCGGGCAACTGCGGCCAGAGTCGCTCCGGTGATGCGCCGTGATGTCGCCCCCGTCCCGTCCTCACCGTCGCCAGCCGCCGGTCCCAGTGCCAGCGCTGGTGCCAGTGTCGACACGTTTTCACCAGTCCCGCGGGTGCCCAGCCGACTGGCAGCCTGGCGTTGGCCGGTGGGGGCGAGACTGCACAGCCAGTTTCATCCCCGTCCACCACCGCGAACATATGTACACACCTGTACTCACCAGCCAGCCGCTGTGTGGCCGGGAGGCGGCGACTGGCACTACGTATAGCCGTGGCAAATGCGCAGCGAGGCTGCGGCACGGAATCTTACCGTACATGTCGTCTCGCTGCCACACGTTCATGGAAACCAGCTACATATATACCCGCTGGCGAGCAGTGGCCGCGCCCGAATCCGCCGAAGAGTCTGCGTCCGGGAGTGCACGTGCTGGCTCTGCGTCTGCATGGGTGGGTGGGTGCTGTTCCCGTAAGCACGCAGCTGGTGGGCAGGTATGTATCTGAAGCGGTAAGGGGACACCCGGTGAACAAGTGAACAAGTGGACATCGTAGGTTTCGATCGTTTGGCTGGTTGCTGGCTGGCTGCCGGGCTGGAGAGAGAGAGCCAGGGCCGGAGCGGATATCAGCAGAGCGTGCACTGCTGCTCGCCCAAGTGCTGTCAAGTGGCGGCAACTCCGCTGCCCCGCCCTCCCACTCTCGCGGTGTGTCACGCGAGGGCCTGCGTGTAGCCGCCGTCCGTCCTTGCATGTAGTGCCACCCGCTCTGGGGAACGAGTGCGGGCATTCGGCGCAGCCCGGAGAGCAGAACCAAACCAAAACCTCAGTATGTTCTCGGCATCCATCAAGCCGCAAGATCGATGCACCGCGACACTCTGTACGCTGCGTTTCTGCCCTACCCAAGGACTCCGTGCCAGCTCAATCCAGGCACAAGATCCCACTTCACTTCCAGCCCGGATCGACGGCCCCATTAGATCCAAACCGGATTCGCATTTCACCCGTCGGAGATCACCCATCGAACATCTACTCTAGAAAGCCACCAGCAAGAACAAACCCGCACATCATCCCCACCTATCCGCACCGCCAACCCAACGAACCAACCAGCCCATACACGACACCGCTCTAGAAAAGCAATTGCAACAGGAAAGACAAAGTGAAAGCATTCCCAGAACCTTCCGCCCTACGGAGGGCGAAGGGAAGCACTCGGGAGTAAAGTGTACAGACGGGAGAGCTGGAGGCACGCAGACACAAAGTACCGGACCGATCGGACAATAAGCAATTCGTACATCTAGCTAAGCAAGTGCTGACAACGAAATCACTCCCACGAAACTAGTTCTGCCCCGGAATACCATGTCGGCCCGAAAGAGTGTCGACGATACTTTTCAGATCCCTCCAGAATCCTCGGCGAGGACGGCGCTGATCCCAGTCGGTGTGTTCGTTCTCCTGCAAGATCTTGACACCAGTGAAGACGACACTGGCGCCCTTGATGCCAATGACCGCGGCCGTTTCGGGTAGATCGATGCATCCGCGTCCGGCATTTTGTCCTTTCTCGACGATCTTGGTGTGGTGTCCTTCCATGAACTGAATACACCGAACAGCCAGCCTGACAGCGCGGACACGGTCCATCGGCGAAGGAGTGCCACCTTGTTGGACGTGGCCGGGGATGGCCGTGCGCGACTCGAATCTGCCGCGCGCCTCCTCCCGGATAATATCCGCGATGAACTGAGTCGTATATGTCTTGGATGCCCGCTCATTGCGAAGGATGAGCTTTCCAGCGCGGTTCATGCCCTTGTCGTTCGCGAACGACTCCCGCAGGTGCTCGATATCGGACTGCAGAGTGGCAATGTCGATACCGTCCTCCGGGGTGTAGACGGCCAACGCACCTACGCTGAGACCAGCCATGGTAGCGACATACCCGGAACGACCTCCCTGGCACTCGACGACAAAGACACGTCTTCTAGAAGCCGAAGCAGACTGTTTAATGGCGTCGCAGTATTCGATCAACGCGTTCAAGCAGGTATCAGAACCGATGGAAAACTCCGTACCAGGGACGTTGTTGGAGATGGTGGCAGGCAAACAGGTCATCGGGATGCGGAAAACCGGGTAGGACTGCCGAGCTTTGTAGAGCTCAGTCAAGGCATGGTACGCCTCAAAGCCACCGATGATCAACAGGCCATCGAACTTGTATTTCTGGAAGTACCAGGCGACCATTCCCATATCTTCACTCGGGAGACTTCTGTTCGTGCCGATCTCGGAACCACCCCGGATAGCCCAACTGTCGACCGTGAGCCAATTAAGCTCTCTGACCGAATCGTGTCTAACCAGTCCAGGAAAGCCATTGTTAATAGCAAACGGACGATGCCCGCGAGACAGACAGTACGTAGCAGCAGCTCGAGTGGCGGCGTTCATTCCACCAGCAGGTGCCCCGACATGGATGATGGCGATGCGCATCCGCTGGTCCTCGTCGGCCTTGCTGGTCGGGTTGTCGAGCTTGGTCGTCGCCAAGTAACAACGGTAGTACTCCTCAAACTCGGCGTCGCGGAGAGACATAGCACGGTCGAAGTCCTTTTTTGCAATAGCTTCCGCCCCGGCTTGAGTCTAATACAAACGTCAGTAAACAAAGCCTGGCGAGCAGGGGATGCCTGTTTGCTCACCATTGCGACAGCTGTCTGTAGAGGCGTGCTGCCAATTTTATTTTCCGACACCGTTATGACAGGGCTGGGTTTGTCCGGAGTCGCCGACATAATCGCCTCGACCGCTTCCACACCCTGGAGGGTGGCCAGCATACGATCATACGCACAAGCAGTTCCTCCACGCTGCACGTGACCCAGGGTGGTGATTCGGGTGTCAAGGCCCATCCTACCCGCAAGGACGTCCTTGACGTAGCTCGCGGAGATCGGGTTCAGCTCACAGTCGGTAGCACCTTCCGCCACGATAACGATCGTCTTTCTCTTTCCCATTCCACGGTGCTGTACAAACGTCAGTAATCCGCGGAAGCTATCACTCGGTGTAGATCAACCAACCTTAGCGACGATAGCACACATCTCGGTTTCCCAGCCCTCAGCCGGGGGCTTCTCGGGCAAAAAGACAAAGTCCGCACCAGTGCTAACACCAGCCATGAGAGCCAGCCATCCGCAGTGTCGGCCCATGACTTCGACGACAAACGCTCGGGAGTGTGAGTAGGCAGTTGCATCGATGAAATCCACGCTCTGGCAGATCCGTGTAAGAGAGCTGTAACATCCGATTGTCGCATCAGTTCCGATCATGTCGTTGTCAATACTGCCGACCAATCCAGCGATATTGAGGCTCCTGTATGGTTCGATTTGCTCCTGCTTGAGCTCGCCTTTCTTAACTAGCTCGGCTAGCAGACCAGGCCATTCTGATCGGAAGATGTCGGCACCAGTGAGGGACCCGTCTCCGCCGCAGATGATCAGCGCGTCGATGCCGTTGATTATCAGGTTCTTCGCACCCCTGAGACGACCTTCTCTCTCTCGGAATTCCTTGCAACGAGCAGTACCGATTAGAGTGCCGCCCTCGGAGAGCCACCCTCTGACGTCCTCCCAGCTCATCTTCTTGATGAGGTCACCGCCCTTCACTAGTCCGGTGTATCCTTCGTAGATGGCGAAAGACTCACACCCTTTGGCAATAGTCATCCGGACGACAGCGCGCACAGCAGCGTTCATTCCTGGAGCATCGCCCCCAGAGGTCATGATGCCGATTCGCTTCTTCGTGCCACCGGGACTCATCGGTCTGCTCGGGATTGGAGTTGCCAACATCCCCGTCTCGACCCCCTCCGGAACCAAACTCATAGTAGGGCCTGAAGTACTAGTCGTGAAAGGGTTTGGTTTCTTCGTGAAACCAACCAGTGTTCCGAGGGGGTCGTGAGTGTAGATCTCGATAACGTCGCGCTCGTTTGGCTGGCACTGAAACTCCAGTCCCTTTGACTTGAGCATGTCTATGACACGCACCAGGTGCGGAGTGTGAAAGACCCAGCTCTGAGTATTACCGCGCCAATCGCTTTCGTGAGCGACGTCCAACTGCGGTGCTTCTCCTGCGCCGTCACTCCATTTGGTACTGCCCCGTGATTCGCTAACGTATCGAATCTTTAACGTAACGTTCGCACCATCGAGCTCTCCATCTCCTTGCGAAAGGAGCCATGTCTCCTTCTCAGAGGTGAAGCAGTGGTCGCTGTCACGTTTCTGCGTTGGAAGAGACCGGTCGTACACGGAGACTTCAGTAAAGCCAAAGCCAATGTAGAATGAGACCGTCTGGTAGAATAGATCCTCGTTCGAAGCTACCAGCGAAATGAAAGAGACACCGCTAGAGAGGGCGGAAGAAGCGTCAGAACGAACCATTTTGGGGGTGCAATGAGGATGTGTATGTTGGCAGTTGTAGATAGGGTCTGCTTTTCGTGCGTTTTTGGTTGGGGATGGCAAAGAGAGGGGTTGGAGTTGGTGGGGGAGATGGGGGTGGGGAAGGAAGAGGTGAAGGGACAGAGTTCGGTGTCGTGAGGCAAAGGAGAGAAAGGCCGAAGTTCGTGCTAGTGGGGAGAAGGTGAGTGCTGCCGCACGTACACCGAGGATGTCGTGTTGACAGACGGACAGGATAAACTTTGAAAGAGACAGAAACTAAAGAAAGCTGCGTTCTTTACTTAATTGAGAGCTCAGGCTTCTCCACCTTGTCCGGCGGTGCAGTAGTAGTCATGTTTAGATTTCGACCCATTCGTAACTCTTCGTCTGTAAGCCGTCTAGCTAAACCAGCCAGTCAGCAAACATGCGAACCTCGACGTTAAAATTCACAAAACCAACTTCAGAACCAGTTTCGACACGGGGGAGGAAGGAAAGGACATACACTCTTAAGCTGTGTCGTGGTATCGTAGGGGATAGAGGACGTCGGTGTATTTGTTGGATGTTCGGGGAGGATGGTGAAGGTTGAATGTCGAGGGTGTGGAATGTTGTATCTAGGTAAGAATGTTTTGGTGATGGGAGGTTGTTTCTCAGCCGCAGGTCGATAGACGCGGAGATGGAGGGATGAAGAGGGCGGGGTATTAAAAAGCGCACGAGCTACACCCCGCCAATTTCTGCGGCTGCCGATAATTACGGACAAGCCAGAACACCGACCGTTTCCTCTTTCCCTCGGCTGGGGCAGGATTTGGAAAGATCCTGCTGCACGGAACGTAGTACGAATCCCTTCAAAAAGTCACCTTGTACGTCAGTTTCAAGCAGCCCGTGATATAGTGTAATCGGTAGATAATCGGCTTGCAAGGAATATACCTTAGTGATAGTAGTTAGGGTAGTAAAGTAGTATATTATATCAACGCCACGCCGTCGTAATCATGATCTTCAGACACCCTGCGAGCAGCATGAAGAGGTAGAAGTAGCGCACTCCTATATACCAAAACCAACCCACCGAAAGGTAAGTCTCGAGGGAAAAAAAGAAGGGAAAAAAGAGACACACAGGAATGTGTGGGGGGTGTTTGAATCTTGACATTCGCCGAGTATCCTAACGCCGACGTACGTATCCAGGTCGGCGACACAAGCAAAGAGCCAATATCTACGACTCGCACGCCCTCGCCGCCACCGCCGACCCCAGTCGTAGTCCGACGCATTCGCTCTTCACGCATCATGACGAGAACGTGGGCTGATGAAGTGGGGCAGAGCAAGACACGCTTCACCGCTACCAGCGTTTATTGGCAGCCAGTCGACTCGATCCGACATGTTGCATTAGCATGGGGAATCTGGAAACCTCCACACGCCCGTACCAACTCTCATGAGACATGGCACCCCCCGTCTCCGGGCCGGATCGGTGCCTTTCCGCCCGGAACCCGTACTGGGACCGACACTCCAGTGTGGGCAACCTCCCTGCAGTGTTACTATTCACAGTGCCGACACCTGTTTATGAACGCTTCAAGTGATTGGACAGAGGAGAGACATGAATTCGTGAGTTTCCAAGGGGAAAACAATAAGCTCCCATCCGTCCGGTCAGCCCATGCATGTACCCACACCACCCTTCAAGTGGGCAAGCGTGGTACGAATCTATGTATGTAGTTACATCGTAGATGAAATTCTCAAAAAAAAAAAGGCGTAAATAATGAGGAAGAAATGTATGAGGAAATGGAATACGGAACCCGACACACCCGGCAAAAAAAAAAACCTGACGCGTTGTT
>Ga0307516_10007601_pt1 | contig 12420 bp, 15 predicted proteins | sample 19_EM_MG_FD_203310 | JGI IMG/M metagenome (GOLD analysis project Ga0307516, IMG submission 203310) | Populus trichocarpa ectomycorrhiza microbial communities from riparian zone in the Pacific Northwest, United States - 19_EM | ecosystem: Host-associated > Plants > Roots > Unclassified | place...
AGTTTTCAAGACCATGACATAACAAATTATATAATACATAGAGGTCCTTATTAGGTATACTAGCCCCTAAGCATGGGTTATGGGGTATCAAAGGTTTATGGGTTATTTCCTGCAAACCAAATGGGGTTTGCGAGGTTATGGGGTATAGTTAAGAGGGATTGAACTGTATTACGGTAATTACTGTAAGCGCTGTCCCGAAACAAGGATCCGGGGTCTGCGGAGGGCAGGGTTGACGACGAGGGTGGCAACCGGTCTTCTATGTGCGGCGTGAACGCGTGCGGACATCGCAATCGATATCCTTCTTGTGCCGAGACCATCTTACTCCCAGTTTGCAAGTCAGGTCTTGCTGACCTATAGCGCATTCCCACCTGGCGGAGGTAAAGGCGAAGACAAGCCTGTCAAACGGCATAATATTGGGATCAATAGAAATTTTTCGATCCGCGGGTGTGATGTGGCGACGGCATATCGCCAGCTGGCCAGCTCGCGACGCGATTTGGACGCAATGTCCGTTATCGTCCGCTTCGATTCGGCAGTATTGAGCAACTTGAGTGCTCAGAATTACTTTAAGTTCCGCTACCCCACACCACAGAGTCATGTGAACCCCAGCTGCCATGTTGACGCTTTGGTATGCAGTGGGTGAATCCCGTTTCTCCGCGGCATCATCCAAACCCTATGTGTGGGTGTTCTAAAAGTGACGATCTGGACAGCGGTCTCAAAATACAGTTGGGACTTCGTATGTTTCTGGGGATATCAAGAAGAGTCAAATTCTGTTCCCGTCACCTACTCCGCCATTTGTACTTACCTTGGAATGAGTAAATGGCCCAGGAAGCTCGAGAGATACATAGGATTGTGTTCTTCCAGTAAAGTACGGATGTACATCATGAAACGGACGTAAAGAAGGATGCCACGTGTGAGCATGAGCTGGATTGTTATCGACGGTGGAAATACGGTTCACGTGTCAAACGTGTTCCGCGGCCGGAATTGTTTCTTTCACCGAACATTGGCAGCTCCCTGAGCTACAACTGTTGGCACAACTCTGTGCCTCGGGCAACGGAACCACTGTCGTCGTCTTGCCGGTTTCTTTCCTGGAATCGTGCCCGCAACAACCGCCACTGAAATCCTTGTGCTGTGCAAACCTGACCATCTTAATTCCCTCCCATCCGAACAGTAACGCAATGACGATCGTAGTAGCCGAGTCAACCCACCAGCCATTCCGCCATACGCGATAGACCAATGACCCGACCAGCACCACTACACTGAACTGGATACAGGAGAGTGCGCAAAGCGCTTCACCTTGCATGGTGCTCGAGTTGAGGGCATGAGCAAGGTAACGTTTTGGGATCCAAAGGAAGAATGTAATGAGAATCGTGCTCCCAGATATGATGAGTGTAGCGTCAGAATGACTGGGGTGTTCATGTGCTATCAACGAAGCAATTGACGTGCCGATAGCAGCGAGTGCAAGGATGACGAGGAGACAACCGATAGCGGTGGTCGCAATCTTCTCGACTCTGCAATGTATGTCAGTATGGTATACGAGCGGCGTGGAACCAAGACCCACTTGATAATACGCGGCGCATGCGAATCCAGGGCATCTTCATCACCAAATCTCACGGCGGCAATGAACCGCCAGGTGACAAGGGCGGAGGAGATGACCTCGATGGCAGATTGGATTCCGAAGAAGATGAGGGAACGAGAAGACGAGTCTACGCCAAACAGGACGGAAACAATACCCTCAGCGCCATTGTAGAATACACTGACGATGCTGATGGCGATGGCAAACCGCTGGAGGGTACGACGTGAAACCATGATAATTGGTGAGAAGGTATGGTGCAGGATTCGCGAAGAGGCATGCTTAAATACTCACCAGACAGCCACCGGAAAGAGGGTTATTTTTTAGTCGCTGAAGTTTATTCAGCATTAAGCGTGCGTAATTCGGGTGTGCACACCGAAGGGCTGCCATGAGCCCAAAAGTGGAGCTGATTCCTGCAAGGAACCTTTGCAGTATGGTAGACACACAAAATGCAGTGCGATGTGGCATTCCCGATGTCGATGACATCGTGTAAATGGCATGGACATTACATAGTTAAAAGAAAAGAGACGAGTGAGCTAGAATCCGGGAATTTTCGTTTGGAGAGCACCTTTCTCCGCGATGTACATTACAAGGATCACGCGTCAAAACGATGTGCCAGCATTTCCTGTAGTAAACTTCTGTTACTCCATGGTTCACGACAGTAATTGCACAAGAACATACCACACTAGAAATGGTTAATCGACACTGCACGGCAAGGACAGCACGATTTGGCTGGTTTTGAACTCGTTGCATTCATATCGCGGTAAAACAATTATTTGCGAACGTTGAGGTTGAGCGTGACATAAGACCTTGTCGCCATCCAATCAGTCGACAGAAACGCAGGGACTCACATATATTCGCCCAAGTTCTGGGAATGAATGTGTTGGCCTTGTCTTAGAGGCATTCCTCAAAGCCGCATATCCCCTTTTTTTTCGCACCTGTGGACCTGCGCCACTCGCATCTGAGCCCATACACGTGCTCTACGCCCTCCAAGCCGCTAATCCACAATGTACCTCTTGCACACTCGCGCCTGCACGGTCGACGCACAGCCGCACCTACACATATTTGCGTGACTTCCTGACACAGGTCCCAGCTTGTTGCATGTAAGCGTTTGCACATGACAGCTCTAGTTTTGCTTATGTTAGCCCCAAGAAGAAATAGCCGTTCCATCACCGCACCCACCATGTCACACGTACTTCGGTCATCCCACGGACATTAGCCACGCTGAGGCAGCCAACGTAGCTCGTGGATGCCTACAAGGCAGCCCATACCACTCCTGGCCACTGCAGAGGAACAACCACAATCAATGACTAACGATGTGGCACTGAACACGTTCTTGAAATCGTGTGGCGACATGTCTTCTTCAACTGAAGCACTTCAACTGGAGGAGCATTTGTTCCTCGTGACCAAGGGAGACTAATGGCAAGACTACTCCCCGAAGGAGGGTAGTGTATAGTCTGTGTGCGAAGAGAGGGCGGTCAGTCTGTTTGTCGTGCCCGTCGGTCGCCCCTCTCCTAAGATCAGCCTGGGCCGCGTACAGTACACACAGGGACAGGTAAAGGGGCAGGTTAGGGCGTGCGGTTTCGAGCCTGCGAAAGCTCTCGTGAGGGGGCTTAACCGTTACCCCGACCGCCGCCCTTCCAGAGCTGTTTAGGTGAACTACCATCTACCACATACGAGGGGAGTGGGCCGAAGCGTGTGAGCTGGCAGTGACTCGAACGCAAGGGTGGTCTGAAAAACTGGGTGAAGGACAAGGAGGCTTCTTTGTCAGCGAAGCCAGCAGAATGTCCCTTTCGGGAGCACGCCAGCACTTTTTTCGTCCCCGTGCAGCACCACACTGGTACTAGCCAGTGTGGATCCTCTCTCGCCATACCGCTGAGGGCATCCGACGAGTGGCACATATTCGGTATGTGCAGAGTAGTCTGCCTGGTTCTTCGTGGGCGAGAAATATATCCCTGATCAAAATTGCTCTTTGGGATTCTTGGAAGCTCCCACGATTTACTGCACTCAATGATCATGACGTGTGCGTTCTTCGACTTCAACTATGTAATATACAATCAGTGCCGGTGACCTCCCGCTCCTTCATGTAAGTATCTGGCTGTCTGACTCTCCTTCGTCCCTTGGGACCGTTACGGGGGGACCCAGCATCGTACATCACTCACGTTGCAAGTCTTCGGCCCACAGGTAGGCTTCAAACTTGTCTCGACTCACTCTCGTTTTCTCGTAATCATCATACCTTATTGTTTTTGGGGAACCCCTCGTAGGGGGGATGGTTTCCTTCTTTCAACTTTTCCTCCTTGATGTGCCAGACGTGATGACCGAATTACATCTAGATCAGTCGCAGCGGGAGAGAATTCGGGTATCATTGTGCCCCTTTTCCATTCACCAGTGGCTGCGAAATGCGGATTCATACGAGCTGCGTCGATAGGTATAGGACATCCAGCTAGTAGACAATCTTGGCCAGTTAAGCTCTCATCCTTTGCGTCTTGCCTTTCGGAAAGGTACAAATCATGAGTGACCTGGGTGAAGCTATCGTGCTCAGTCGAGCTGTGTTACAGCCCTGTTCGCCTGACAATTCTGGTCGTGCCATATCTGTTCACAACCCTTAGTTCCCGAAAGTACGTGTAGACACTGGAGCGGATGGAGTTATTCTGCTGTCTCGATCAGTGTCGTAATTTCAACGCTTGGCTATGGAAAGTTCAAAGCCGGACAGTCGCGCTCGATTCGGAGAAGACTCTGGGTTTCCAGTGGGGTACTGCGTTGGATGACTGGCTTCTGGGGACCTTGGACACTGCCGACGGCCAATATACTCGGGACGAATGGCAAATATAGTTGGGTGGGCGAACAGTGAATATAGTTATGCGAAGTGCACACTGTAATATATAGTTGGACAAAATGGTGAAAAAGAACACAGCGTCATTATGGACGGTTTCGTGACGCGTCGCATTACCATTGGCTAGGTATGTGGTCCGATAACCTTCTCCCGCTCGACCTTGGGAATTTGATTCGTTGTCAAGCATCGGGGTCTAACGATCCCATAGGCATGTTCGGAATCGATTCGGATCGCGGGCTGCACAGCACATATGCCTGTATCCATGGTGAGTTCTTTCGCCCTCTTGCGTCCAGCTAAGGAGGTTCGATTTTGAGTCTTCCGCATTGAAGTCTGAGTCTAGTACAAACCTCGTTTCAATCCTTTCAGGGCCTGGTGAGTGGCTTTGACGACATAGGTGTGTTATTTCTTCTTTGGCACTTGCATTTTCGCGCTGATTAGCCTTGACTAGCCTCTCCAGCCCGCGACGTTTACTCGATTTGTTCTGACTCGAGTCGATGTTGCTGCGGCTTGTTATGCCGTCACCGTCTCCTCCGTCCACGTTTCGTTTGTCTCGCTGCTGTTGCCCATCGACTCACTCTCCCCGACTCTTGCCGCCCATCACCTTGCATGCGTTCTCCACTCCGCGCTGGACCTGGTCCAAAGGTAGACTTTTGACTTGTAGTCTCCAGGGATTCAATCAATGAGTGCTGTGACACCACTACGCTGGTGTCTCCAATGCTGATCCGTCTCCATGGAGTAGCGGGCCGGGAAACTCGATTTCGAGTCAGTGAGCTTCCTGCCTTTCGACTTCTTATGACGCATTATTGCTTAAAAGTAAATTTCGAGATTGTTGACCGAGTCGTGCGGCTCAAGAGGACCCAGAGGACGAAGGCCGACTGCACTGGATCCAAGCGTGATGGCCTCTTCCAGGTCTTCCAGCCAGCCATCTTTATCAAACCGGCTAGGGAGGTAGAGTGTGAGTGGAGAGTCCATGGATGGCCCGGCTGTCCCGGCGGGGACGCTCCAACACCTCTTGTGCCAGGATGATCATCCCCGTATATCTTCTCTTCCCCCCCTTTTCGGAACTGTTCAAATAGGCAGCGCGAGAGTGTATGGAAGGAATCTGACCGATCTGGATGGCTGGGCGGACAGAGCCCCACGAATCCCGGCCGAGCGTAATGGTTTCCTCCAAATCTAAGGATATAGATTCTCTGACGAACCGATCGATGATGTAACGTGCAAGCTGGTGTGAGGACGATGGGCGACCAGGGTGGCCCGAAGGACATAGTTCCAACGCTTCACGACCCAGACTAATTGCCTCCTTGAGGTCAATCCATGAATGGGCTAGCCTGGATCGGTCGTAAAAAAAAAAGCAATGGGAAAGTTGCACAGGCAATGTGAATGGTGAGTTTGCATTGGGGAGAGGCCCTCATGACAGTCCTTTTATGTCGGTGTAACAAACAGGATGTGCCAAAAAACAAGGGCTATCACGCCCTTGGTCGTATGACGATGCACCTAGACAGTGAGTGAGACCTTCCTTCCCTACAGTCATCACGATCATGAGCACGACAACGTCGGTAGCAGTACTAGCATAGTGATATTAATTGACAGTAGCATCATGCAAGAGAATTATGTACTGATTGGTAGTCTCCGAATGGCAGGTCCCTGATGGAGATTCTTGGTGGTCCAGGTCAGCCTTCATCCCTCCGGACGGTATATCCACTGATGATATCGTGCAGAATATATATATTACCAGGCACTTCTTCTCTTCCCAAATATCGGGATATATGTATGTGAGTGCACAGGTCACCAAATGACATCTCAGACAAGCACCAGTGCTGAGTAACTCCACGTAGCGTCAATGATCAGCAATGATCATACAATGCATTACGTTAGGGCTGCCATCGAACTTACTGGCCGTTTCGCTGAATATCGGAAAAATGGAATCAAAATGTACTCCTGTTTCACAGCTATACAATATAGCTCACCTTGCGCTATTTGAAGCGAGTTCCAAGGGAACTACGAACACGCCACAATTGAAACCTATTACATGTCTGATTCCCACAGCCAGCTATCTGCCAGAGTTATTTCCTCTTGCAAGGATCGCGAGCGCAGCACCACCCATATTACGATATGCATTTCCTTTCAATGTCGTGAGTTACTTCGACCGATAATTCGTCTGTATGCATGACCCGTGCTTGGACTGCAGATTGCTTCGCGGGATGTGGTGTGAGGGAGGGGAGAACGATAGGGGTGTCCTTGAAGTATTTGAGGGTGTGCCGGTAGCTTTTTCCAGGCCCTTTTTGGCCACTCAGAAGTACCAGCCCTCTTCCTTAGTCGTCGGTCGGGCGCCATATTCGTACTATACACTGGACAGTGGGAGGAATGATGATTGCACCGTGGGCTGAGTCCTACGGCCTCTGCGAAGAGCAGATGCAGACGTGATGCTATCGCGCACATTTATGCATGCTGAGACCAACAAAGCAGCAGACGGTGGTCCTGACCGGAATATTATGTAAGTAGATGCTGCTTTGCACTTTACCCTTGTCATAGTAAATGCCAGGTCCCACATTACTCGACGCGATACACGATGTGTTCGCGGTACCCCTGCCAACCGCCAGTCAAGCGCACCCATTCAGCAGCTCCTCCTCTTTGATATCTTCCAGATTACAATCTATACTGGACACGACCTCCCAACTGAGCTATGCCCTGACGCAGTTGAGTGCGCTGGCCTCCACCGGTCAAACATCGAAGCTTGTGAGCCTCATGAAGCAGCATGCCGCGATCTCGGCCGCCATCACCGTATCTCGCGCGGCAACAGCGAGCCTTGCCTCTAGTGACCGGTGTGTCACCTTTCCTGACACTTGTCCACCATCGCCGAACCGCCTCGCGGAATGGGGTCGCGCTCTGGGCATGGAGGCCTTTATCGACAGCTCGAGCAGTTCTTCTACGAATACAGTCGTGCTGGGGGGAAAGGTGCTGGTTCTGGATATCGATATTGACGGACGCATCGTTGTGAAGACATCGTTTGTGGGTGGCAACAATATCCCAAGCAGCAAGGCTGCAGCTCCAGACCTGGACGCGTTCCTTTCGCGGGAAGTGTCCAGATGGGTGGAAGCTGCTAAGCGTGCCTCGGCAGGTGAACTCTCCTCTTCCGATACGGAAGACCCGTCCGTGGACGCCTCGTTCCGGGCTCGCGCCTTGCAAGATCACTTGCGTTATCTCCTGACGCTGGACTCGCTCGCGACGGGCGAAGGCGAACGTGGCATCCGGTGGTTTATGGAAGCAATGGCTGCGTATCAGTACTTTACTTCCCCTGCCATCCACCACCATCCGATTGGGTGCGTTGCTGCCATAGCATACAGCTGTCTGAAGTTTATCTCTGCAGGTCAAAGATGCAGCCTCTTGATAAAAAGCTGGCCCATCGTGCCCACCCGATATCGTACCTTGATTCACCCTCACTTTCGTTCCTCGTGTGGCTCTCACCGCTGGCATACCTTCGTCTCCTCCGGTCGTCGCCACCTGAGCAGCTGAGAAGCACATCCGGGTTGACGGATATCCCGCCCGCACACTTGAAAACCTCCCTTCTGAACAACACTGAGGGCGCAACCATCGCTGCCCTCAAACTTGTCGCGTCTTCTGGGGTCTTGTCTGCTGGCGATACGCCAGAGAGTCAAAATGATCATGTTTTTCCTTGCACATCGTCCCATTCATGGGTGCTCGACTTTACCAGTGCGCCTGGCCATTCACACAGCCGGCATAATGGTGTTGTGGTGTCTCAGACGCGTATGCGTGCTATCCAGAGTGTTCTCGGTGTTGATGTGGCGGCTGACATGCTTGGGGGACCCATTGGCAGCGCACTGGGTAGCATGGGATCGTTTGGTTCTGTACCAGGGATGAGCCAGCTCGGCTTCAACGGGTTTAGTGTGGCTACTTCGCAGACAGCGTCGATGGGGAACACGTTTGACATGAGCTGGTTGGATATGTTGGTGCGTGTGTCCTCTTGGATTGCATGGAGCATTCAAGTTCTCTTTACTTCATGTCTCACGATCTCAATGTAGCTCAACACGGGAACGTCCGCAGAATACTACAAAGCCACATATGTATGTTCTCAATGGATACTGGATTTGTGTTCTGGCATGTTGACGACATGACAGCATTCTCCGAGCAACATGCACCCTCCACTCTGCTTGCGTGTTTTGGCCCCCCAAGAAGCGGGGTTTTTACTTGAACGGGTGCCTGTAAAGACTGCCCACCAAGTGACGCGGATCCTTGAGGTGAGCTTCGTTCGCGTCTCACCGAATTGTCTCTCGAACCCGTTTGTTGCCAGATCGTTCGAGAACAGTGTTGGCTGAATGAACTGCTGCTGATGGTTCCGTGGGAGCCAGAGACCGTATTTGGACCGACGGCTTTCTCAGCCATTCCTTTGCGAGCGGCAGAGGAAACAAATGGGATGACTTCAGAAGCGTTTCTTGCTTCTATTCTCGGTGGTACATTCACACCGGCGTCTATTCCGGTGTCTGTCTACCTTCCGTCTGCATCGCTTCCGCCACTGGCTCCGTCGCAGACATCCAGCGGGCCGTCGCAGTTCGACTTCGGTGGCCTTGGTTCGGTGTCTGGTGACCCGTCGGGTGGGGATAGCCTGTTCGGTGCTGGTGATATGGACATGGATATGGAAATCCCGGGGCTGAGCATGAGTATGAACTCGTCGAGTATGGACATGGGCATCGATGGAGGGATGGGGATGAGCGTCGGTGGAATAGGGATGGATCTTGGTGGCTCGGGGACTCCAGCACGGCCACCCGCCATGATTATACTGTCCAGCCCTGCAAGACCACCTGGGACGGGTCTGGTCGAGCTGCGCGCGTCGTTTGTGCAGGGGAGTGGAGGAGGAGAGTGTGGGGTGACGATGGAATGTTTGCCTGGTGTCGAGACGAGGGGGATGGACGAGGTGGTGAGACGAGGTGGGATCTGGGGTCTTCCGGGTAGGGTTTGGGTGAAGAGTCATCGGTAGGGGACGGAGGTGTGGTGGAAGACGGGCTAGTCGTGAGATGTCCCTCAGGCTGGGCCCTGCCGCAGTCATCCACAGAGCACCGAGTGTATGCGGGTGTGATCCGTCGACCGCGTGATCGACGCCATATGCGAGAGATAAGCCCGTGTCCCGAAATGGAAGTGTAGCATGTGGTATGTTTGGTGTGGCTGTGTCTGCCCTCGTGTCGTCCCCCGTCGTCCAACGTTGGCCTGTTTTCTGTTCTCTGTTCGCTATATTTTCTTTTTCTTTCTTCTTTTCTCCGTCTCTCTTCTTCTCGCTGCCCGACGTGCACGAACATCGGCTCGCTCAGACTCACGGCCGGCCTCGTCTGATCTCGACGTCCTCCTCGTCCCCCTCCCTCGAGAGCCCATGTTGCACTGCTCAGCGCAGCTCATCTGCCCCCCCATCCAGCACAAGCCTAATATCTCTCCCCATAATGACTCCTCTCGCATCTTCAACAAACGCTTCCCCAAGGACACTGTCCGTCTCAGCCTGACATCCTCGCCCCAAGCCATCCCCACCTCCCCATCCCCCGTTCCCTCTCTCCCCTCTCCCCTCCTCCGCTCAGCCATCCTCCCCAAATCAGCCAGTCCCATGTCCATCCCCTCTGCTCTCCCCGCATCCGCCTCCACCCGCCATCCCCGCCCTGCCTCTCGTCCAGCTACAGCCCGCCATTCCTCCTTTGCCTCGTCCTTGATCGAAGACGTCCTTGCTCCCGGCGACATCATCGGCCCTGGCATCCTCCTCCAGGGCCACCCCATCCGTCCCGTTTCCTCAGTCCACGACAATACCCCCGGCATTGCTCCAGACTTCGAGGTCATCCGCAAGCTCGGCACTGGTTCCTATGCTGTCGTCTACCTCGTCCGCGAAGTCCTCTCTCGCTCCATCCCTTCCGAGGACGGCCACTGCGGCATTCTCGACCTCGGCGATGCTCCAACCACCTCATACGTATCCTATGGTCGCGAATTCGCCCTCAAGTGTCTCAGCAAGGCTAATCTCGACGAGGACGCCCTCGCTGCGCAGCTATCAGAGGTCATTTCATTTCCCCTTCCATATGCCTATATTCATAATCTTCTTTTTTTTTCTAGGTCACCATTCACCAGTCGCTCCCTCCACACCCCAACATCGTCACCCTTCACCGCACCCTCGAAACCCCCGCCTTCCTTCTTCTTCTCCTCGAGTTCGTCCCCGGCGAGGATTTGTTCTACTTCCTCGAACAGGCTCGCGATCATGTCGAGCCCATCCCCCTCGCCAACGACTCAGCTCCCGCTCGCACTCCCCCAACCCCATCCCTCCTCGCTTCTCTCGACCAACTCCTCAGCCCAACTCGTCTCCGTCTCATCGCCCGCATGTTCACCCAGATGTGCGATGCCGTCGCAACCTGCCACGAACGCACCGTATTCCACAGGGACATCAAGCCAGAGAACTTCATCGTCACAGACGCTTTTGTCAACGGCGAACGTCGTGTCGTCGTCAAACTCACCGACTTTGGTCTCTCCACCACCGACGACGACTGCGCCGACATGGACTGCGGAAGTGCCCCCTACATGAGCTTCGAGTGCAGAAATAACCTTGCTCCCACTTACAAGCCCGCCGCTGCCGATGTCTGGTCACTAGGCATTGTTCTCATCAATATGTGCGTTCTTTCTCATTTTTTTCTCCCCTCCTCTCTCATACCCAGCCAGGCTGTACCACTGCAATCCCTGGACAGACACCGCCGAAGGCGTCTGCCCATCCTTCTCTCGCTTCAGGCAGGAGGGCGCTTACTTTTTCATGCACCGCTTCACTGGCATGACTGCCACCGTCGCCGACTTTCTCACTTCTCGTGTCTTTTCTTTTCCATCGTTCTCCATGTCACCGTCGCCACCCGTCACTGCCCGCGAATTTGCTGACTGGGTCAAGGATCTTCCAGCTCACTTCTCCGTCCTTCCTGCATCTCCCCTGGGTCTTGGTACTCCAAAGCCCCTTGGTCACAAACGCGTCCCCTCCACATCCTCCGCCCCCTTCGGCCATCCCCTCTCTTCCTGCCCACCCTCCCGCCGACCCTCGTCACGTGCGGGTCTCCGTACCCCTGTATTGCATCCCAGGAGTCTTTCCGTCTCCAGGGCGCCCTCAGTGAGTGCAAGCGTGGTAGGAAGAGCCCTCGGTGCATTGGAAACTGTAATGGACGTCGGAGACACAAGTATCGATGAGTCTGAAGTGGTCGTGGCATGTCCTCTCCAACACACCGAAGTTGGGATCAACGCCGAGCTAGACGAGACCGAACCTTCCAAGGAGGCCAATCATGAGCTCCTCGAGGATGGAAGAAGTCGATCAAACAAGAAGCGCGGCAGACGTGGCGCCAGGAAAAGCAAGGCCCCCACCGCCGTCGATGGTGACAGGGACGAAACTCTCCACGTCCTTGCGATCGCGTCCCAGAGCCTCGCTAGGGAGATGAGCAACGCCTCGCGCTCTTCATCGCTGGCCGCTCCTGCCATCGTAGAGCCGTTGTCGACTACCTCGCCACTACCACCGCCCGTCATGAAAAAGGCGTCCATCTGGAAGCTCCCATTCAGCAAGGGCAGCTGCAATACTGCCCATCCTATCGACGAGTTGGCTCCAGGAACAGCTAACAACGTGTCGAGTTTGATCATGGGCCTCGACCCCACCCCCGCATTGGCGCCCGCGTCCACATCCGCCACTTATGCTTCCAGCTCGCACATGTCTTCTGTGTCTTCCTTGACATCCCCCTCGTGTTCGTCGCTGCAGAGCCACTATCACCACCACCAGAGCACGGCATCGTCCCACCCTTCTCCGTATACTCGCACTCCGCTGACCCCGCAACGATCCCCTGCTGATGAGGCGACGACATGGACCCGTGGGCGTCGCCCCCAGGCTCAGACACGGCCTTACAACCCAAATACGTGGGGCCCGTCGCTCACCAATCATGGCGGGTATGGCGGGCAGCCTGGCCCTGGCTCTCCATCCAGTGCAAGGGGGGGTTCGCCCCAGAGCGTGCGGAGTGGC
>Ga0307516_10007602_pt1 | contig 12420 bp, 10 predicted proteins | sample 19_EM_MG_FD_203310 | JGI IMG/M metagenome (GOLD analysis project Ga0307516, IMG submission 203310) | Populus trichocarpa ectomycorrhiza microbial communities from riparian zone in the Pacific Northwest, United States - 19_EM | ecosystem: Host-associated > Plants > Roots > Unclassified | place...
AGAGATCCTAGGGTCAATTTTGAAGGAAAATGAAGGTGCGCTCTTGAATTTGGACCAGGAACAGCCAGCCTTGCGCTTCTTTGTGGGGTAAGTACAAGAATCTTTTTTCCTTGTTGCAAGTCAGTGCGAAACTGCAGATAACAGTGTTTGCTGTTATCTGTAATGGTGGTGTATTTTTAAATATTTCCAGGCCATAGTATGTTTGTCTCCTGGAAGGGCTATATGAATTTGCTGTGTCTTTGTGCTGGGACCTTGTTTGTCCATTTTCTTACATGATCTGATTATTATTTTTTCTCTGCAGGGGCTATGTGTTTGCTGTAAGTGTCCACAGAGTTCAACTTCTTCTTCAAGTACTTAGCGTCAAGCGCTTTCATCATCAACAGCAGCAACAACAGCAACAAAATAATGCAGCTGCTCAAGAAGAACTGACTCAATCTGAAATTGGAGAAATATGCGACTATTTCAGTCGCCGGGTAGCATCAGAGCCCTATGATGCTTCTCGTGTCGCATCATTCATTACCTTTCTCACTCTACCCATATCAGTTTTAAAAGAATTTTTAAAATTAATTGCATGGAAGAAAGGATTGGCTCAGGCACAAGGTGGGGAGATGGCACCTGGACAAAAACCCCGAATTGAATTATGCCTTGAAAATCATACGGGGTTAAATGTGGCTGAGAATTCATCTGCTGCAAAAAGCAATATCCATTATGATCGGCCCCATAATTCTGTTGATTTTGCACTGACTGTTGTCCTTGATTCTGCTCACATACCTCACATTAATGCTGCGGGTGGTGCTGCCTGGTTACCCTACTGTGTCTCAGTGAGGTTGAGATACTTGTTTGGTGAAACCATGAATGTGTCTTTCCTTGGCATGGAAGGAAGCCACGGCGGCCGAGCTTGCTGGTCACATGTTGATGACTGGGAGAAAAGTAAACAGAGGGTGGCTCGAACTGTGGAAGTGCATGGATCTTCGACAGGAGATGCCCAAGGAAGGTTGAGAGTAGTTGCAGAAAGTGTGCAAAAAAACCTGCATATGTGCCTCCAAGGGTTGAGAGATGGCAGTGGAGTTACTGCAAGCTCTGGGACAACGTGATTAGATAGGTTTACTGCTTGCAACATCAATCTTTGAATTATTTGCAATATCTGGAATGAGGAAAGTAGATAGGGCCTTGCATTGATGCGAAAGAAGGTCAAATGATGGTAACAAGTTCTGTTGAAGATACAGATGACCGTGCAGGACTTTTTGACTCGTTTAAATAGCTGATCCAGTGTTCTGATGATTAGGATGTAAATTATTTTTGCAGATACCGGTATTTTAGCGGCTGTTTTCCTCTGTACAGAAATCATAGTTGCCGAGTAGACAAACTTCGTGACTGTTGTATACCCTCTAAGGGCATTCCGAAGGTGTCTAAGATTGTTTTCAGACTGTTCGAGGGCATTATTTTTATGTACATGTTGACACTTGTCCATGTTCCCACTTTTATAAATCTCTTGCGGGCAGGGAAGTCGCTCCATTTAAAGATCTGCCACTTTGCTTTTCCATAAAACTAAACCGAGTTTGAAACCAAGTAGTGTCCGAGATTGGCTCACCAGCGTGATGCATGCAATTCAATACCTCCATTGTGTCTGGTGTATTATTTTTATAAGAATGGTGTCTTTCAACTTGATTTTTTACCAGTACTTGGATAGAAATGAAGATGAATGGATGAGAAGGGCCACACAGGAAGAAGGATTTATGCGCTTGATATAGCTTATCAAGTTTTCGATAATGGTAAGACCTGTTTCCATTTTTTTTCATCTTTCTCCATCTTTCCAAGCTGAATCAGGAGCTTGGATTCCTTTTCCTTCCTCTGGTGTTCCATTTCTCCATCCAGAGTTGTTGATTTTGATGATTGTGCTTAAGCCGATCCATTAATGTATTGATAAAAATCACACCATTCAATTTTCTTTCGAAAAATCAAATGTCTTAACATGAAGCTGTCATGCTGTGATATTCCTCATATAATGTAAAAGAAAGCTTCCTATCCATTTTAGGTCCAAGGAATTGCAACGGTGCCTGCATTAGATCAGCACTCCCATCTGGTTCAAAATATCAAAGCTTTTGTGAGCATTAAGACGCTGTCTTTAATCCGAGGATGACCATCATTTTCCTCTTTTCCATCCATCTAGATTCACTGAGCTGCTTAAAATGGAAGCCTCATTTTCATCTGGTCACCGATTTAGCTAATTCTTAAGAACCCCTTGTGCAGCAATATACTTCGTGTTCAGGTACAGATGGATCTGGCCCCTATCTTCCAGACTGGTATCCTAATCTTGCTGTTTGTAAACCACAGCCTCATCGTGCGCTCCATCAGCCCTCTTAATTTGAATGAGCATCGCAGGAAAAGAATATTGTCTGCATGTTTGGAATGACACGCCAATGCAGCAGCCGGCAGACAACAGATGAAATATCTCTGCATCTCGTGTTATTGAAGAAGGTTAAACAATCAAACCTCTATCAACATGTGTCCAGTACTTGTGTAAAATCATCCCCTAGCTTCATCTCATTTTTCAGACAGTTCAGAATTGGCCTGATGTCCACCCATCCTGGATGGCACTTGTCTGAGGAGATAAAAAATTGTGGACGACTCCATCCACAACCACACTGCTGTGTCCAGCAGTCTTCTTCACTCCTCTATTCTCCATGGTCTCCCTAATCTTTTTGGAGTAGCTTCACCTTCCACTAGCTGCATTTATGTTAGACAGCAACGTGTATCCACCTTCTTCCTCAGGGTCTAAATTTAGCGGCTCCCTGGAAGCTATCTCCGCCGTTTCCACATCCTCTTGAACTTGGCAAGCATTTAGTATTCCCCCCCAGATGGAACGACTTGGTTTCATGAGCATCTGATTAATGATATCTTTTTCCTCAGACAACCTCCCTGGTCGTGCTAAAAGATCTACCAAACATCCATAGTGCTCGACTACTGGTTCAATGCCATGGTCTTTCACAGAACTGAAAATTTTAATCCCTTGATCTGCAAGTCCACTATGGCTACAAGCTGAAAGAACAGAAACAAAAGTCACGTTGTCTGGACTTGCATCTTCCTGCATCTTCCATAGTTGCAAAACCTTGCTTCCATAACCATGGAAAGCAAATCCTGTTATCATTGTTGTCCATACAGGGCATCCTTTTTATTAACTTCCTTGAAAACCAAAAAAAGCCCTTCCAATACTCCACGCTTGCGATACATGTCAATCAATGCTGAACCCAAGAAAGCGTCTAATTACTCACCCGCGTGCCCACCTCCCTTGATCCAGAGCTCCCGTTTCTGCTGCGGCAGAGACTAAGCTAATCATGGAAACAGTGTCGGGTATAACATTCTCCATCACCAAGTCTATGATTAAATCCTTTACCATTGAAAAACCACCCCTGCAGGCATATCCAGTAATCAAAGAGTTCCAAGACACAATATCCCTACAAGGCATTTGATCAAAAAACATCCACGCCTGCTCCAACTCCCCCACCTCAGCACACCCTGCAATTATCATGTTCCAGGAAACAACATCCTTCTTCTTTAATGCACCAAATGTTCTCGAAGCAAGCTCCAACTCCTGGCACTTGACATAAATATCCATAAGAGCATAACCCAGGATCAAATCCGACGACATAGTAGACATCCTCCTTTCCATCCACCCATGAACAGCCCTACCAAACTTCACATCTCCTAATTGCCCACAAAAAACAAGCAAACCCAACATAGTAAACTCATCAGGTTCAAGGCCTAAACCCACCATTTCATGAAACAATCGCATTGCTTCCAAACCAAACCCTTTCTTAGCATAACCAACGATTGTAATCTTTAAAGAAACAACATCTGGACTGGGCATCTCTTCAAATACCTGATGTGCAAGCCTCATCAGTCCATTCTCCAAGTACACATGCTTCATGATGGGGCCCAAGAAAAAAAACAACATATGGTCAACCAGCCCAACCAAACCCTCCCTAATCTAGCCCAACCGAATGTGGGAAGAAAGGAAAGCCAGAGGAGAAAAGGTGAGTTGGACAGCCTTGGACTAATCTTAATCTAACCTAAACCTTACTACATCTAAGACAATCAAACCGTTTGGTATATTAATATTAAAAATAAATTTTAAAAAATAAAAAATATATTATTTTAATTTATTTCCGAATAAAAAACAAACACCCTTCCGTTGCCGCACAGTTGAGCCCAAAACTGAGAGTTGTCTGACAATTTCTTCCCACTTCTTAACGCAGGAAAACATATCCAACAGGATTTATCATGTCTTTGCTTTTCTTTGATTGTTTAGGCTATTAGCCTAGAGCATATAATTAGCTTGGTGCTATTTGTTTTCCATACCTTCCAAGGTCTTAAGCAACACTGATGCAACATCCAGAACATGGGCAAGTCAGAGGTGAGGATACCTTTGGAGATCAAAAGATCAAGGGCAGTCAGGAGCGTCTGAATAACTGGCTGACTTGAACCATTTACTGTGGAACCCAGTTTTCAGGGAGAGCTTGCATCTGGTGAGTGGTGCAAGCTCCAAGCTCCAAGCTCTATGAGTTGGCCCATAAAATTCCCTCAATGGAAAAAGAAAGAAGGGAAAAAACTATATGAGATCATGTCTCTCTCCAACAACTCTTCCTTCAATAATCATTGAAGCAAGAATTTGCAAAAGGGGCACCATTTTTTATTTTAATTTTAAGAGAGGATGGAAAAGGGGCTCTATTTACTTTTTCAGAAGAAAACAAAATCACCCTATAAACAATCTAAGGCGGGCAATTATTTTTGCCAAAAAGAAGCTTCTTACAGAACTTTAGAAGACAACCTACTATTATCTATTTCAACTTGCATACAAATTTCTCCAAATACATAATACACATGCCCATCAATCTCTTTTGAAAGGCCCTACATCCCACTATGCAAAGAGAAAGAAAAGAGAGTTCTTACCACTAATATTTTGGTCATTTTCCACTAACCCCGGCCCACCATAGATAATACTAGCACATTAATGGAGGTTTTGAAAGTTTCTGCCTTGACTTAACCATGGCTATAACATCAAGTGCCCGTGAGGTTGACGAAACAGGAAAAAAGAAGTACAATTTCTCTGAATTAATTATTTTTTTCTTTCTTTCAGTAAGGTCGACTAGTGGAAGTTGACACTTGAACTGACTGTCGATGTAAAAATGGGACAAGAACAAGATTTGGGACCCAGATGCCTGCTGGAATGATCGACGAGCACACGAAGTATGCACTTTCTTGCTTAGGTTTATGAAGGGGTGTTCGATTCGGTGTTGATGAGTGTTGATGCGTTAGGTGGGCGTGCTCGGAAGATTGCTGAAGCAAGTGATATGGGCATGATGCAGAGTGCCTTCGACTGAAGGAATTGCATGGCAGCTCCAACGTCTTCTTCCATTAACTTAGCTACTTCTTGTTCAGTGTCATCATTTGACCAATTTTCCCAAGATTGCTGATTGGCTCCTCCTTCATTGCCCTCTCCCTTAATCTCATCAAAACCATAACTTAATAGATATGATAAAAAAAAAAAGTTTAAGAAAAGAAGTGTTAATTAACATTTCTTCTAACTCTACTACCTGAACTGATGACAATGGTACATCGGCTACAAGCTGAGCCACAGCGCCTGCTGCACCTAGTCTGCTCATGCTCAGAACCTGATTGAGCATGCAAATGAAATCGAAGTATTATTATTGAGGTCAAGAAAAATAGTGCAAGAAAAATGAGGACAGAAATGCCAGTAGTACAGTTCATGTCCCTTTCTAGTTCATGTATTCAATGATGATTTAATTGCAAGCGTGCAGATGCCGACGAAAGGCAGTTCCACTTCAGGCTCGACATCTTAACTAATTCATTTAAACAAATATTTAAAGGTCTTCAACTATGTCTAGGATAGTCAAAAGGTTATGGCCCCACCATGATATGAAGAACTCCCGAGAAAATTTATAGACTTATTGGAATCAGAGTCGCCTTCTGGATAGCAAGGTGAGAGCCTGTTAATGCTTTAATAATGCATACCAGAAAGATAATTTTGAATAATATAGGAATATAATCAATCTCCTCTAGATTATAAATCTGTTTGGATAGCAAAGGCGCCTTCCGATTCTAATACCTTGATTTGGAGTCTTAGAAACTTCACATAGTCCACAATTTCATCAAGCATGGCTGCCCTATCTGTCTGCATGGAATTTGGAATATGTTAGCATAGAATAAAATTAGGAACTACAAAAAGATCTGCTAAGGTGAAATTAATCTTGTGGTTTCGGAAAGAAACCGACTCCTTGATGTTGTCGACATTGCAATTCGAACTATTAATTTCATGAGTTAAGAAAAAAGGATTCAACAATAGATACATGCAGAACCAGAATTAATTGGTTGCAGATTCAATAATTGGAAATTTATGGAGAGGAACAGGAAGAACTCCAGTTGACTGTGTGTAAATGCACCGAGTATATGCAAACCTTGTTGCAAGTGGGAACCAATTCTTGCAACGCCTTCACCCTCTCCGTGATTCTTACTCTTCGCAGCTGCATCCAGAAAACATATGATCAAAAACTGGTTAAAGATCTATACCAATACAGAAACAGCTATAGAAATGTTGAAAAAAAATTAAGCATAACGAATTACTTGTTCTGCAACTTAAATATGGAGACATTTTCCAAGAAACCACACGAATATTCATATACAGATTCCATAAACAGAAATATCGAGCAAATAGAGATCAAGTTTATACCCTCTCAGCAATACTGTGTGGATCCGTGGCTTGGCCCCGTCTTGCTCGCACCCTTGGCCGTATGCCAGGCGGTTGTGGTACAGCTGAAACTGCTCCTGGGTTTGGATGGCTATTAATCTGTGCAAAAAGTTTAAACAACAGATGGTAAATGTTTAGATGCAATGCAATGATGGGGGTTTAAGAAGGAAAAAATTATCCATCAAGTAAAACATATAGTACTCCTTAAAGAGAAGGCAGGCAAAACGATAAATCTGTCAGCATTGACTGCCTTTGCAAGTGATACATGCAGCTACTAATTCACAATGTGATATTTCTCTCTGGGGTTTGATCATTTTTAATGCATGCATAATTACTAGAACTTCAAGGCCTCTCAAACTATTCTTTTCCCAGGTCTAGGGATTTCAGCTAGAATCAGTACAAATTAATTAGCTGCACATTCACGGTTGCACAACACTTTTCAAGACATGTTCTTGCACAAATTAATTAAACCGATTCAACTAAGGCTGACAATGGAAAGTTGGGTCGAATAAGAAATTCAGCGAATTTTTAATTTTGACCCCAGAAAATGCCGAAGCATGAAAATTTGAGAAATAATGAACATTTGACCAGGATCAATTCCTGAGAGGGAGTACTCTTCTTTTTATTGGTGAGACTCAACAAGAAAAGAGAAACGCATTCACAAGTTACCTAAGGAGTACTGCAATTATACAAGCGCATGCTGACACTCATCTTTCCACTGAATATTGACAAAGACTACCGCTAGAAATGATGAAAAAACAACTAGCTAGGTACTATTGTACCAATAAGCATTTAGTGCAGTGATACTTTCTCCTAAAAGCACAAGATTCTGAACACTTGAAGAAAAAAATCACATCCTAATGATACTGTCCAACAATTAAATGAAACGCCATCCAGTCTTGAATATAATTTTTGAGTAACCAAGAATTTAACAACCAAAAACAATTATTATCCCAATCAAAAAGGGCAGTACTTCTCAGTCTCAAATTTAAATAGAAAGGAGAAAATGAAGAAGGTACGTAGTTCTATCTGAGATGTCCAGATTTTACATGGTTGAATAACAAAAGCTGTCCAGATGTAGGTGAATAGCAAGGTGTTTTAGTCCAAACACTCATGTTTCTTACCTGGTGAATTTGAGGTGGTCCAGGAGGAGGTGGTGTAGGCCGGATTGATGAATGAATCTGCAGATGTCCAAATGTTGGAAACAAGCTTGTCATGTGCACCGAATCTCTCCCCTGCCACCACAATTACATAGTTACAAATCAAGCCTTTGGACCAAATTTACCATTAGCAAAGTCATGAGCCTCATAGTCTCCGGTTTCCATTTTCCAAATTTTGATGGGTTGGTAATATTATCAAGTTTTTTATCTAATGAGAGAAGAGAAACACAGTAAACTATATCAGTGTTTTTCCAAACTAGCTTAGCAAGAAATCAAAATGTTTCCTGAACCGGAAAACAAAATAACCTATTAGTATCATCATGTTATGCACTCAAAGAAATCCAAAACTGACACATCCCATATATATATATATATGCGCGCGCGACAGTTATCTTTATTCTTACCAAAACAAAATCCAGAAAAATGACAAGACAAATGCAAAAAAACAGATACCAAAACCAACTCAAAAGTACAAGCAAACAAGCAGACAAGTCCACTTAGAAAACCACCAAGATAGACAAAGAAAAAAAAAGAGTAAATAATAAGTTAGCATTAACAAGAGGATTTAGACAAAAAAAACAGAATAACAGTAGCAATTAGAGAGGAAAAAAAGATAGAGCTTACCAAGATTCGAGCAGATTTTATAGAAGGAGGAGTGTTATTGATATTATTGCTGTTGTTGGTATCTAAGGAACTACCACTATCATCTTGCTGTTGCCTTAAAAACCCATGATGCTCCAAGTTCAGCCCTAAAGGCATCATTCCCATGTTATTATTAGCATTACTCCTCAGTAATCCAACATTACCAGCACAAGACCCTAACTGCAGCCCCATCATGGGCAGGCTAGTGGACCCCATAACCTCCCCACCACCACCGTAACCAGGTGGCTGCGCTGCCAAGATCTGCTCGAGGAAATCATCTCCCAACCCTTCAGGTGGAGGATTTCCTGCCATGCATGCAAATATATGACACCAAAATACTACTACTATCAATAAATATATATGTGCAAGAAGACTTTGTTTAGCTTGGTATGTATAAGCAGTACTACTAATAAAACTTAGCAAAAAGACTTATATCTGTACTTTGTTTTGTGTTGGTTCTTCAAGAAAGAGAGAGAAAATGCATAGAGATCGAGACGATCAAAGGGAATATATGGGGGATGTTTATGGGAAACCCGAGAAAAAGAGTGCTGTGTTGGTGAATTGGGTGGCAGATCCGGAGCCCAATAACCCGGAAAGTGAGCTGTGGATTCCAAGATGGGATTAATGGGTATGGCTGTTAGCCTGTTACTATTATCTTGACATATTTTGTTCAGTAAAAGAGATGGAGAGGAGAAATTAAGAAGAATATCATATTCAGTGTTTTCTTGAGCTGGTTTTCGTTTGCTTATGGGGTCTGACTTGTGGTTAGTGCTGTGTGTGACCTCCCTGGCTTTCAAAGGATGAGTGAGACCTTGAGGAAATGGCTAAAGTTCGAATTGTTTTTTATGTCTGCGTTCTGCCCTGCCCTAACTATTGCTGGTCACCGCCTGCTGGCTCTACGTGCTCAGAAAGGCTGTGATTATTATATTTTCATTTCTCTTTACGAAATTTGATTAAAAAATATGATTAATGTGCATATGAGAACAAAATCGAGTATATTTATTTTTTAGGTTGAAAATTTATTTGAATTTAATCTTTAAATGTATGCCTTTTAATATAAAATATTAATATAATTTAAATAAATTAGTAAAATTAATATATACAAACCTTGATTCACATCTTTTAATAAAACTTTCCAAAAGCTTTTATTCTATATAAAAAAGAATCAAAATTTTATTGGTATTTATAAAATAAAAAGTTAAAAAGTTAGATTTGAGTAAAAAAAAAATACTCAAATTTTTAGAGAACAGAAATTATATGCAAAATGAGTTTTAAGCTTAAACTCAATATAAGGGTTGGGCTTAAGCATGAGTTTATAGTAAAATAATATTTTGGGTTACAGAAAATTATTTTTTACTAGCTAAAATTTGAATTTGATCTGTTCCATGAAGAATTATTTCTTGTGAATGTTAATAGTCTATTCCAAAAGTATCTTATACAAATCTGAATAGTTTTTGCGGCTCAAAAAATTTATATTTATGGCTATTATGTTTATATTTAATTATTGATTTATGATATCTAATCAAGTATTAATAATGATGGAAATTAATTTTGAATTAGTTCTCTAACCTTTGAGCTTTCAAAATTCACTATAAAAAGAGGTGAATGAAGAGTTTGTGACAATATTTTTCAAATTTTTATATATTCTTTCTCATCTCATTTTTAGTGCTTTTCTTCTTCTTCTTTTTTATGCTTTGATTTTCCTTCCAAATATAGAGTTTAGGTTCACTTTTTTAAAAGATATTTGAGTTATATAATATTTGGTTCAGATATCTTATTTAGAAATGCATATAAACTAAGACAATGTTGTTGGAATCTTGAGAAACTTATTGCAAACATTCATTACACCAAGAGATAAGCAATAAAGTCTTGATTTATCCTTAAAAACAACGAAACTTCATCAATTTTAAAGTGTTTCAACAAGTAAATTTTTTGTTTTTGTTTAATCATTTTCTTCGGTATGCATGGTATAATAGTTTTTTCAATCTCTTAAGTTTCTTTGAATGCACACTAAGTATGCTTGTTGAAACTTTTATACATGTTAGTATTTGATATCATGATTGACATGATATATATGTTCACAAGGTTATCGCATGCTTATAGTTGTAACATGTATAAACTCTAATACTTTTCTTGAAATATTTTTATTTTTAGTAAGCTTTTTTGTTTTGTTTTGTTAAACTAAACAATCTTGCTTAATTTTTTATTTACACTCTCTAATGACACAATTAATCAATCATTCTAATCCACCACAATTTCATCTCCCAGTTGATTCATCAGTTTCTATACTTGCATGTATGCTATTTATAAAGTTCTCGAATTCCTTAAAAATGGTTTTGGAGTTTTCCAATCCTAAAGATGTGTTGTTCATTCGAACGTCTCTTAGAGAGAAAGAAATTATTTGTTTGCATCTTTTCAAAATATTACTGCAGCAAAAGATTTCTTAAAATTAATTAGGTTGATGATCATAGTTGCGAGAATATTTATTAAATTTGGTTTGGTTTAGTTGATTGATTTGGAAAATTCATAAATGAAAACCTGATCATTTCAAATCGTGTTTGAATTTGAACTAAAAATACATTGATGTTATCAAACTTAGCAAATTAACTCAGTCAAACTCGATTAATTCAAACCTAGTTGGATCAACACTAAAGAAAAATTTAGAAGAAGGAGCAAAATAATGTTATTTTGTTAAGAAAGTAATTGAGACGGGATTTGATCCGGTGAACTAGCCCAGCAACCCAACAATCCGAGCCTTTGTTCAGATGAAACCTTAAACTAGCTCTGGAAACTATGGTTGTGAGTGCTCATATATAAAAGGAGATTTGCATATGATTAAAGCTGGAATCATAAAAAGGATGGAGTTCATTATAAACCGGGTATGTATCATATTAAAACATATAAAATATGAAAGAAAAAAACGAAGATGTCATTAAATTCCTTGTGCTGTAAAGGAAGATGGTAGACAAACGACTGAGACAATCAATGACTAGATGATCATAATGTAATGTCCTCTTGTATGTGATGTTAGCATGACTCGTTTGAAATTGAAGCTTTTGAACCAAAAACAACAGTAAAGTTGCTTTAAAGTGCCTGTCTACTACCTCTAAAAAGTTGGATCCTTTTACCAGGTATTATGGAGTCGCAGTATGCAAGCTAGCCTTCCCCTAGCCACTGTGGTTTGAGTTAATCTAGCATATAACTCTACTAACACCCAAGTTTATGTTAGAAGGTGAAGAAAAACAAGATCAAAAGCTGCTTGATCTGTGATATTTCTAAATAATAATGTAATGGAGTTACCACATGTAATAACCCTATCCTATCCTATCCTATCCTATCATATCCACCAACACAAGCAGTGACAATAATGGTGGTGTGTGACAAATTTGATATCTTCGTTTCTTTAATCATGGCACTATGATGATAATAGACAAAACTTTCAGTCTCACCAACTTTTGCCATCAGACTTTCCTGATTCTTTGTAAGGTGTAAGTATTTTAATAGACTTGTCTTTCCTAATGGACATGATCATCTTTTATCCTCTAGAAAACTAAGTCTTTCGGTCATCGGGGTGGTTGGCTTATCAGCAAATCTTGATATGATTAGGTTTTTATTGACTCAGATGAAGAATGTTTTAATTACATCTTCTCATTTTCTGGTAGGCTTATGATTGGAATGCCAACTATTGCTTTATAAATATATTTTGTGGAACAAAAATCCTTGTGAATGGATCGCCAAGAAAGAAAGCAACAACATGTTTTAATTTGTGCTCCTCCTTGGTTTAACCGTGTATAGCTATCAGTCAGATAATTTTTTTTTTTCCTGTAACTCTTTGGAAAGAAGCCAGGCTCG
>Ga0307516_10007605_pt1 | contig 12418 bp, 10 predicted proteins | sample 19_EM_MG_FD_203310 | JGI IMG/M metagenome (GOLD analysis project Ga0307516, IMG submission 203310) | Populus trichocarpa ectomycorrhiza microbial communities from riparian zone in the Pacific Northwest, United States - 19_EM | ecosystem: Host-associated > Plants > Roots > Unclassified | place...
CGGCAGTTCGGCATCTGGACCGCCTGGACCGCGGCCCTCGTCGGCCTGGTCTTCGCGGTCCTGTCCAACGCCTCCACCTGGGCCGGGCCCGCCACCCTTGTCTACGGCCTCGCCCTCCTGGCCGCCGCCGTTCTCGGCGCCGACGGGGCACGCGCGCGCGTGGCCGAGCAGAGCTTCGGCTGGCGCCAGCCGGTCGCCGCGCTGATCGCCTTCGCCTCGGCCGCGGGCCCGCTGCTCGTCGCCGCCGGCTGGATGATCGGCGGCGCCGACGGGCCCCTGGAGCGGCGCGACCCCGTGCAGGTGCCCGCGTTCGTCGCCGAGGAGAGCGGCAGCAGCGACCAGGCCCGCACCCTCGTCCTCGACAGCGACTCCGCCGCCCACGTCGGCTACATGCTCGTCCGAGGCTCCGGCGGCCGCCTCGGCGACGCCGAACTCACCGCGGCCGACGGTGAGAACAGCGGGCTCGACAAGGTCGTCGCCAACCTTGTCGCCGGCTCCGGCGCCGACCAGACCGACCAGCTCGGCAAGTTCGCCGTGCGCTACGTCCTCGTCCACAAGGGCGCGCCCCGCGAGGTCACCCGCGTCCTGGACGCCACGCCGGGGCTGTCCCGGCTCAGCCAGCAGGACGGCAGCGGCCTGTGGCGGGTCGACCAGGAGGTCGCGCGCGCCACCATCGTGACCGGGTCCGGGACCCCGCAGCCCGTCGCCGCCGGTCCCGTCGACATCCACACCACGATCCCGTCCGGCGCCGACGGCCGCGTCCTGCGCCTGGCCGACACCGCCGCCGAGGGCTGGACGGCCACCCTGGACGGCCGGCCGCTCACCCGCACCACGGTCGACGGCTGGGCCCAGGGCTTCGAACTGCCCACCTCCGGCGGCAGGCTGGACGTCACCTTCGACGACCCGTTCACCCATACCGCCTGGCTGTGGGCGCAGGGCGCCCTCGCCGTCGTCCTCGTCGTGATGGCGCTGCCCGGCCGCCGCCGCCATGTCGACGACGACCTCCCCGAGGAGCCCGCCGTCCCCGCCGAGGCCGTCGCCGGCGAGGGCCGCCGCGCCCGCCGTCTGCGCGCCCAGGCGGAGGCCGAAGAAGGCGGCAGGCCCGACGAGTTCCCGCCTCCTCCTGCGGAGGAGGCCCCCGTCCCCGCCCCCGTCCCGCAGCAGTCCTACGGCCAGTGGGACACCCCGAGCTACGCCGGCGCCGAGTACGGCAACGGCTACGGCGGCGAGCAGTACCAGGATGCCCAGCAGCAGTACCGCGCGGGCGGCTACGACCAACAGCCCTACCAGGCGGACCCGTACCAGGGCGGCCAGTACGACCCGTACGCGTACGGCGGCCGGTCCCAGCAGGCGCCGTACGACCAGGGCTACGGCCAGGAGTACCCACAGCAGGGTTACGACCAGGGCTACGACCCCACGTACGACCCGGCGCAGCAGCAGAATCCGCACGGCACCGGCCCTGAGCAGGACCCCGACGGGAGCCAGCAGTGAACCGCACCACCCTGTCCCTGATCGCCGGCACCGCCGCGCTCGCCGCCGTCACCGGGTTCGCCGCCCTCAAGACACCGGACGCCGCCGGTACGAACACCGCGCGGACGGCCGCCGAACTGCCCGTGGAGCGCACCAGCCTGCTGTGCCCGGCGCCCAGCCTCTCCGACCTCGCGGAGACGTCGTACACGTCCTTCACTCCCGTCACCAAGGGCGCCGGGAGTGACGGCAAGGGCGAACTCCAGCCCGCCGACGGGCAGTCGGCGGACGGCAAGGGCGCGACGAAGAAGAAGGCCGGCAAGCCGGTCCTGACCCCGAAGGGGCCCGGCACCCCGGTCACCGGGGACGTCTCCGGCGCCGACAACCCCGCACTCCTCGGCACCGCCGAGGGCGGTTACGCGCCCGGCTGGGCCCTCCAGGAGACCACCGAGGTCGCCGCGGGCACGGGCCGCGGCCTTCAGGGCGTCAACTGCACCGCCCCGGACACCGAGTTCTGGTTCCCCGGCGCCAGCACGGCCGCCGACCGCACCGACTACGTGCACCTCACGAACCCCGACGACTCCGCCGCCGTCGTGGACCTGGAGCTCTACGGCAAGGACGGCACCCTGCAGACCACGGTGGGGGAGGGCATCACGGTCCAGCCGCACTCCAGCGAGCCGGTGCTGCTGTCCACGCTCACGGCCGCGAAGCAGGAGAACCTCACCGTCCATGTGAACGTCCGCAGCGGGCGCGTGGCCGCGTCCGTGCAGGCGCTGGACGACCGGCTCGGCGGTGACTGGCTGGCCGCGGCCACGGACCCGGCGGGCAGCCTCGTCCTGCCCGGTATCCCGAAGGACGCCACCGCCGTACGCCTGATCGCCTTCACGCCCGGCGACGCGGACGCCGACCTGAAGGTGCGCCTCGCCTCCCCGACCGGGCCCATCACGCCCGCCGGGAACGAGACACTGCACGTGAAGGCGGGCATGACAAGCGCGGTGGACCTCGGGGACGTCACCCGGGGCGAGGCCGGCTCCCTGATCCTGACCCCCACCGACCAGTCCGTTCCGGTGGTCGCCGCCGTGAGGGTCGTCCGCGGCAAGGGGGACAAACAGGAGACGGCGTTCATCCCCGCCGCCGCTCCCGTCGGCAAGCGCGCGACGTCCGCCGACAACAGCGCCAAGGGCACCACGCTCGCCCTGACCGCTCCGGGCGGCGCCGCGAAGGTCAAGGTCAGCGCCTCGGCGGGCAGCGGCGGCGGCACTCCCGCGTCGAAGACGTTCACGATCAAGGCGGGCAGCACCCAGAACGTCGAGGCACCGGTCCCGAGCGGCCTGAAGGGCACGTACGCGCTGACGGTGGAGCCGTTGTCGGGGGGCCCGGTCTACGGGGCCCGCACCCTGGCGGCCACCGAGGACGGCATTTCCGGCTTCACCATCCAGACCCTCCCGGACGACCGGGGGACGGTGGCGGTACCAGAAGCCGACGAGGACCTGTCGGTGCTGCAGAAGTAGCCGGGCCGGGCGGGAGGACCGGCTGAGGTCAGTCCTCCCCGTACCGGGGATCCACCGTCTCCGGAGTCAGCCCCAACAGCTCCGCGACCTGCTCCACGACGATCTCGTGCACCAGCGCGGCCCGCTCGTCCCGGCCCTTGGTGCGGATCTCCACCGGCCGCCGGTACACGATCACCCGAGCCCGCCGCCCGTCCTGTGAGGGAATCGTGCCGCCCAGCGGAACCGCCTCGTCGGTCCAGGCCTCCGCCGGCCCGTCGAGCCGCGGCACCTCGAGCACCAGGAAGTCGATGTCCGCGAGCTGCGGCCAGCGCCGCTCCAGCCGCTCCACGGAGTCCTGCACGAGATCCGCGAACGCCTCCGCACGGCTCACGGCGAGCGGCACCTGCGGCGGCGCGATCGGGCCGCGCATGCCCCGTCCGTGGCGATCACGACGGCGGGGCCCGGGTCCGGCGGCACGGGGCGTTACGGGGTTGTCCATCACTGGTGAAGCGTAGTCCCCCGGCACGCGCGCGTGGCCGACCTCCACGCGGCATCGGGACCGCATCCGTCCCTGCCGCACGCATGTCGGTAGTTGACCATTCCAGCCAAGGTTGGACTCGTTTCCGTATCTCCACGAGACCGTCGACCTCAAGGCAATTGACATGGTTTGGGCAGAGTGGTGACCGGGCTCGGCGTTGTCCGATCGCTCGGAAAAGGGTGTCGGTGCAGGTCAGAGAGGTGTGTCCGGTGAGGCGTGTGGGACGTTTCACAGCACGACACAGTGGAGTGGCCTGGGGGAGAGTCGTCGCGGCCCGCTCAAGAGTGCGGTACCGTCCAACGTCGTGAGCCCTGTACGTCGCTGTTCGCGAACCGCTTGCGGCCGTCCCGCCGTCGCGACGCTGACGTACGTCTACGCCGACTCGACCGCGGTCCTCGGCCCGCTCGCCACCTACGCCGAACCCCACTGCTACGACCTGTGCGCCGAGCACTCTGAGCGCCTCACCGCCCCGCGCGGCTGGGAGGTCGTCCGCCTCCTCGACAGCTCGGCTCCGGCCCGGCCCAGCGGCGATGACCTGGAAGCGCTTGCCAACGCGGTGCGCGAGGCGGCCCGGCCGCGGGAGCGCGCGGCCGGCGGCGGTGGCGGAGGGCGTGGGGCGGACCCGATGGAGGTCGCGCGCCGCGGCCATCTGCGGGTGCTGCGCTCACCGGACAACTGAGTACGGCTTACGACCGCTGAGTACGGCCTACGACCGCCGAGCACGGCCGCGCCGATCCGTTTCGTCGAACTACCGGACGACGCACACCCATTGACGTGTCGTTGGCGCGGACACGACCATTCCGTAAGCCGAAGTGAGCAATCGCTTTCCGCATGACGGAATCCGGGGAGCCGCCCGTGTACGTCCAGGAACTGGAACCCGTCGCCGACTCGCTCGGCCTGTCCGCCCTCGTGGCGACACTTCCGCTGGTGATCGTCCTCGTGCTGCTCGGCGGCGTCCGCGTGAAGGCGCACCTGGCGGGCCTCACCGGCCTCCTCGCGGCCGTACTGGTCGCCTGGCTCGCGTACGGCATGCCACTGGGACAGACGGTCTCCAGCGCCGCCCAGGGAGCCGCGTTCGGCCTCTTCCCCATCCTGTGGATCGTCGTCAACGCCCTGTGGGTGTACCGGATGACGGTCCGCACCCGGCACTTCGACATCCTGCGCCGCTCCTTCGGGCGGCTGTCCGACGACCCGCGCATCCAGGCCCTCGTTGTCGCCTTCTGCTTCGGCGCGCTCCTGGAGGCACTCGCCGGCTTCGGTGCGCCCGTCGCGATCTGTTCCGTCATGCTCGTGGCGCTGGGCTTCGACCCGGTGCGCGCGGCGGTCGTCGCGCTGGTCGCCAACACCGCGCCGGTCGCCTTCGGCGCGATGGGCACGCCGGTCGTCACCCTCGCCCAGGTCACCGGGCTTCCCCTGGACACCGTGGCGTCCGTGGTGGGCCGTCAAACTCCTTTGCTGGCCCTGGTGGTGCCGCTGGTGCTGGTCTGGCTGGTGGACGGCCGCAGGGGTCTCGGCGAGACCTGGGTGCCCGCCCTGGCGTGCGGAATCGCCTTCGCCGTGGCCCAGTTCGCCGCCTCGAACTACCTCTCCGCCCAACTCGCCGACATCGGGGCCGCCTTGGCGGGCGCGGGCGCCCTGGTCGCCGTACCGCACGCGCGCAGGCCGGCCGCCGAGCCCGTCCGCGCGGCGGTGCTGACCGGCGCCCGCAGCGAGGACCTGGACGAGAGGGACCCGCGCGGCGAGGTCCTGCGCGCCTACGCCCCGTACGCGCTGATCGTCGTGATCTTCTCCGTCGCGCAGATCCCGGTGGTCAAGGACTGGCTGGCCCGGACGACGCAGACGTACGACTGGCCCTTCCTGAACGTCGTCACCCCGGACGGCGATCCGGTCGGCGGGAACCTCTTCAGCTGGCCGATCGTGTCCACCGGCGGCACACTCGTGCTGCTCGCCGGCGTGTGCACGGCCGTGGTGCTCAAGGTGCACGCGCGCGTGGCGGTCAGGGAATGGGCCGCGACGGTCCACGAGTTGAGGTTCGCGATCCTGACCGTGACGTCCGTCCTGGGCCTCGCCTACGTCATGAACCTCTCCGGACAGGCCGCCACCATCGGCCACTTCGTGGCGGCCGCCGGCGCCGGGCTCGCCTTCCTCTCCCCGGTCCTCGGCTGGTTCGGGGTGGCCGTCTCCGGCTCGGACACCTCCGCCAACGCGCTCTTCGGGGCGTTGCAGGTGACCGCGGCCCGCGAGTCGGGACTGTCCCCGGAGCTCCTGGCCGCCGCCAACAGCTCCGGCGGCGTCCTCGGCAAGATGATCTCGCCGCAGAACCTCACCATCGCCTGCGCGGCCGTGGGCCTCGCGGGCCGTGAGGGGGATCTGCTGCGCAAGGTGCTGCCCTGGAGCGCCGGACTGCTGCTCGTGATGTGCCTGATCGTGGTCGGGCAGAGTTCCCCGGTGCTGGGCTGGATGCTGCCCTGACGGCCCCCTGTGCGGTCTGACCTGAGGATACGGCTGGGAATCCACTCGGCTACCGCACAGCGCACTGTCAGTCGGTACGGGTAGTTTGGGGCGACCTACAGGACTTATCGAAGGGTTGCCGTGGCTGATCTCTCACAGCTCGTGAAGGCGTACGACGTGCGCGGGGTCGTCCCGGACCAGTGGGACGAGTCGCTGGCCGAGCTCTTCGGCGCCGCGTTCGTCCAGGTGACCGGCGCGAGCGCGATCGTGACCGGGCACGACATGCGACCGTCGTCGCCCGGACTGTCGCGAGCCTTCGCGCGCGGAGCGGCGGCACGCGGCGTGGACGTCACCGAGATCGGCCTGTGCTCCACCGACCAGCTGTACTACGCGTCCGGCGCGTTGGACCTGCCGGGCGCGATGTTCACCGCCTCGCACAACCCCGCCCGGTACAACGGCATCAAGATGTGCCGCGCGGGAGCCGCCCCGGTCGGCCAGGACACGGGCCTCGCCGAAGTCCGCGAACTGGTCGAGGAGTGGAGCGAGTCGGGCGCCCCCGAGCCGGCCGCGGCACCTGGAACGATCACGCGGCAGGACACGCTGAAGGACTACGCCGCCTACCTCCGTTCCCTTGTCGACCTGACGTCCGTCGCCCACCACCGCCCTTCCCGGGAAGGCGCCTCGGGCCCCTCCCGTCTGAAGGTCGTCGTCGACGCGGGCAACGGCATGGGCGGCCACACCGTCCCCACGGTCTTCGCCGGCCTGCCGCTGGACGTCGTTCCGATGTACTTCGAACTGGACGGCACCTTCCCGAACCACGAGGCCAACCCCCTCGACCCGGCGAACATCGTGGACCTTCAGAAGCGCGTCCGCGAGGAGGGCGCCGACCTCGGCCTCGCCTTCGACGGCGACGCCGACCGCTGCTTCGTCGTCGACGAACACGGCGACCCGGTCTCCCCGTCCGCCATCACCGCCCTGGTGGCCTCCCGCGAACTCGCCAAGCACGGCGGCAAGGGCGCGATCATCCACAACCTGATCACGTCCTGGTCGGTGCCGGAGGTCGTGAAGGAGCAGGGCGGCACCCCGGTACGCACGCGCGTGGGCCACTCCTTCATCAAGGCCGAGATGGCGAGGACCGGTGCGATCTTCGGCGGCGAGCACTCCGCCCACTACTACTTCAAGGACTTCTGGAACGCCGACACCGGCATGCTGGCCGCCCTGCACGTCCTCGCCGCACTCGGCGGCCAGGAGGGCCCCCTCTCGGCCCTGGTGGCGCAGTACGACCGCTACGCCGGCTCCGGCGAGATCAACTCCACGGTCGACGACCAGGCGGGCCGCCTCACCGCCATCCGCTCCGCCTACGAGGGCCACGAAGGCATCGAGCTGGACGTGCTGGACGGCCTGACGGTGTCGTCCGCCGACTGGTGGTTCAACGTCCGCCCCTCCAACACGGAACCGTTGCTGCGGCTGAACGCGGAGGCCAGGGACGAGGCCACGATGACGAAGGTGCGGGACGAGGTCCTGGGAATCATCCGAGGCTGAGGGAGATCGTCCGAGGCTGGACGCCACCGGCCCGTCCGACGGGACGGGCACGCGCGCAGGGGGCCAACTCGGCCACGGCCGAGCCCATCCGGCCGCCCACGAACCCCGGTCCGCTCCGCCATCCACACCCCCCGCTCCCGGCGGTACCCTGACCAGGCACATCCGCACACGCAAGCGCACGCGAACCCGCCCCGAAGGGACACCCCATGCCGCTCGAAGCCGGCCTCCTGGAGATCCTCGCCTGCCCGGCCTGCCACTCTCCGCTCAAGGAGCAGGACACCGAGCTGATCTGCACCGGCCAGGACTGCGGCCTGGCGTACCCCGTCCGTGACGGCATCCCCGTCCTCCTCGTCGACGAGGCCCGCCGCCCCGCGTAAGCCACCCCCTGGCGACCCGGAGACCCGCGCATCCGACGAACCCGGCCACCGGAGGCTGCCGCCCATGCTCGACGAATCGCTCCTCGACACCCCTGACGCACTCGCCGAGGCCGACCATCGCGGCCTGCTCCGAGGCGCCGCCGAGGCCGGCGCCCGCGTCCGCACCGCCGCCCGGCACGCAGCCGAGGCCGGGGTGCCCGACCTCAAACCGGACGGCCGCCCCCGCGCCGTCCTCATCGCGGGCCCCGGCGCCGCCGCCGCCTGCGTCGCCGATCTCCTCGGCACACTCGCGGGCCCCGGCAGCCCGGTCGTCCGCCTGGCTCCGACCGGCGTCGCCCCCGCCGCGGGCGCCCTGCGCTGGGAACTGCCCGGCTGGGCCGGCTCCGTGGACCTGCTCCTGATCGCCACCCCCGACGGCACCGAACCGGGCCTGTCCCTGCTCGCCGACGCGGCCTACCGGCGCGGCTGCACGGTCGTCGCGGTGGCCCCGGCCGGCACCCCGCTCACCGAGGCGGTGGAGGGCGCCCACGGGCTCTTCGTACCGCTGGCGACCGCCCCGTACGACGAGCAGCAGGACGTACTCCACGCCGCGTCCGCCCCCGGCGTTCTGTGGGCGCTGCTCACGCCACTGCTCGCGATCCTCGACCGCGCCGGTCTGCTCACCGCTCCGCCGGACACCCTCGGCAAGATCGCCGACCGCCTCGACCGCGTCGCCGAGCGCTGCGGGCCCGCCATCGCGACCTACAGCAACCCCGCCAAGACCCTGGCCGCCGAACTCGCCGACACCCTCCCGGTGATCTGGACCGAGGGCACCTCCGCGGGCCCCGCCGGGCGCCGTTTCGCCGCCGCCCTCGCCGAGTTGTCCGGTACACCCGCGGTCGTCGCCGAACTGCCCGAGGCCCTCGCCGCGCACCGTGCCCTCCTCGCGGGCACATTGGCCGCCGGCGCCGACCCCGACGACTTCTTCCGCGACCGCGTGGAGGAAGCGCCCGCCCTGCACGCGCGCGTGGTGCTGCTCCGCGACCGCCCGATAGGCGGCCTCACCGCCGCCCCTGGCGCCCGCGACCTGGCCCTCAACCAAGACACACCCATCAGCGAACTGGAGCCGGAATCCGGTGGTGAACTGGAGACCCTCGCGGAACTGATCGCCATGACGGATTTCGCCGCCGTTTACCTGGCGCTCGCTTCCAGGGCCTGATCTTGCCCAGGACGCCTCGACCGTCGTAGGCACAGAGGCGTCGTCGCACAGAGGTACGCACAGAAGTACGCAGAAGTACGCACAGAGGTGTCGTACGCACGGAACCGGCAGGAAGAACCCCATGGACCGCCTCGACAACACGATCCGTCCCTACGCCTGGGGTTCGGCCACCGCGATCCCGCGACTGCTCGGCGTCGAGCCGACCGGCGAGCCGCAGGCGGAGATGTGGATGGGCGCCCATCCGGGCGCACCCTCCCGCACGGAGCGCGGCACCCTCGTCGAGGTCGTCGAGGCCGACCCGGAACGGGAGTTGGGCGCGCCGGCCGTGGCCAAGTTCGGTCCGCGACTGCCCTTCCTGCTCAAGATCCTCGCCGCCGGCGCCCCGCTCTCCCTCCAGGTGCACCCCAGCCTGGAGCAGGCGAAGGAGGGTTACGCGGACGAGGAACGCCGGAACATCCCCGTCGACGCCCCGCACCGCAACTACAAGGACGCCAACCACAAGCCCGAACTCATCTGCGCGCTCACCGAGTTCGACGGCCTGTGCGGTTTCCGTGACCCGGCCGACGCCGCCGACCTCCTTGACGGGCTCGGCGTCGACGCCCTCAAGCCGTACGTGGACCTGCTGCACGCCAGCCCCGAGGACGCGGCCCTGCGCGAGGTCCTCACGGCGATCCTCACCGCCGACCCGGACGAGATGGCCCGCACGGTCACCGCGGCCACGTCCGCCTGCACCCGCCTCGGCGGCACCTACGCCCCCTACGCGGACATCGCCCACCACTACCCGGGCGACCCCGGCGTCATCGCCGCGATGCTCCTCAACCACGTCCGACTCCAGCCCGGCGAGGCCCTGTTCCTCGGCGACGGCATCCCGCACGCGTATCTGAACGGCCTCGGCGTCGAGATCATGGCGAACTCCGACAACGTCCTGCGCTGCGGTCTGACCCCCAAGCACGTCGACGTGCCCGAACTCCTGCGCATCGTCCGCTTCGAGCCGAGCGACCCCGGCGTGCTGCGCCCCGAGGCCTCACCCGACGGCGAGGAGGTATACGCGACCCCGATCGACGAGTTCCGGCTCTCCCGGTACGTCCTGCCCGCGGGCGCCGCCGCCCACGACCTCACCCGCGCGACCGCGCAGATCCTGCTCTGCGCGGCCGGGGCGGTACGCGCGGGCGAGTACGAGCTGACAGCCGGGCAGTCCGTGTTCGTACCGGCGGGCGAGAAGGTCGAGGTGTCCGGGGCGGGCACGCTCTTCCGGGCCACTGTGATTGTCTGACCGGCTCTGTGGATACCTGACGCGTCGGTGCCGCACGGGGCTGCAACAATGGCCCACCGGCAAAGGCCCGGCAAAGGCCCGGGTCCTTGGAGACCCTCCTTGGGCGACCGCGTACGAAGGCGAAGGGACAACGCGAACACATGAGCGCGTCAGGCGGTACCAAGGCGATCGTGGCGGCACTCGGCGCCAACCTCGCGATCGCGGCATCGAAGTTCGTGGCGTTCGCGTTCAGCGGTTCGTCGTCGATGCTCGCCGAGGGCGTGCACTCGCTCGCCGACTCCGGCAACCAGTTCCTGCTCCTGCTCGGCGGCAAGAAGTCCCAGCGCGAGGCCACCCCGCAGCACCCCTTCGGCTACGGCCGCGAGCGCTACATCTACGCCTTCCTCGTCTCCATCGTCCTCTTCTCGGTCGGCGGCATGTTCGCCGTCTACGAGGGCTACGAGAAGATCAAGCACCCGCATGAGATCGAGCACTGGTACTGGCCGGTAGGCGTCCTGATCTTCGCGATCATCGCCGAGTCGTTCTCCTTCCGGACGGCCATCAAGGAGTCCAACCCGCTGCGCGGCACCCTCTCCTGGAAGGAGTTCGTGCGCCGTGCCAAGGCCCCCGAACTCCCGGTCGTCCTTCTGGAGGACCTCGGCGCGCTCGTCGGCCTGGTCCTCGCGCTCGGCGGTGTCGGCCTGGCCCTGCTCACCGGTGACGGCGTCTGGGACGGTATCGGCACCCTCTGCATCGGCATCCTGCTCATCCTGATCGCCCTCGTCCTGGCCGCCGAGACCAAGTCCCTGCTGCTCGGCGAGTCCGCGGGCGTCGAGGACGTCCGAAAGATCGAGACGGCGATCGTCGACGGCGCCACGGTCACCGGCATCATCCACATGCGCACGCTCCACCTGGGTCCCGAGGAGCTGTTGGTCGCCGCCAAGATCGCCGTTCAGCACGACGACACCGCGGCCGAGGTCGCCTCCGCCATCAACGCCGCCGAGGCCCGTATCCGCGAGACCGTCCCGATCGCCCGCGTGATCTACCTCGAACCCGACATCTACAGCGAGGCCGAAGCCGCCAAGGGCGCCGACCGCGAGGCCACACCCGGGGGACCCGCACAGCACCCGACCGGGCACTGATCTGCCGCCCGGCGATGCCGGCACTGATCTCCCGTATGGCGGCGGGGCCCGCCGAGTGTTCGGCGCGCCCTGTCCGCCGTCGTCACACCTACGCCATCCAGGGCGGACGCGCGGGAACCGGCTTCCGCTGCCGCACAGCCAGGGCGGCGATCCCCAGGCCGAGCCCGGTGAGTCCGACCAGGAGCCCGACCAACGCGCCAAGGCCGAGCAGCACCGGCACGGTGTAGTCGTCCGTCACCCGGCCGAGCACCGAACCGACCGGTATCGTCCCGCCGTGGTCGTCGGCGAAGAACCGGGAGTCCAGCGAGTTCATCCGGTGGTCCCCGAGCAGGAACAACCGGCCCTGCGGCACCTTCACGTCGTACGGCTGGTGCGTCCCGTCGGCGATGCCTTCCGACACGTACGGCTCGCCGAGCGGCTTCCCGTTGAGGGTGAGCCGCTCGTGTGCTCCCTCGCCCGTGCAGCACACAATGTGGTCGCCGCCCATGCCGATGACACGTTGCATGACCGCGCCGTCGAAGTGGTACCGCTCAGGCGCGGTGTAGAGCACCACATCCCCCCGGCGGACCTCCGTCCCGTCGACCCGCTCGTACATGAGGTGCCGGCCCTCCGTGTACGTCGGCGACATGGTGTCGCTGGACACGGTGCTGCCGTGGAAGCCCGTCCACAGACCCACCACCGTCCCGATCGCCAGCAGCAACCCCGGGGAACCCAGGACCCCCGCCGCGACTCCCAGTTTCCGCGCCTTGCCCATCGCCGCTCCCTCGCCACGCGCAACTCCCGCGGCGCAGAGAGTATCGGCAGCCTGTGAACCAGCTGTGTGGGCCCGCGTCCCGGTACTTGGACGCGGCCCCGCCGACCAACGGATCGCTCGGCCGACGGATCGCTCGGCCGACGGATCACTCGGTCAGCGTCCGGTCGTTCCCTGCGCTTCCCGCCGCAGCGCGGTCGCCACGAGCCC
>Ga0307516_10007606_pt1 | contig 12418 bp, 7 predicted proteins | sample 19_EM_MG_FD_203310 | JGI IMG/M metagenome (GOLD analysis project Ga0307516, IMG submission 203310) | Populus trichocarpa ectomycorrhiza microbial communities from riparian zone in the Pacific Northwest, United States - 19_EM | ecosystem: Host-associated > Plants > Roots > Unclassified | place...
GCGGGGCGGTGGGGGGGGGGCGGCGGCGGGGCCGGGGGCGGCGGGGGCGGGGGGGGGGGGGGGGGGGGGGGGGGGGGGGGGGGGGGGGCCGCCCCCCCCCCCCACCACAATACTGCCGACGACCGTGGCGTCGTCGAAGCCGTACAGCTGGATCATGGTGCCGGCAACGGCGAGGATGCTGAGGAAGGCACCGAGGGTGTGCCAGGCGGTGGTGAAGGCGGTTGGCGGCGCGAAGCGTGTGCGGTGCGGTGGACGGTGCCCGAAGAAGTGTGAGACCGCCTGTGGCAGATGCGGCAGGAGCGAGCGGCGGAAGTCTGGAGCCGGTATTTCCTCGCTGGACGCTGCATCCAGGGTCGAGGTGGAAGAGAAGCTGGCAGAGTGCGGGACGCGCGCGGAAGGTATTGGGGAGCCTCCACGGCCCCGCGATGGCGGCGCGTGCTGCTGCTGGTGGGTAGGGAGAGGTGATTGCGGTGCTGTAAACGCCATCGTTATCGGTTACAAGAGATACGGGGCTTCAGTGCAGATGTGGGCCGCCGGCGAGGTAGATGTAGTGGCTCCGCGAAGAATTCCGCGGAGATATTCTCCTGACCCTTGATGTCATCGCCGGGCGCATGCAGTAGCTTGCGGGACAATCCCGCCCGTGCTGCCGGAAGGGGGCTTGGTGCGGGCAGGAGGATGTTACATAATACCGGAGAGCTTAGTGATTGCGGCTTCCTGCGCATCCCTTTTGGACGTCATTCGCCACCTTTTCCCGCACATACTGAACGACCGACCGATCGATCTATCCGGCCACGAAAATCCTCAAACCGGATGTGGAGATGATTTGTATGGGAAAACGTCATTATGTTGGTGGCGGAACTGAGCAAAGCCCGCCAGGGGGCAAAAAGCGAGTATTATGTTGGTGGCGGGAGAGCTGAAGTCCACCAGGTGACTGGATAAAATGAGGGGATGCACGGCCCAAACGGTGTATCGCGAGTTGCTGATCCCACATCCACCGAACCAGGTGTTGTGGGAGGATGAAGCACCGGCAACGGGTGGGTGGCGATGCACGCCGCGATGGTTTGCTACAGGAATCACTCGGCGGCGAACTCCTGAATCCCTGCGGACGACGGTCTCTGTGTTTTCTTTAACCTTCTTCCGTTCTCTGCTCCGGTGCGCTGGGCCGGGCCGTGCTCGGCCACAGCTGGTGAGTCCCACCGGCCGCCGTCTCCGGGGTACGGATGGTGTCCAGTGGAACCGACGGGGTTGGGGACGAGGCGGATAATCGGGGCTTCAAGGGCAGCGCGGACTGGCACAAGACGCCAGCAGCGGGGATACGTCGGCTCGACTGCCCGGAGCACACCCTCATCGACACTGCTAGCACCAGATGCACCTCTGTTCGCCGACTCCTCGGCGAGCAGCCAACACGGCTTCGGCCACCTCCGGTGCTCTGCATTACGTAACGCGATCGATCACGAATGTGGCGCAAGCTAGTTGGACTAGCTCGCTCTCGGCTTGCGGAATCATTGGCATCGGCGGGAGATCGACAGCGGGGTAATTGAGTGCCGACGGGACTACACATAGATGTCTAGCTGCGCTCGCCGGAATGACCCCGGACGAGAGAATAATGCGGCGACGAGGAAAATTTGCTAGCTAGGCAGCCGACAGGAGGGAATCGCAACAGCATACGGGTTACAAGGGCCGGCAAGCCAAGACACTCAACAGTTGCATTGATTCACAGGTGATGACTCGACGACACATAGCTTTCCTCGGATGCATTCACGCCTTCTTCTATGGGGAGACTCCGCTGCACGGATCAGCGAACAAGAAGGTTGAGTTGTTGCATCGGGAAACTTGCTCGTTGCTGGTTCTCCTCCCGCAGATGTGAGGCTCTCCACCCAGTGTTATTCGTCGGATATACCGTAGTTATGCACTGGTAGCTTGCAGTCACAACTCACGACAAGCACAGCTTGCGGACGGGAGCCGGAGTAGGCGAAACCGACGAGCCTTCGCATTATCTCGGCTAGGCGCAGTCAGCGATAATGGCCATACCAACGGACCGGCTGCTTACACGCGCAGTGTTTTCTTTTTCCCAGCCAGCATGTGCTTATCTCTCAAACTCCGAAGTAAGTTGCCATACGGCAGGCAGCCTGACAGTCGGCATCCGTTCCATACGCGGGGCCCGTCTTTTCCGGACTTCGTGCTAAGACCAACGGCAACGGTCTCCGGCGAGGGGGCGGTATCTTCTCACATCGTAACTTTGGAACCAGCAGTAACAGATTGCATCTCGTTGAGGTGTAACGGCCTCACCTTCTGTCACCCGGGGAATAGGTACAACGTCGAGTGACTATTGATGACCACATAGCAGTCTCCGCCGCTGTCACATGGGCAGATAATCGCATCCGTGCTGCAGCGCACACTTGACCTACCTCTCTGGGCCAATGCCGACGTCAAATACCCGCCCCAGGCCTGTCCGTGTGGGGAGCCGGCGGCTCGAGTGAAGATTCGGGCTGCCATAGACATCGTCCCACCCGCTCGACACCGTCCTCGGCGAGGAGCAGCGGACTCGGAAGTACTGTCAGATGTGCAGGCACAGGCACGGAACCCGCGTCCGTCCGCCCGCAGGACTGTTGAATTCACGGGTGAGCTTGCAGGTAGTTATGTACGAACTGCCGCTGCGGCGGCGGGGAAGATTGCCCTGATCCCCCGCGGGAACTGCCAGTTCGGCCTCAAGGTGGCCCATGCGGGCGCCGCCGCCGCGCTCATCTACAACAGCGTGGACGAGCCGTTCTCCGGAGCAACGCTGGGCGGCTCCTCGCGGCCGGAAGGGCCGTACGTGCCCGTGGTCGGCGTCAGCCAGGTGGCGGGGCTCGCGCTCGAGGCGGCGGTGGTGTCGGGGGCCGTGGTCGGACACGTGGTGTCGGAGCACGGCGTCGAGGTGCGCGCCTCCTCGAACGTCGTCGCGACCACCCGAGGCGGCGACCGGGACAGCGTCGTCTTCTTCGGTGCGCACACGGACTCCGTCGAGGAGGGCCGGGGATCGCCGGAGAACTCGCGCGCATCGCGCTCTACATCAACGCGGACATGATCGCGTCGCCGAACTACGGATACTTCGTCTACGACGGCTCCGGCGCCGCGTTTAACGTCTCCGGGCCCCCCGGCAGCGACCACATCGAGCATGCGTTCCGCAGCTACTTCCGCAACCTGGCGGGCCTCCGCAGCGCGCCGACGAAGCTCTCCGGCAGGAGCGACTACCGCCCTTTCATGGCGGCCGGCATCCCGTGCGGCGGCCTGTTCACCGGCGCCGAAGGGATCAAGACGCCGGAGGAGGCGGAGCTGTAACTACGTGCCCGCTCCACCCCCCGCCGTATCGTAGCTGGTGGGTGTGTATTAGGTTCGGAGGCACGGCTGCCGTTGAATACGACGTCAACTACCACTCGGCGGGAGACACGCTGGCGAACTGCAACGTCGACACGTGGATACAGAACACGAAGGCGCGCTGGCGCACGTGGTGGCGGCGTAGAGTACGCGCGGAGCCTGGCCGAGTTCCCGCGGTGGCTCGACCTGGAGTCTGGAGAGGGTGGGTGTCGATGTGGGGATGGCGGTGGAGGGCAAGGCGGTGCATACCCTATGACATAACTATATGCATATGAGGGAACTGCGGGAGCCTCCGAGCGGGGCTGGTGGGCGGGATTGTGCGGAAGGGGGAGGAGGACGTTGGCAGGGGAGAGTTCGAGGACTGGATATCGTGCGCTGGTTTTTTTTTCCCCTTCGTTTTCGCTCTCGTGCCTCTAGCGCACTGTAATCTGTCTATCCGCGAACGATTGTGTTGAACGGTTTTGAGCGATCGATGCAGGCCGTACATCATATGTCATAAATCGCAGCGCCCACCCGAGATCATATATAATGTATCAGTTGTGGGGGGCCCGCAAATTAATGACGGTGCCAGCTGCGGCGGCGGCGATACGCGAGCGGCAATTCCCGGCACGTTAGATAGACACCGCAGCACTAGCGTACCCTCTTCCCGAGTGATATCCCGTGGTGCGGCCGCCAAAAACCGAGCCCGGCAGGGCTTGGAGATGTCACGGACCGGAGCGGGGGCCCAACGGTGGATGTCTGACGGAGCCTCGCTGCTCACTGCTGTGTTGTGCCTCGCCCTCCTGCCCTGTTATGGCTCGTAGGTAGTTGGTTGGTGAGCGCGCTGGGCAGTTAGGTTCTTCTTTGCTTTGGTCGTGGGTTGTATGAGGCTTCTCTGCTCTGCTCGGACCGTGGCAGCAGGTGTGGTATAAGCAGCGTGCGCTTCACAAGCAATCGAGCGAGCTACGACGAAGCAAAGTGATGTACACAGCCGTGACGATAGTGATTGCCAGGCAGGTAAGGCAGTCTATCTACGCGGCTCTACTACGCCTACATACAGCCGATGCGGAACGAACAAGAAAGAAAGAAAGAGAGAAAAAAGCCCCCCCCCCCGCAAAAGGATCAAAAAAAATGCAACCGAAAAGAAAAGGAAAACAAGTCCACGCTATGCAACTCGCTCATTCGTTGACATTCCGTAATCGTTACAACCTCCTCAAACCGATGCGAGCATCTTACTTCCTGGCGTTGAATTTGTTCTGCAGAATGCCTCCGGCAAGACTGACACCCTTCATCGCGAGCTTCTTCTTGGGGTTAGTGGCCGTCTTGGCGGAGCCGGCAGCGCTGGGGGGCGGCGCGGCCGAGTTCGAGAACGGCCTGAAGTCGTTGAGCCCAACCCTTCCACCGGAAGCCTTCTCGAGTCCGGCGGCCGCGGCGTCCTGTGCCCTCTCCTGCGCCCCCAGCACGGCCGCGTCGGCCGCAGCGGCCGCCGCGGTGCCGACGGCAGCGAGGACGGCGCAGGCGAAGGCACCCCATCCGAAGGCGACGTTCGCGCTGCCGATGCCGATGTCGACCGCGCCGACGGAGAGCTGGGTCACGAGGTTCTCGACGGCGGAGGAGGTCACCTGCTGCAGGATCATGCAGCCGAGGAGCAGTAGCGTTCCGACCGACGCGGCGGCGGCGGCGATCTTGCGCGTGACCGCCGGCAGGGGCAACGCCGGGAGGCTGTTGAGGATCACGAGCAACGTCGCCAGGCCGAGAGCCAGCGTCGCGGCCCAGAGCGGCGCTGAGAACGAGATCCGGTCCTTGTACGTGTCGGCGACCTTGAGCAGATCGATCGGATCGCCCGAGAGGTCCGTGAAGACGTCCGGCGTGCGGCGGCCGCACGCCCAGTCCGCCTCGGTGGCGTTGGCATCGGCGCGCGTCTCGATGCAGATTCCGCGGTAACCTATACGAACGTCGCTGAAGGTGCCGTTCAAGCCGCGGTCGCCGTCCAGTAGAGCGTCGAGGTCGGTGACGAGGGAAGAGTTGAACGAGGGATTGTAGCGCAGCGAGAGAAGGTAGAACTTGCGGATGCCGGGGGTGGAGCTGGTGCAGCCCGCGAGAAGGAACGACACCAAGATCAACGCGATGGTCAGGCTGATCAGCGTGAAGAGGTAGACCGACTCTGTTTTCGCCATGTTAGCGGGGGGGAGGGTGAAGGGGATAGTTGCCGGGGACAGGGAGATGCGTACTGGTGAACTGGCTGGCGCCGAAGCTGGTAAGGCGGGAGAACAGCATTGCTGTGTGTGTGTGTGTGTGTGTTTTGTGGGGCTTTGAGTTGTCGCGGTGTCTGTGCCGTCAAGCACTGTTTGTTTTGGTGGGTGATGTTTCGAGACGAAGGCGAGAAGTGGTGGAGAAAGAAGGAAGGCAAGAGGACTGGGTGGGTATCAACAAGAAGGACGGCGCAGCCGTTTTGAATCGAAAGAGAAGGAAGAGTAGCAAGAAGAGAGAGAAAGAAACGGAGAAAAAAAAAAGAGAACAAAGGAGAAAATAGAAAGAGCAGCTGTCCGAACCGAGTGCGATGAATTGAATGCAGAAGGGGAAAAAAAGCAGACTCAATGGCCGGCGGCGGCGGGTTTTTATACAGCTGCACCCTTCCCGCGGAGGCCAACGACAAGAATAGCTCATGACGCCTTTCCCCCTCCTCCCTTCCGCCCCCCCGTCGTCCGATCCTCCCGACGCAGGTACGCACGCACGCACGATATCTGAACCAACGGCGGGGCTGCAGGATGATCTCCAGACACCGCAATCCGCCCCAGCTCCCCCTCCGCGAGGTTATTTCCGCACCACGCGCCCGCATCCCTCCCTCCCAGGCTAACCGGGCACCGCAGCGCCGAGGCGGGGCGGTTAGGGGCGGAGATATCGCGCAAGGCGCCGGTTGTGATTGGGTCGCAGGCTGAAACGGCGGTGCGAATTATACAAGGCAGGGGCCGTGCCACAAATGGGCTCGGTCGAAGCGCTGGACGGGGTGGGTGGCTGATGGTGGCCGTTCCGTCTCATGATTGGCCGGGCCGTTGAGGTGGCGCCGACCAACTGCCGTGAATCCCCGTGCCAGCCACTCTCCGCTCCGCACTCAAGACACGCGATCGTTGGGACATCATCGTCGCCACCGATCTCCAGTCTCCAATGATTGGCACGATGGTTGGTATCCAATGTCGATGATAAGATAAAGACTTACTGACACACAGAGCCCTTCCCAAGCCAATCGTCGCGCAAAACACCAATAAGTACACACACAGCCGCCCCTCCGTGACTTCTCAAAGTCCAAGATACATATCCCCCACCCGCATCATCCCCGCCGTTTATTTGGTCCCAGTCCCACCCCCACCCCCAGTCCCATCGCAGAAAAAGTAAAGGGTATGTAGCGAGAAAAAAAAAAGAAACAGAGAAAAAAAAAGTGCAGAAAGAAAAACACAGCACAAGTCAAATGGACGTTCCCACCCCACACCGTCGTCGCCATCGCCACATCTCGCTATTGAGTGCCCCTACCCCTCCATGAATCATTCGGAAAAAATCGTACAAGCGGAAGGACAATAATAATAATAAAAAAGGGGGGATCTGCAAAAAAGCAAAAGACATTCCAAAAAACTCCGTATCCGCCCCCGTCCACACACATACAGCGTCTCTTCTACTCACATCCCTCCGGCCCATATGTACAACTGCCCTAGACAAACAGCCAATCCTTGCCACCCTTCTCTAGCAGTCTCCATCCGCTCTCGCCGCCACTGTCGCCGCACATCCAGATCTCCTCCAGCACTTTCCTGGCGCTCTTGATGTTTCCCTGTGGGAGGACTTCCCAGAGGCGGTCGAGCTGCTGTCTGGTCCAGTCGCGCTCTGGCTGCGAGTGGGCGCCGGTGCCGGCGACGAAGACGGGCCAGACGGCGCCCTTGAGGAAGATGCTGCCGTCTTCGAGGGCGCTGATGTGGTGTCGCAGCTCGGCGTGGTACGTCGCCGTCGAGTCCGGCGTCGTCGTGAACGGGAACAGTGTCTCGTTCGCGTAGACGAGCGCGGCCGCGCGATACACTTGCACCAGGTGCAGCAAAGATGGGAATACCGCGGGGTCGATGTCGCCCCGTGTGGCGACGTAGGCCGCTGCGGAGAAGCTCTCGATGCGAGAGAGGAGCTGCCCCGCCGAGGAGAGAAAGTCGGAGCCCTCCGGGGCCGGGATGCTGCGTGCCCGAGGCTTGAGGAGGGTCGCTTTGTGGATCGCTTCGAGGAGTTCGGCTGGACAGCCGAGAAAATTGTAAGCCTCTCCCTCTTGCAGGGCGGCAAGGTACTCTGGGATCTCCGAGTCGAAGACGACCGGCTGCGACGAGGTGGAGAAGGCTAGCGTGCGCCCGATGATGTCCACTAGTGTTACGTGATTCATAAAGATCCGCAGCATCGCCGAGGTGTTCTCCGGAAGGGAGTCGAGCGCTTGGCACTCCTGGATGAGGTGGCGGGCGCCGCGCAGGTGGGTTTTCCAAGTGTCCAGGCCGCCGTCGAGAGTCTCGAAGAAGATGAAGAGCATCACGACGGCGAGAGTGGGTTCCGTCAGGATCCCCTTGGTGCCGAGGCGCTGCAGGTCCTGTGAGAGGTAGTTGAAAGACAGACCCTTGTAGGGCAAGTGCTTGGTCACGGACGTGTTTGTAAGGTTCGAGTGGTGGCGTGCGGCGACGGCAAGAATGCCGTTCAGCAGCGCTGGGTTGTGCGCCGCCTCGGGCATCAGGCTGCGGTAAGGGTTGTCGGGTGGGCGGTCGAAGAGGACAAAGTCTCTGGCGACACGTTCATCGACTGCGATTCTGTTAGGGATGTGTACGGGGTGGGGGGTGGGCAAGGAGACGAAGCGACATACAGTATTTCATATAGTAACGTGCTTCGGGATTCAGCTGCGAAAACGGCGAGCCCTGGCTTGGGGGTATCTGCAGTGTCAGCGTCAGCTCTCCCGGCAGCGCGCCCACCTCGCTAGTCGCTGCTAATAGTTGCATCTTCGGTCCGGCAACCGTAGTGTCCGGCCCGCAGCAGCCACTGCTCACGACGACGACCATGTCTTCATCGTCGTTTCCGTCGTCGTCGGCGGCGGTGGCCTTCTGCTTCGCCGGTGACCGAGGGGTGGCGATCGAGACGGGAGTCAGCGGCGCCACCGGCGAAACCGGAGTAGTCGGCAGCGTCGGCGGGGAGATGGCGACAGCCTTCGACTGCTGCAGCAGCTTCTTCCTCTGGGCGGTGGTCCTCGCTGTCGGCGGCGACGTCGTCGAGATCGACTTGGCGGGAGGCTTGCTCGCCGTAGCGACAGTATTGGTCGTCGACGGAGTGGGAAACGTCTTGCCCATCATCTTGCCACGGGAAGCGACGCCCTTATTCCACACCAGCGGCTTTCTGTAGCCCAAGCACTCCAGCTTTGTGCGCTCGCACTTTGCGCACAGCGGCAGCTGGCGGTCGCATTTGACGCGTCTCCGGCGACAGGTGTAGCAATCCACATTGGACGTGGCGGCGGTGGCGGGGAGGGCTGGCACGGTCACCGCGGGGACTGGTGGGAACGATGGCGGTTGTTGGGGGTGGGGTTGGGGCCGGCAGCCATGCGCGTGTGTTTGGTGTGGTGCGGACTTCTGCAGTGTTGCCGGCGCCGGGTTCGGATCCGCGAGGGGCCAGCGGGCCGCAGAAGCGAGTAGCGGCGCGGCGGTCGCAGGCGTCCGCGGTGACTCGTGATCGGACGACGACGGCGGCGACGAGTCGGTACACGAGAAAGCCGACGACGACGAGCGTGTTGCGGAGCGAGAGTCGAGGAGCGACATGTGCCCGGCGAAATACAGCGCTTGGTTGGCTCCGCTGTAGTTGCTTTTGCTGGCGGGGTCTCTAGCGCAATAGCCAGAACACAGCTGCTGAGAGTGATGGTGCTGCTGCCCGCCAGATCCGGAAGCTGCGAGTGAATAAGCAGAGTCCGCGTGCTCGCTGCCGCCGCTGCCGCCGCTGCCGCAGTTGATCCCTGGAGTGGGCGACGGTGAAGGTGTCGGAGCGTGGCCGAGGTGGTGATCGCGGTGGCTGTGGCCGTGGGGGCGGTGACTATTGGCTGCCTCGTGGCCGCAGCCGCAAAAGGACGCCGGTGCCGGATGGAAAGGGACGCAAGGCGCCGAAACTCTCCTCTCGCATCCCCCGACTGCACCCCGGGACACGTTGCAGCCTAGGCCTGGGCTCGAGCGCTCCGACGGCTGTGACGTTGGCCACGAATGGGACCGGATAGCTGCTTCGATTTCCGGCGCGGGATCTGCCCTGACCGACCGTCCGCGTGTTTCGAGTCGATGCTGTTGCGGTTGCTGCTGCTGTTGCCGCCGCTGCCGGTTCTGTTGCTGCTGTTGTTGTGCGAGGAAGTGAGGTTTGTCCGAGTGTACGGCCCCTGCCGATGCTGCCAGCCACTGCTGGTGGTGGTGGTGCTGCGACGATATCGGGGCCCCTGCTGATGGCGACGATGGTTCCTCCGCCTCCTCCTTCAGATCTGGGCAGCGACGAAGCGCCTGTGCCTGGGTCCGGGTCTGGGCCTCGTGGTGGTGGGTGTTCTCGTTCTCGTGGTATCCCCTCTTCACGGGGAACCGGCGGAGTGGATCACGGTCGATATCACGGCTCGGAACGGACCGCCCAGGGGAGGCAGCCGGAGAGAGCTGCTGCTGTGGGTGGTGGTGGTGGTGGTGGTGGTGGTAGTAGTAGTAGTGCTGCTGCTGCTGCTGCTGCTGCTGGCGTTGCAAGCTCTCTTCCGAACGCAGAAATGGGCTCGAGGACTGCACCCGCGGCGACGACGACTGGGGGGAATGGGGAGAGTATATGGGCGGGGAAGGCGTGATGGCCAAGGAGGGCGTGGTGGAAAGGGAAGGGGAGGGGATCAAAGGGAAGTTTGAGGGAACACAGGCATCCGTGCCTGCGGCCGTGGCACTTTGCTGCGGGGGCCAGCGCGCCCCCGGGGGCCGGGCCACGGTGCCCATAAGATCCTGAAGCCGCTGCTGCCGAAGGGGGCGATGGTGCTGGCTCTGCAGTCCTCCCCCTCCCGAGAACAATCCTCCCTCGCCCCATCCGTGGCCGACGGGCTGCTGGTTATGTGGGACGGCCATCGGGACCGCTTCCAGGAGGACGGGTAGCGGAAGGGCCAGGCCGGGACAAGGAATGTTCTCTGTTCTCACTGCTCTCCCCCGCTTCTTCTTCTTCTCCTTCTTCTTCTTCTTCTTCTTCTTCTTCGTCCTCCTCCTCCTCTCGGACAGCTACTGTTTCCCGCTCTCTCCGACGCAGAAATCCTTACACGCAGCTTCGATGCAAATGGAATCGCCTGATGCTATCTATGCTGGCAGTTGCTTGATATACGGTCGGCCCCTCGACGAACGACTGGGACAGTTCGCCTCTGGTAAAGGAGCTATCTCCGTAACACTCAAGTCGGCAGGCCCGTTCGCTGTCTCGCTCGCTCGCTCGCTCACCCTGGCTAGAAATGCTAGGGAGGTGGTGACACGCGGCACAACCTGAAGAATAAATACAGCTGTGGGGCCCTTTTTATCTAACGAGACAGGAGGCAGACAGACTTCACAGAAGGAAATTGCTCCGTCTGCGGCCCCCCTACCGAGGGGAGTTGTTTTTTTCTCCTTTTTTCTTCTGACAGGCCTCACTGGATATAGTACATATTTGGTCACTCGCTGGTAACGGAGCCTCGCCACAAACCACGCCCCCCTCAAGAAGCAAACATGCGGATAGCGCGCCTTCTCCGTCCGCTCCGTCCGCCTTCCGCAAAGCTCTGCCCGGCCCGCTCGGCCATCCCAACCGTCCAATAATCTCGATAGACTTGCCGAGATCGAGTGCAGAACCAACTCAAAAAAAAGCCCTAGACCCACTGGGGCATTATTGGCACAGGGTTCGACGGGGCGGCGGGGGCAGTACTCTAGATAGGTGGGCAAGTAGATGATCCTACATGGTGCAACGGGGCACAGCATCGCGGAACCCGTCCGCACGCTCGAATTCGTCTCCAGCGCTGGACGTTTTGTGATGGCGAGGAGCCACTCAACAGGCTCCACGCTCACCCCTCGTGCTTGCCGCTCTGCCGACAATGCCAATACATAACACGCAGAGGCGCGGTGAAGCAGCCTTCTGATCTGGCCGGCAGTTTTGGCGGGTGGGGGCGCGGACGGCGAGCAACGAGGAGGGGGGCGAGTTCGAGCACCGATGGCGGAGAGACACACGCGGGGCGCACGTGAGCCGACTGTGCATTCTTCGTCGGCGGTCAGAAGGCTCCCCGGCGCGAAATGGATATGTGGTGTTGGGGGCGGTGGCCAGAATGCGGGACGAACGGGGAGGTCAACGGCCCACGGATAGGCCGGAGCAGGCGGTCTGCCGCTTGGTGGGCGCGGCGAGGGCGGCGAGGGCGGCGAAGCATCACGGCTGTGTCGAGGAAGTTTCCAGGCCGCAAGCCAACGCAGCTGCCTTCGATCTTGCCGCGTGTCCCAACTATCGGTCGCACCCACACCCTCCTCGCACAGGACTTGCTGGACACTGGACGCCAGACCCCGCTCTTCGGCCACACAACGCGCCACCGCACGCCCTGTCTGCCACCCAGGGCCGGACACGTGCAGCACATCGATCTGACGTTCCGAAGCGTGCTCCCCGGCCCTTGCTGTCCAGCCATGCAGCTGGCTGAGTGTGTGTGGGCGGCTGCTGCTGCTGCGACGGTGGGGCGCGATGGCCAAAACCGCTCCTGCAAGAAATCGCCCGCCCATCGAGCAGCGAGCGATTCGGGGGGCGGCGTCCATGCAGCAAATTGGGCGTGAGCGGGAGGCAGGAGGCTGACGCACGGCGAAGTGCGACTCCGTGCTACCCAACAGGACCGCTGGCTGGCTGGCTGGCTGGAGCTTGCAGGCGTGCAGGTGGGATTGCTTGCATCCTCAGGTCGCCCTCTATCTAGCGTCGAGAGAGACACCGCCAGGTGGTGCGTCCGTTTGTCTGTCGGCCAGGCAGCTCGGTCGGGGGCTCCGTTTGTGACGAGCGGGCGTTGAAAGCGTGTCCGAGGAAACGGAGGGTATGGCCTGGCGCTGTGCCT
>Ga0307516_10007607_pt1 | contig 12417 bp, 7 predicted proteins | sample 19_EM_MG_FD_203310 | JGI IMG/M metagenome (GOLD analysis project Ga0307516, IMG submission 203310) | Populus trichocarpa ectomycorrhiza microbial communities from riparian zone in the Pacific Northwest, United States - 19_EM | ecosystem: Host-associated > Plants > Roots > Unclassified | place...
CAGATTATAAATTGTTAACATGATTACATTAGTTATCTTATTCGAATAATGCTAATACTTGTAAATGTTGTCAGGCATTCATGATTATAACTTATGTTAACAACAAATCAAGTTCCTTTCATAGCTTAGATGTTGGTTATACCATACAGTATGGGCTATGAAAGTGCAAAGTATTTGTTGTACCAAGTGTTATACAACATAAATCTAGATTAACCATTTAACAAGCACAGTATTAAAAGTGAACAAGATAACAAATATAAAGCATGTTAGTATCCAACATTAAGGTCCATGTTAAGTTTATAATATACTTATTCTTATACCATTAGTGTACTCTTTTCACCTTGACATAATTAACTTAGCTAAACATAATGAAAGAAAGAAACATAAATAAACAAGATAAGAACATAAATGAGAAAGAAGTTAACTAAGTAACGAAAAGGAAATGAAAGGCATAAACAAGAGATTAATATAAACAAAACTTAAGTATTACAAAAGAGAGAGCAAGAGCATGATCTTGATCTGAACACCAAGATGCCTAAATATATGGCAAATGCCTCCTTTTATAGGCCAAAATTCGGAACTATTGATTTGTTGACTAATTGATGAATGGGTGGCCACATCTTGACTTAGTGACAATTCTTATCTTCTTGTCTGCCGAAAACGTCATTGATAACGTCATAATTTGAACAGACTTAAATCATGAAAGTTCTAGTAAATTGTCTCATCTTTCCAGGGTAAACATGTGAGATCATTTGGACTTGTAGAACTCGAGATATGGGCTGAACACTGAACAATGTCTGGGCTGCAGGACAGATTCGAACTTCTTTGTTGTTGCTACAATTTGGACTTGAAAACGGCCTTGTTAAATCTTGGGCTCCTCATGAAAGTTGTAGGCCTATGTCTTACCTTTCCATCTATATAAAGTAGACCTAAATCCGAGATCTACAGCTCCAGATATGACCTGATTACCGAACAATGTTCTAGTTTGGACTGCACCAACATCTCTTTTCTAAGTTTGGCCATCTCTTTGTCCTTTCAATTTCAGTACTTCAACTCATCAATCAATTCTTTTATTTATGTGATAGGCCTGCATTTAAGTTGAACATTTACTATAAATTAAAGGTATCCTATATTATTAGATATGTTATTATAAAACATGCTTTAGTTAAGGAGTAGTTGATACTTCAAGTGCAAAATGATGATATAAAACCTTGATAAAAATGCACTTTTAAGTACTAATCACTTGTCACACCCGAACATCACGGCGACCGTTTAAAAAAAATCATATCGCATTGGAAAAAGAATAGATATCTGGTATCTTGTTGTTTTAGGGGAAAATGTCTTGTTTCAAGGAGTCGTCACCTAGTATTATGGTCACTAGGAACCCTAACCGGTCAACAAAGATTTCATGGTACGGGACTGGTTACGCGAAAAGAAAGATACTATCACCCCTTAAGCGTCCTACCTGAGGCAAGCTGCATTGCTGATTTTGTCTAAAATTGCTAAAGGTTTATTTGTGTTCTGTTCTTATGGTCATACTATAATATTCACTTTGCTTGTAAACCTATGAATATTTCCAACTCTGGCGTTGGTAAATATTGCACAATCCATAAAATACGGTATTCCTGACTTTGGCGCCACTGAATAAATCCACAAAAAATCTGGATAAAAAAACTATTTTTTATTATGTTTTTTTTATTTTGGGTGGGTCTGACCCAACCTGCATGGCTGGGTAGACCCAACCTCCTCGGTCAGGTCACTGGCCTAAGCCAGTGACCTGGTTGAGTAGCAGGCGTGCATGACAATGCACGCCTACTACAGAAACAAGTGAATTATAATTCACCTGCTATAGTAGCAAGTGAATTATAACTCACAACTACGTGAATTATAATGCAGGAGGGGAAGCGACTTACTAACGATGGCTGAAGCCGCGGCTGGAAGAGAAAAGAGGAAGGTGACCATGGTGGAGCAAGATCTTCTCCCGATCGAAGAACTAGTGGATGCTGGCCGGGAGAGCACGGTGGGGAGAGATGAGTGCCTGTTAGAGCTTGTAGTCTGCCAGACTTGCTGGAGTCGCTGGAGCTCTTCCACTACTGCTGGATTGAGCTCGTTCATGGCTGTTGGTGCGAAATAAAGCTTCTAAATGTTGCTTCAATGGAGGCTGGGAGAGTGTGTGGTTGCTGTGTTGTTGCTGCTCATAGTGTTGTCGCTATCATTCATGGCTGGAACAGGAGATCACGATGGGGCTGCATGCTAGTTAGTTGTTGTCACGGGAGGATAAGAGAGATGGAATAACATCGGTCAAGATATAAGGAAGTCGTTCACAGTGGAAAGGAACTTCTGATAACTAGGTTGAGGGTGTGCCATTTACCAGGGTGTGCCGCTACAATGGAGTGGTCATGCTGCCTACACCAAAGATGATGCTGCTACTATGGTTGGTGCATACTCACAGTGGTTGAGGCTTCGGTTGGCAGGGAGGGAAGGAAGTGAGGCTGAAGAAGGTGGTGAAGAGAAAACAGAGAACATGTTGAAGGGGGTGGCTGGTTCAAGAGAGAGAGACCGAAGGGTATTCTTTTAAAAGTAGGAGGGAGGGAGTGGTTCTTGAGGCCAGGGAAGAAGAAAAAAACTGAGGGGGGCGTTTAATGGCTGGTTTGAGACCAGGGAAGAAGAGAGGCAAAAGCTGGGGGGAGGGGGGAGGGGGCACTGGCGGCTAGTCTAGGATTCGGCCACGCCCCCTCTTTGTTTTTGTAAATATCTTTTTTTTTTGTAGGGATTCTAGTAATGGCCTTCTCCTAGGGTTTCCTCTACCTCCTCTTCTGCATACACTGAAATCTATATTTATAGTGCAAGATTCCCATCGCTTGCGAGAAATAAAGTCTCAATCAAACTCATTCTCTTTTTTGAAGTTCGAATTAGAATCGAATTCGAAATCAGACAACTATCATTATCTTAAAGGTAAGGATAATCTTGAAGATAAGGATAGAATAACAAAAGCACATTGTAGTCCCTAGTTTCCGTGCAAGCTGACAAATCACATTTTTCATCAAAATAAATCTCTGATCTTTTAATTTTACATTTTAAACCCTGTAAAATTTAATTAAAAACCGATGGGCCAAAATTAGGTTACAACGGCACTCACGGAGATCAATCATTTCTTTAGAGATATATGCTCCAACAAGTTGTAGACACAACATATGGAGAGGCTTGAAACAAATATCGTTCAGACAATATGCAAACTTGAGATGATATTCCCTCCGTTGTTTTTTAACTTAATGAAGCATCTACCCATACATTTACCGTTTAAGGTAAAAGTTGGAGGCCAAGACCAATATAGATGGATGTATCCAATTGAGAGGTTAGAGATTACACATGAAATGTAATTAAAATTTTATTGTCTTTTTTTTCATAATTCAAAACATTTGTTTGATTCCATGTAAGTACTTGTTCAACCTTAAGAGAAAAGTTAAAAATAAGGCGTATGTTGAGGCTTCGATATATGAGTCCTATATTGTTGAAAAGATCTCAACATTTATCTCATACTATTTTTAGCTTTAATTGAGAATAAGAATCAGTTGTGTTTCAAGGCATGATGATGGTGGTGAAGTGCTTTTGAGTGGAAACTTGTCAATATTATCTCATCCTGGATGACCCGCACCAAAAAATGTTGTTAGGGGAAGATATTTGTCTGAAATAAAATTAAAACAAACACATATTTTATGTTATTTAACTGTGATGAACTTAGAGCTTTTATTCAATAAGTATAGTACTTAAACTCTGTTATTAATGAACAGTTTATCTCTTATAATATCATAAACTAATACATTGTTGAATACATTATAGGCAACATCGTCAATATTTACCGTTCTAAAACTCACAACTGACTGAATCCCAAATCTTTTTATTACAAGATGAATAATTTTTCACGTGGTGGTTCAGAACACATGTAAGTACTATTTAATTATTATTATTTATCGGGATACTTAATTTCATAACACATTTATGTTAATTGTTCATGGTTGTACTTCATGTACCAGGTTTATAAATTGGGAGGAACATTGTCTTTACTAAGTCTAAGTCCTAAAAGAAAAGTGAAGTGCTACAACAGGTATTTCATCAATGGACATGTGTTTCATATATAAGAATATGGGCAGTATAGAAACACATATAATAGTGGGGTTTGTATTAAAGGATCGACTTCTTATAAGTTTAAAGTTGACTATTATAGGAAATTAAAAGAGGTAATTGAATTGTAGTATCATAGCGAGCAGAGTACAATATTTTTATTCAAATGTTATTGGTATGACACCACTGATAGAGGAATCATAGTAGATCTCCATCATGGTTTAGTCAAAATCAATTTAAAGGCTAAACTTCGCAACATCGACAATGTCTTTGTTTTCGCTAAGCAATGTCAGCAAGTTTGTTACACATACACTTTTTCCTTTAGAAAGGATTGTTCAAGAGTTGATTGGTTATCCGTATGAAAAACCAAATCTAGGGGTCGTGTCGAGGTTGTTTAGGATGAGAATGATGAATCAATTATGGGAGATAATGTCTTTCAACTTGGTGAGTTACTTAATCCATATCGAGTTGCTTCGTCGATTGACTTGGAAGAAAATTCAAATTTTTGTGTCGTCAAGAATATTTTTATTGATGTTGATACTGAGGAGTTAAATGTTCTTTTTAGATCCAATGGATATGCACAAGTCAATGAAGATGATGACAACGATGAAATCAATGTAGAAGATTGTGATAGAGATGACGACGAGTCAATTGAAGAAGAAAAAGAAAAAGAAAAAGAAAAAGAAGAAGACAATTCTGATTAATTTGCAAAACAAGAAAGTGTAATACCATAAACTATAATATTATTTATTATTGAATTACAAGAAAATATTTATTTTATTATTGTAATGTAAACTGGTGTTATTGTGTTGTGCGTGCAGTTGTCAATTGAAGTATTTACAGGATGGATAGATAGGGAATACAAATACAATCTGGCATCAGACACTGTTTCACACTGATGGAAATACTGATGATTTGTTCATTACACACGGGTATACCAATGGGCTGTGTCCATCGGTATATTCAAGTGGCAATGAGAACTGTTCACCTTCTCATTGGCACTGTTCATGGTGTTCATTATACACAGGTATACCAATGGACACAATTCGTCGGTATATTCCAGAGGCGATGGGAATTGTTCCCCTTCACCCTGACACTATTCACGGTGTTCATTACATACAGGTATACCGCCGGAATGTTTCCATCGATATATTCTAGAGACTATGAAAATTGTTCCCCTTCACCCTAGTATAGTTCTTGGCATTCATTACACACGGGTATATCGATAAGATATTTTTGTTGGTATACCTGTGGTACTAGGATTTCCAACACATTGACAATTAATGTTTTTATTGACTAAAGTACATGTTTTTACAGGTTTCCTAATGAAATCACCAATGGAATGAGATTTCTAACGCGATGACAATTAATGCTCTTATTGACTAATGTACATGTTTTTACAGGTTTCCCAACGAAATCACCAACATAATGGGATTTTCAACACGCTGACAATTTATGCATTTTTGAATGTTAACTGTTTACTCTTTTATCGGCAGAATAACCAACGGAATTAAAAAAAAAAACTAAAGAGGTTTTTGAAATATTTAGTGCGAATTTCAATTTCAATTTGACTTGACCGATGGAATCACCATCTAAACATTTAAAATAATAATATTTAATGATCCATCAGGAATTCCAACTGTAAAACCTAATATAAAAGCTTCACGAGCACAACAGACATGGCTTCATTTTCTTCTCTTTTTTTTTTTTTTTATCTCCTGTACATCTTCTTCTCTCTTGTTCACTCTTCTCTTCTCTTCTCAACTGTTCAACAGATAAAATCAAAGTAGATCTTCTCTTAACATAATCAACATGGTATGTTGTTTTTCTTCTTATTTTTCTTTTTTCTTCTCGGGTTTTTTAACAATGTCTTTTCATTTTTTTTGTTCTTTTTAGTTCAACTCTTAAATTGAGCACGCCATTAAGGTAAGAATTTTTCATTCCTTATCCATTTATTTATTTTGTATTTATTTTTGCATTATTTTTTTATCTTTTTTATGTTCAATTATTTGTTCTTAATAATTTTATGAATTAATAGTTGTATGAATTTTAATTGTTATTGAAATAATTTTTGCATTATTTTGTGGATTTTTTGTTATTTTGTTGTTCAATTACAATTAAATGTGTAGGATTAATTTTAATTATTATTTTGCATTTATTCCATTTAGAATATTGTTTTTTTGTAAATTTAGGATCAAAAGTATTACAACTTGGAAATAATTATGTTAAATTGTAGTTGTTATTGAAGTATTTCTTTCATTATTTTGTTGAATTTTAGTTATTTTCTTTTTTTAATTTTCTTTTTAATTTCTAATTAAATGTGTAGGATTAATTTTAATTATTATATTGTATTATATCCATTTAAAATCAATTCTTGTCAATTTAGGATTAAAAATATTATCACGTAGAAAATGAGATATTTCTATGAAATTAAATTATTTAAAATTATTGGTAGAAATTGAATAAAATCAACTAGTTTGTGGCATATATGTTATCTATTTATAGAATTAAAAATTTTGGGTAGCTTTCTATATAGGGGAGGTGTTGCTGAATTGTTTTTTAAAATAGAAATTTTTATTTTTTTCATAAATTTATGTAGATACCTAGGGGAAAGTCTATTGCACGTCATAAGGACAGGATCACTACTAGTTCTTCCAGCAATGATGCTAACAACCACAAGTCATTAGGTGCCGACCAAGAAGAGGCACCTAAGACACATGCATTGACTCACGATGTAGCCTCGTCAAGTGTAGTGCCATAACGTCAATGGGGGTCCCTTCACAGCGGGATCCATTTACCTACAAGTACGAGGCCCAGTGGAAGGACGACCTTTCAATGTAAGTTTGTTTTTCTTTCACAACAACATGTTTAATAATTTCTGAAAAAATAATATTTCATGAAATTTATCAAATTTTAAGTTTACAAATATTAAGGCTGCGAAAACAATAACATTGGCATTTAAATCATCGATGAAATCTTCCACTATTCCAAGCATGTTATTAAGCATATAATCTTCTTATTCTTACATAAGGTACAACACATCTAGGACATCATCATCATCGCTCACCTATGCTGGAAGGTTGTAGCTCATCAAAGCAGTGATATTCTCTATTCAAGTTTATTGGACCACTCTTTTCATCCTCCCAAGCTCTACGATCAGGAAGTTGGAAAGCATATTTGTTGCCTTCGTTTGGAAAGGCACATCCTTCAACACCATAGGAGCCAAGGTAGCTTAGGCGTCAATATGTCATCCCAAAAAAGAAGGTGGATTGGGGATAAAGTGTTTGAACACATAGAATAGGGCTACCATTTTGAAACACATATGGCATTTGCTGACTGACCAGCAATCAATCTGGTCTGCATGGGTCCATACCAACCTGCTTAGAGGGCGTTTCTTCTGGCACATAAACATGTCCTCCAACCCCTCCTAGTTCTGGAGGAAGATCTTACAAAGTAGAGAGTGGTGCAAAGGGTAGATGGTCTTGTGTATTAGGAATGGTCAAGCAGCATTCTTGTGGTTAAACTACTGGCTGCTGGATGGAAGAAGATCCAGTGACCTCCTGCCATATAGAACCCTCTCCTCCGCAAGACTACCATGGAATGCAAAAGTATCTGACATCATTAAAGGGGATAGATGGAAGTTTCCAATAAGCTATCAAAACATCTAAGCCATCTAGAATTCCATAACTTCTCTGCCAAGAACAAACAGGAATGATCACCTAGTTTGGAAAGGGAATAATGCAGGGAAGTTTACTATTGACTCGGCTTGGGATATGATCAGGGAATCTAGACACCCCCCCAACTCCCTTCATCACCTCTTATGGTTTTCAGCCCACATTCCACATAAATCCTTTATACTTTGATTAGCCTCTCAGTCTAAGATGTAGACCTTGGACAAGTTGCATCCCATGACTATCTTTTCTTCCAATGCCCTTACACCAGCTTAGTTTGGGAATCCATCATAAGGCTCTCCAGAATTCAATGGCTCGGAATGCAGTGGAATCTCCTTCTCTAATGGGCAGCCTCAAACTACAGGAAGATGAAGAATATTCTGCACGTCATAGCTCGGCTAAGTCTGTCCACCACAATATATTACATTTGGTTTGAAATGAACAATAGAATATTCACCAGCACCCTCCACCCTCCTCAGCATACCAGTGCAGAGATCATTCAGTACATTAGGTCTCATTTGGCAAACATCGGCAGAAAGAACCCTATCTCAGATGTTATATGTGAAATATGGTACATGCACCCTTAATGCTATGGCCAATGTCCCTAGGCTCTGTTAGCAAATGCCTTCTCTTTTTGTATAAGACAATCATATCAATGATCAAGGCATGTGGCCCGATCAAGTCAGCTAACCATCTGTTTTTTATTTTCCCAGGCTTGTTCTAGTGTGCACTTAGATTTTTCTCCTCCTGCTTTGGGCTTGGGCGTGTTGCCCGATCCAGGCAACAAGGGTTTGCTTAGTTAGTAAGCCCCTTTTCTTTTTTTGGAAAAGCCCCTATTTTTCCATATTCCCCTTTTTTATAATACAATTTTAACCTTTACAAAAAAAAAAAAAAACAAAAACAAAGATTTCATAACAAATTACAATTTATTTAAAATATCCAAAATCAACTTCTTGAATTATTTCAAAAATTTATAATTCAATTTCCCAACCAATTTAAACATCATTTGAGATTTTATCCTAACATCCACAACTTATTCTTCCAATATAAACATTTTCCATACCAAAATATTAAAACACAACATATCATCCAATTCGATAATTTTTCTCATGCAACCTAAATAGATTTCTTAGCTTCCATACATGTTGTTCGAACACCCCAACAAAATTTTACCTTAATAACATCTTAAACTTTTATATAAATTCATATACATTCATTAAACCACATATCTCTTTCTTTCTTTTTTTCATCTACATATTTTAATATTAAAGGTTTCAACTTCCTTCCTATACTTTCCAACATGTTATAACTTACCAATATATATTTAAATAATAATATCTTTTCCAATCACTAATTCTATGGCATTTCCAATAGCTCAAGCACATCTTATTTTACAACATACACAACCTTTGATCTTCCACGTCCCATTTATTAGTCACTTTCAAATTTTAATGTCCTACACATACATTCAATCCAATCCCAAATTGTAAATAATACATGAACACCAATAATAATACAATTTAAACTATTAACTAAATCAATTACTTAATAAATCTCAACCAAACTTTCATAAATTACTATAAATATTTACAATTCACATTTCATGCATCATTTCTTAAGTGTCAAACACATTTTATACCCTAATTAGCAATTGTACCCACAATTTAAACACTTCCATCCATTTTTATAACATGAAAAACCATGTTCCGTACACTTATCTATAGCATAACTTACATGGTTAAGCTAAAAACGTATCCCACATCACTTACCTATAACATAACTTACATGATTTACCTAAATACTTATCCCACATCACATTTCTCACACATGCACTTTAATTGAACATACAATTACACAAAGTTCCATTCAATTTCTCTAGATCTCCAATCATCCATCATGCATCACAACATGCCAATATTCATTAAGTTAAGAATTCTTATTCAATTATAATTTATAAAGCCTTCACATTAACCAATACACACTTAATAAAACAAAAGCACAAATTCCAAATCAACAACTTCCCCCCTTAACACACATACTACATTAATTTCACACATTCAACCGTAAGTTTTTTCAAAATAAAGTTTTCTCATAACAACACTTCACAAAACATACATTATCACAAGAATCTAATTAAATTTCCTTACCAGTTTTTCCACGTTTCTCCTTACACACATATATATATACATAAAGTTCACATACAAAAAACTTATTCCACATCTAATTTCTCACACAAACACATCCATTCCTCATACAATTCCACCAAAATTCAACAAGCTTTCTCATTCCTCATCCATTCCTCATGGCCAGCCATAGCATTAATGGCCACCTATGGATTTTTATCAAACTTCTCTCCCAGTTCTACTCTATTTAACATATAATATGTGCCTCTTAAATAATTCACAACTAATTTCCTAATTCCCCCAAATACTATTCAAGAACCCTAGAAAGATAATTTAGGTATTTGTTTTCCATTCATTTGATTAAACACTAAAACAATTGTAATAGCTAATTGAAAAGCAACTTATCAACACATTTAAACTCCATTTCCAAGGTTTCTTTACAAACTTCCTTCTATTTTTTCTTCCTCTTTCAATTTCATGCTTCGCTCTTATCTTTTTCTAACCTTTCTCTACTGTTAAACTCATTTGTGTGTGTGTGTGTGTGTGTGTGTGTGTGAGTTTACTTCTTTTCCTAGTAAATCATTCATAACCACTCACAAGCTCTCATATTTGAAAAAAAAAACCAAAAATTTTGGAAGAAAAGCATGAAGAAATCGTCTCCCCTTCTTTCATGGATGCTTGTGTCTTTTAAAGGAGAAAATGAAAGGAAATATCTTGTTTTATTTATGAAAATATCATTAATGAGTCCATGTGTTATTTTTCTGTATTGTTTCTTACCATCGACACTTTTACAAGGCCTTCCTAATATTTGATTGACTTGAAATTTCAACTCAAGATAGAATAATATGTTAGGAGACTCCCGTCAAATTTTGACCCAAATGTTATATTGAAAGTTATGCTTGATATTGTAAAACTAGACGGTAGGTAATTTTACGTCAAAATCTAGATTTATGTATTTTATTTACTTAAATCGTCAAGGTTTCTAAACTAATTCATTAGGGACTTTCATCCTTAATCACAATAAAATTTCCCTCTTATTTTCATCACTTTCAGTCAAAATTTGTGCGATTGTACGCGAGATTTACACTGTCAGTTAGCATTATTCATGCATAAAATCATACATTAGTTTATTTAGAATTCCACTATATTTTTATTATCATTATTTTCTTAAATAATTTCATCTAATTCACAACTTTTTTCCTTTAAATAATTATTTTACCTAATTGGAGAATTTACTCAATTTATGATTGGACTGTTGTTTCGCGTATCAATTTATTTCTCTATTCCATCCAGGATCTAAATAAATTCATTGGGGATTTTCCATTCCATTCTTAATATTTTTTCTAATTTATCATTTTTCAATTGCGGATTACCATATTTTACATTGGTTTACCAATTTTTTGATTGAGAATTTACATGCATCATCAAAATTAACAACAAAACCAAATAAAAAAACAAATACTCATTCTAGTTCTATGATTATGAAGAATTCCACTTCAAATATTGTGTAAATGAATCCTAATTCATTTATTGTTAAATTTGAATTTAATTCAAACAAGATAAAATTACCTTACTAAGCATATTAGTTTGGATCAAGAAAAATTAGTTTATTTTCAAATAGGAAACCTAGCTAATAACATTGTTGCATGTTTAAACTGCTTCTTTGGTATTAAGTTAATAAGAAATATACGTAGAAAAGAAGGGCCAAACTGGAAAATAAATAATAGCCTATAGTTACTTTGCTGTTAAGATTTCAAATATATTTTTTTTAATTATGATTAACATACATTCATCTAAAATTTATCCCAAAATTTCACTCTTTGCATTCAACAAACACTTTCTTATCATGTAAATGATTGTTGATTCATTCATTCTCAAATTTGAGTTTACTCTGAAGATCCATAAGACTATTATGCTGCTCTATATAATGCTACCAGCCTCACTAATTATATACCATATTTTCTATTTAACTTTTATTCATATCTTCTTACTTAAATTTGGCATTTGGTTGGTGGGTTTGGTCTTTAGAAGAACATCTGCAGTGTGTCCTACGGCAATGAGAAGTGTCTCGGTATCAAATGGTTTCACATAAATAGCATCAACAATTGTGAGTGTTTGGTTTGCCATGCTAAAAAGAGCATTGAGTGCGTCACGATGAGAAAAAAAACTAAAAAACTTATTAAACTGAGAAAATTAAAAAAAAAATAACTGAAAAACCTGAACCGTGAAAAAAAACTAATTAAACTGATTAAAATTTTAAAAAAACCAACCGGTTCGGTTCGGTTCGGTTCGGTTTTGGTTTTATAAGTCTAAAACTGAAAAAACCGAATCAAACCCAAATAAAAAAAACGAGCCAAACCGGAAAAACCGAGTCAAACCAGTTTGAACCGGTTTTTGTCCTAAAAAACAGAACCGAACCGAAACCGGTCGGTTTAAACCGGTTTCAGTTCGGTTTTGGTTTTATTAAAAAAATAAATTTTAATTTGATTATTTTTTCTTAT
>Ga0307516_10007608_pt1 | contig 12416 bp, 11 predicted proteins | sample 19_EM_MG_FD_203310 | JGI IMG/M metagenome (GOLD analysis project Ga0307516, IMG submission 203310) | Populus trichocarpa ectomycorrhiza microbial communities from riparian zone in the Pacific Northwest, United States - 19_EM | ecosystem: Host-associated > Plants > Roots > Unclassified | place...
TGCTGATCGACGAACTTTTCAAGGGCACCAATGTGGAAGATGCCATGAAATGTTCCACCGTGGTCATCAAGGGCCTGATCAAGATCCGCAGTTCTCTTTTCATTCTTTCCACGCACCTGTACGAGATCGGGGAAGAGCTTAAACAATACCCGAATATCCTGTTCCGTTACTTCGAGACTTCCGTAAAAGGAGATCAGCTCGAATTCAGCTACCAGTTAAAAGAAGGCATTTCCAACGACCGGCTTGGCTACCTGATCCTGAAAAGGGAGAAAGTGGTGGAGATGCTGGAAAATTTGTAAATTGTCCGTATGAGAAAACCATTGCTGCTATGTTTCGGATTGCTGCTCCTGCTTGCCATCGAGATCCTCCGCGTTTACTTCATCATGCCTTTCCCGGGCAGCCAGCGCTCGGATACGATCGGGCTGGCCTATTTCCTGGATAAATATATAGTCCCGCTGCGGGTCGTCCTCCTGTTGCTGATCCTGCCCGCCCTGTTCCGCTTTATCGGGCAGGGAAAGGGCTGGCAAAAGGGCTTATTGGGCCTGTTCGTTTTATTTTACGGGCTGATCTTTTATTTTTTCAACTTCCGTTTCCTCGCAGATAAAATGTTCTACCCTCCAAAAGAAAAATTATTTGCGGGAGGGACCCTCGATACGACGAATAAAGACAAATTGGTGATCGGGGTTGCCATCAAAGGCGAGGCCAAAGCCTACCCCATCGAGATCATCGGTTATCATCACCAGGTAAAAGATACCCTGGGCGGACAGCCCATCCTCGTGACCTATTGCACCGTCTGTAGAACGGGGCGTGTCTTCAGTCCTTTCGTCGATGGAAAGAATGAGCAGTTCCGGCTCGTAGGCATGGATCATTTCAATGCGATGTTCGAGGATGTCACGACAAAGAGCTGGTGGCAGCAGGCAACGGGTGTCGCCATAACGGGTCCATTGAAGGGGCGGCGGCTGGAAGAATTGCCTTCTGCGCAAATGCGGCTGGAACAATGGCAGGCACTTCACCCGGGCAGCCTCACCCTACAGCCCGATCCTCATTTCAAAGCCAAATACGATAGCCTCAAAGGATATGATGAAGGAGTGATCGAAAGCAGCCTGGAGAAAAGGGATAGCGGCTCCTGGAAATTTAAATCCTGGGTCGTCGGCGTCAGCCTGGATGGCCGGAGCAAGGCCTATGACTGGAGTGGGCTTTCGAAAGAAAGGGTCATCCGGGATACGCTGGGGAGCCGACGGATCGTACTCGCACTCGGATCCGACAACAAGAGCTTTTATGTCTTTACGCCACCGGATTCCCTGGATCTGCGCTACGATGCAGACAGCCGGTTGCTTCGCGATACCCGCAGCCGTTCTTCCTGGGCCTTGAGCGGGGAATGTACCGACGGCCCGCAGAAAGGGCAACGACTTCCCACCTTGCAGGCCTACCAGGAGTTCTGGCATTCGTGGAGGACCTTCCATCCCGCAACGACGAAGTATGGGGGGTGAATAGCAGGGCCTAAGTTTTGAAAATATTTTTTGAATAATTACCTACCTTGATCGGATAAACCTATCCTGATCTTATGTTGGTGAAGACATTCGGCAGCGCCGTCTACGGTATAGATGCCACCACGATCACCATCGAGGTGAATGTAACAGAGGGCCTGCATACTTTTGTCGTGGGCCTGGCCGACAGCGCCGTCAAGGAAAGCATCCAACGCGTAGAGAGCTCCATCAAGAGCAGCGGTTATTTTATGCCGCGCACCAAATTGGTGGTCAATCTGGCCCCTGCCGGCATCCGTAAGTCCGGGTCGGCTTTCGATCTTCCGATAGCACTGGGCGTATTAGCAGCCAGCGGACAATTGCCCGATCCGGGGATCCTCAAAGATTATGTGATCATGGGGGAATTAGGATTGGACGGCAGTATCCACCCTATCAAAGGCGCTTTACCGATCGCTGCCCAGGCCCGGAGAGAAGCATTCAAAGGATTGATCGTTCCGCAGCAAAATGCAGGGGAAGCCGCCATCGTAAAAGAGCTGCGGGTATATTCCTTTCGTCATATCCGGGAAGTGATCCAATTCTTCCATGACACGGGTTCCCTGGATCCTGTCCTGCCGCGTGCCGACGCGGATCGTTTTTCTCCGCAGGAGTTTTTTGACCTTGACTTCAGCGAAGTAAAGGGACAGGAGCCTATTAAAAGAGCGCTCGAGATCGCCGCGGCCGGTGGTCATAATGCGATCATGATCGGCCCTCCGGGATCGGGAAAGACGATGCTGGCCAAAAGATTGCCCACGATCCTTCCCCCGCTAAACTTGCAGGAGGCGCTGGAAACGACCAAGATCCATAGCGTAGCAGGCAAGTTGCCTGCCAATGGCGGGTTGATCACGCGCAGGCCTTTTCGCAGCCCGCACCACACCGTTTCCGGAACAGCCCTGGCAGGCGGAGGCAGCATTCCCCAGCCCGGAGAGATCTCCCTGGCCCATAACGGCGTCCTGTTCCTGGACGAGTTACCGGAGTTCAGCAGGAGCGTACTGGAGACCATGCGCCAGCCCATGGAGGACAGAAAGGTAACGATCAGCCGGGCAAGGATGTCCGTGGATTTCCCTTCCGGGTTCATCCTGCTCGCGTCTATGAATCCATGCCCTTGCGGATATCACAACCATCCCCAAAAAGAATGTACCTGCCCCCCGGGCCTGGTGCAGAAATATCTCCATAAAATATCGGGTCCCTTGCTGGATAGGATCGACCTGCACGTGGAAGTAGTGCCCGTGCCCTATTCGGAATTATCGGATGCCCGGGACAGCGAGTCGTCCGCCACTATCAGGCAACGGGTGATCGCTGCGCGTAACTTGCAGAGCCGCCGGTACGCAGCTTATACGGGAATATCCGATCACCCCATCCATTGTAACGCCCAGATGAGTAACAGACTGCTGAGAGAATTTTGCGTCATCGATATCGCAGGGGAGAAATTATTGCGAGGGTCCATGGAGGGGTTGCAACTCTCGGCTCGTGCCTATGAACGTATCCTGAAAGTTAGCAGAACGATCGCCGACCTGGCAGGCAGTGGATCGATCATGCCGGCACACCTCGCCGAGGCTATACAATACCGCAGCCTGGACCGGACAGAATGGGGAGGGTAGGATCACGCAACAACGGGCATCTGTTTCAGATCTCCTTGGCCGCCGGAAAATCGATAGGGATCTTCGTCAGGCGGTAGACATAATTCGTAAGGCTCATTACATTGATGAGTATGACCAGGTCGATCAGGACCGCTTCATTATATCCAAGGGCAAAGAAGGCTTCGAGCAGGTCGTCCCCTACTTCTCCTCTATGTTCGATAACGGATCCGATGACCTTATAAAGGATCTCCCATTTTTTATCCGGGAAGGTACCCGCACGGATCAGTAAGGTATCTTCCTCCTTCCATCCATTCTTAATGGCGGATTGGGTATGCGAAGCCAGGCAGTATTCGCATCCGTTGAACTGGGAAACGATCAGGTAGATCGCCTCTCTGTCGCGGGCATGAAAGCTCCCCTTTGCCTGCTGCCGGGTGTACTCGATATAGGAATTCAACGCATTGGCCGAATACCCGATCATCGCATAGAGATTAGGCATCTTTCCGGTGGTCTTCTGAAATTGTTCGAACACGGGCCTTGCGGCTTCCGGGGCCTGTTCAACGTCCGGCACTGTAAAGCTGTGCATCATCGGTAGTTTGGGATGAATGATTAGGTCGGTCTACCAGTTTTTCTTTTGTTCTTCATTGGTACGTTCCGGGGCGCCTGCAGGCCTTACGCTCCACTCCGGATCGTAGTATACAAAGAACCAAAGCCAGATGGTCCTGGACATCCGCATCAGAACGGGCTGGAGGACCAGTAACAGGACGGCATTCACACCGATCCACCAGAATATCCGGTGGTCATCCAGGGACATGCCGATCAGCAGTTTCCAGAGGATAAAACTGGCCACGCAAAAAAGAACGGCCAGGGCATAACTGACGAATCCCGTTCCATAATAGAACCCTACCTCGAGTTCAAAAGGCTGACCGCATACCGGGCAATTCTCCGGCATCTTCATCATTTTCTTCAGCTCGTAAGGGTTTTTGTTTAAGTACAGGTCCCCCCTGCGGCAACGGGGACATTTATTGGCAAGCAGGCTTCTTAAAAACCCAGGTTTATAATCGTCTTTTGAGGCACACATAGTATTTTTAGTTGATGAGGATGAACAATGACCTGCAAGGGAAAGGGGACGAACTCTGCGCAAAGTTAGTTAGCACGGGGTAAGAAAGAATTATATTTTCCCGGGCTTTATTGCTATTTTTCAATTATGCGATGCAAAAACATACTACCATTTTTCGCCGTTTGGGCTTTTTTGGCCTGCAATAGCGGCAACCCGACCCCCTCTTCCCGGGCCTCTCTTCCTGTTGCGGATACGACGGGCGGGGAACTACAATGGGATTCGGCGGCGCCCGCGGGGATGAAAGAATTGCAGATCCCTTCGGAAGGAAGCCTGTTGCAGGGCTTTATCTATACGCCCAACGGTCGGCAGAAGCACCCTGTCTTGCTGATGCTGCATGGATTTCCGGGTAATGAAAAGAACCTGGACATCGCCCAGGCCGTGCGAAAGCATGGATGGAACGTTATTTATTTCGACTACCGGGGTTCCTGGGGCAGCCAGGGGGATTTCTCCTTCCGGCATTGCGTGGAAGATGTCGGTAACCTGGTAAAATTCTGCGGGACCTATGCCGATTCGCTGCGCATCGACACCTCGAATATCGTCCTGTTCGGCCACAGCATGGGTGGTTGGATCTGCCTGAAATCTCTTGAAACGATACCGGGATTAAAGAAAGGGTTTGCCTGTTCCGCCTGGGATCTGTGTACCACAATGACGAATGCCCGTAAAAAAGGACCAGAGGCCCTGGCAAAAGAAGAAAAAGACAGGGGGCAATATTTTGTTCTGCGGCAATCCGGTAAAGATCTGGTCGGGTCCGTGCTGAAGGATACGGTATTTCACGACCTGCTGCATCAGGGACCGGCCTTACAGGATAAACAAATATTTATGGTGGATGAGCATGATCGTAACCGCGCCCTGGCAGATTCCATACGGACTTATAACAAAGCCGGGTTTACCTATGAAGTGTGGAAGACGGATCATCCATTTACCAATAAGCGCCAGGCCCTCACGAAGGCCGTTATCGGATTTCTTGATAAATGATCGGAGGCTCCCGCCGGCCCGGTGGGGTCGATGATCTAAGCGATCTTTTTGGCGGTGGCGCCGGGATGATCGTACACGGATTTTTCGACGGGCATGGGTTTGTCTTTATGAAGAAGGGATTTTATCATCAGCCAGCTCGTCTCAGCCATGATCCGGATATCCAGGATGATATTTATGTTCCTGACATAATAGGCATCCCATTGATAGCGCCGGAAGATACTTTGAAAAGTGCTGGCCGGTCCCCTGCAACCCCGTACCTGGGACATGCCCGTGATCCCCGGCTTCACCAGGTTGCGGAATTTATAATTAGCTACGACCGTAGAAAATTCATGAGAATCTTTCAGCATATGGGGGCGCGGGCCGACAATGCTCATATGGCCAAGGAATACATTAATAAATTGAGGGATCTCGTCGAGGCAGGTATTCCTTAAAAACTTCCCGATCCGGGTGACCCTTGGATCATCCTCCGAAGCCTGCCGGGTATCCGCGGCATCATTTACATACATCGTGCGGAATTTGTAGCACCAGAAAGTCTTCCCGAGAAAACCTACTCTTTTTTGTTTGAAAAAGACAGGCCCTTTTGAATCCCCCTTTATCAGTAAAATGAGGATAGGGAACAGCCAGGGATAAACCAATAGAACTACCAGCAGGGAGGTAAAAATGTCCATTCCCCGTTTAAAAACTAAGTAGGAGCGCTTGGAGACCAAATGCTGTCGGATCGTCAACTGCCTGAGGTCATCCCAGTTCTTTTGATAATAAAGGGTCGATTCAATGGTTTTACTGCGCATGCCAATAAGGATTGGTTTTCTCTGATATTGATTTAATTAACACAAAACAAACAAGTTAACCCCAGGAAATGACACTTATGAATGTCAATATGGCAAGTTTATGTTATTTCTATGTTACCTGAAGTCGTGTATGAAATTATCGTACCAATTGACAGCTACCTCGGAAAAAACGATGCATCACCGGTGTATTTAACATTTCGGCAAAGCAAGATGGGTACAGAAGAATGGATAGTCACAGGGAATAAGAAACTAGGTAGTGGACCACTTATTTTTTTCACTCGGGACGGGCTGTTCTTCGTTTAAGGCGAAGAGTTTGTTAAAGATATATGAAATAGTCTGACCCGCCGTCTTACGGATAATACGCAGATCCAGCCAGAAATTGGCATTGCGTACATAGAACGCATCCCATTGGTACCTCCGGAAGATCCTTTCAAAATCATGTGCAGGTCCGCGATAACCTTTCACCTGGGCAAGTCCTGTAATGCCGGGGCGGGTCAGGTGCCTGAATTTATAGGTTTCGACCACTTTGGAAAAGCTTATACAATCCTGGTGCATATGGGGGCGGGGGCCGACAATACTCATATCCCCGAATAATACATTAAGAAATTGAGGTAATTCGTCCAGGTTGGATTTGCGGAGAAAACGCCCGACCCGGGTGATACGGGGATCATTTTCGGAGGCCTGCAGGGTATTTGCACTGGAATTGACCACCATCGTACGAAATTTCAGGCAGGAAAAAGAACGCCCAAGGAAACCAACCCTTTTCTGTATAAAGAACATAGGGCCTTTTGAGTCTAGCCGGATCAGCAGGAAAAGGATAGGAAAAAGCCAGCTAAAAATGAAAAGGACAACGAGAACCGAAACGGACACATCTAACACCCGTTTTACAAACAGGTAGCGATGCCTTTTATCTATGTATTCCCTTAAAGTGAACTGTTTTGTGCTGGTATCAATCTTCTTTTCAAAATAAACTTCCTTCGTACCGGTGGTTTCTAACATAAGACCTTGGTTTAATATTTCCTGCTTTGATATGGACTCTAGCTTAACATCTCCAAAACACTATGACAGTTTTCGAACGAGAACGTTGCATCTCCTCGTCTCTTTTGGAGATATTATTTTATATTTTAACAATAAATGAATAATATAATTAAATAATACCACTTACTCCTCTCCCGTTCTAAAACTGACTATAACAGTTTTCCATGCAACTTATTGTATATGAGCGAACAAATCTTGAGAATGCACGCAAGTTGCCCATTTTCCCATGACGGAATCCTCTTAATTGACAAGCGTGAAATAATAGCAACAAACGTGTAGAATTTGGCTATAAGCGTGCGGAATTCGTTCCCTCGGATGTAAAGTTAGTATTTAATTTCTCCACTGCCTGCAGATTGCCCAAATTACTTGATTATCAATAGGGTAATTTATCGCAGGTAAAATAAATCAAAAGTAGGGTCCAAAAAATACCACTAAGTGGTAGTATTCAGCTCTACAAGGACCGACCAACTTTTAGCCCCGTTAAGGAGGTAAGTATTTACGCTTACTTCGATGGGCTATACCGGCCCGAAAAGAGCAACAGGCGGTAAAAACCCCCCGTTTTACCAGATACGTATTAATTTGCTAAGTTTGCATCATTAAAATCGAAGGCTATCATCCTGTAAATGATAGCGTAATGATTTTCATCCTAACCTTCCCAATAAGAATATCGAACTTATGACAGAGAGAAATATCCATCAGGAAGACCGGGTCGCACTTCCTGGCCTGAAAGCAGTAGCCCTTCAATTCTTACACTTTTTCTTTAAGTTTTGCGCCTTTGCCGTCTTTATTCTCTTCAAAAATAAGTTCTTCATTACCCTCGTATTGATCGCAGGTCTTCTTGGCGGATATTTTTATTACCTGGCAAGGCCTGAATATTACAAAGTGTCCATGATCGTGCAATTCACCGATCTCAATAAAAGGATCTACGCACAAATGCTGGATCAGTTAGGCGCCGCCCCAAAAAGAAAGCTCAGCAGGGAAATGAATCTCTCCGAAGAGGCTGCAAACAAGATCCTGTTCGTCGATGCCCGCACCATGGCAGGAGAGCCCCTGTCCACTGATACCTCGACAAGGACGAAGCAGACCTTTACTATTATCCTGGGGCTGTCGTCCAACGGGGTCTTTGCAGATAGCCTGCAATACGGCGTGCTTTATTACCTCAACCATTCTCCTTACCTGAAAGTACTGGATGAAGAACAAAAGAAGATCAACCAGCAAAAGCTGGCTCGTATCGAATCCGATCTCGCGAAATTAGACACGCTGAAAATGGAATACAACCGCTTCCTGGCAACCTCAAAGGGGGGAGGAACTATTTATTTCAGCGCCGCTAACCCGGCCGATTTTTACGCTCAATCCCAAAAGCTCCTGGTCCTGCGGGAAGAGACTATTCAAGCCCTGAATGTCGACGCGCAATCGGTGACCGTGATCGATGGCTTTAAAATGCCCGAAAGGCCGCAGTCGATCTCCATGCCTACTTCAGTCCTCTTTTTTGGGATCGTGGGGTCTTTGTTTGTTTTTGTGATTCTGTCGTTGATAGAAATAAAGAAAAGAATTGCAAGGCATGATCCCCCTGCTGTTGGTTACGAAAAATAAATCTCTGAAAGAATATTCATGAAAATGATAGATCGCATCCTGCAATCTGACTATTTTATCGATCAACCCCCTGTATTGATCGATATAGGCGCATCGGGCGAGATTAATGCCAAATGGAAAAAGATCGCCCCCTATTGTATTTGCCTGGCCTATGACGCCGATGACCGCGAATTCCATGTCACGGAAGAAACAAATAAGGCCTTTAAAAAGCTCATTACCTTCAATAGGATCGTTACGGCCAGTGCAATGGAAGGGGCCGATTTCTACCTCACCGCTTCCCCATACTGCTCCAGCCTGCTCTCGCCAAACCAGGAAAAATTAGCTCCCTGGATCTTCAGTCCCTTATTTCTGGTGGAGCGGGTCACCCGGATGCCCTCGGTCACCATAGAAAGCTCCCTGCAACGGGCGAATATTAATTATATAGATTGGTTTAAGACGGATACCCAGGGGACGGATCTCCGCTTGTTCACCAGTCTCCCTTCCCATCTGCAATCCGGCATCCTGGCCGCGGAATTCGAGCCCGGTATCATCGATGCCTATGACCAGGAAGATAAATTGTATGCCGTCATGCAGGAAATGCATAAAAGAGCCTACTGGCTTTCTTCGATGGAGGTAAAAGGCGTACAGCGCCTGCATATCGATTATGCCAAACAGTTCGGATCCTTCATGGGCAAAAGAGCGATCAGGAGAACGCCCGGATGGGCCGAAGTGACTTATCTCGGTCAGCCCAAAATGAGGTCCTGCCGACAACTCCTTTTGCTGTTCGTATTTGCACTGATCGAGAAGCAATACGGATTTGCCCTGGAAATAACGGACTTCGCCGTCAAGCAATTTTCCGAACCCCTTTTCCTCGAATGCAAAATGGAGGTCGTGAAAAAAATAAACGCCGAAAAAATGAAAACCCCGCTGGTGATCCTGAAAAGACAATTCAACAAGCTTTTTTCTTCAATACACGATTGACCCTAACTCAAAAACAGCACCAAATCAAATCTATGCCGAATAAGACCTTATGCCCCTCCTGCAGTAATGAAAAAATACTTGACTTCGCCGAAATTGACACGGATGAGATCGTATCTCTCTATAAAAAAAATAATATCTCCACGGAAGAGTTATTTAAAGGGATACCTTCAGTTTCGCTATTGCATTGCAGTAACTGCGATCTTAAATTCTTTAAACCTTCCGTCGCAGGAGATGAGAACTTCTATAATCAGTTACAGGAAAAGGATTGGTATTTTCTCCATTCGGATAAGACCGAGTTCACTTATTCAAATGAATTCGTCTCAGAAAATAATAAGGTGCTGGATGTAGGCTCGGGCAGAGGTGTTTGGGCAAAATATGTGTCGGCAGGGAAGGGGGTCTTCTACCAGGGAATTGAATTCAGCTCCAAATCAATAGAACTGGCCCAAAAAGATAAGGTGAACGTGATTAAGGAAAGCGTAGAGGAACATGCGCAAAAATTTGCCGGATATTACGATGTCGTTGTTACATTCCAGGTATTGGAACATGTCGAAGAGATCCGAAAATTCATTGCCTCTTGTGTCACCTGCTTAAGACCGGGGGGAAAACTTATCATTGCAGTGCCCAATAATGAAGGTTTTCTGAAGAAAATGGTGAATAACTGGCTAAACATGCCGCCCCATCATATTAATCATTGGAATGAGCGTTCGTTAGAAAAATTGGCAGACACTTTTAAGCTAAGAACGATAGCCGTCCATAAAGAAAAGGTCACGACCGTGCATAAATTGCTTTTTTACAATATACTTGTATATTCCGGGCTTAGTAGCGTACTCGGGTATAAAAGAACCCTTGTTGACAATTCCCTCAAGTTTAAAATACTCAACAAAATATCGTACTGGCTGGCGAAATTGATAATGCCCTTTTCGAAAAAACACCTGAATAGCGATGGTCATACCATAATAGTCGTACTTGAAAAATGAGCTGATGATACATTTTTGCACACTCTTCGATTCTAATTACTTAACAAGAGGATTGGCGCTCTACGAATCTCTTGAGAAGCGGTGCCCTTCCTTCCACCTGTATGTCATCAGCTTTGACAGGAACAGCTATGAGTATCTGAAAAACGCCGGTTTGCCGAACCTCACGCCCGTCGCCCTGCAGGACTTTGAGGACCAGCAACTGCTTGCGGTAAAACCTTCACGCTCTATTGCCGAATATTGCTGGACCTGCACGCCTTCGGTCATTCTTTACTGTATTGAGAAATATCATCTGCCGTCCTGCACCTATGTCGACGCGGATATGATCTTTTATCATAACCCCCAACTACTATTGGATGAGATGGGCGGACGTTCGGTCCTGATCAGCGAACATCGCTATACGAAAGAATATGAGCGTGGCGCCGTCGTAAATGGTATCTATTGCGTGCAATTCATGTATTTCAAAAATGACAGCGACGGCATGACCGCTCTGCGGTGGTGGCGCGAACGTTGCCTGGAATGGTGTTATGACCGCCTGGAAGACGGAAAGTTCGGAGATCAGAAATATCTCGATGATTGGCCGGCACGTTTTGAAGGAGTACATGTCATGCAACATCTTGGTGGCGCGCTCGCTCCCTGGAACCTGCAGCAATATTCCTTCTCTTGGAAGGGAGATCAACTTTTTGCAAAATATTTAAAGACGGGGATCTCCTATCCGGTGATTTTTTTCCACTATCACGGACTGAAATTTTTCTCGAATAGGATGGCCACCTGCAGCGGCACTCTTTTCGACATTGACACAAATGCTAAAGAACATCTGTATTTTCCTTACCTGAAGCAATTGGTGCAAATTGAAAGACGCCTTAAGGAAGAAGAAGGCGTGACTTTTGATCCCACCGGAGCGAGGCGGCCCGCACCCGGAAAATTGTGGGTCCTGGCGGGATTTATAAAAGAACTGGGAAGTATGATCCTATTGGGCAATATTACCCCTTTCAGGTTAAAAAACTATAACTTTATCCGTCATTATCATTTCTATAAACTTGACCGTTTTAATTGCCCACCAGGATCGAAAATGAATAAGTTTTGAACACGAACCCCACCATCCTTCATATTAATAAATACCTTCCGATCGCATTGTTGTATTTCTTCTTCAATGGCTTCTTATTGCCTCATGGCCTTTTGTATACAACGATCCTTACACCTGTATTCCTCTTCTGGCTCTACAAATCCCCTTATTTTAACTATATATGGATCTACTTCACCGTGACCGCGCCCTTTGTCCTGGTACATCTCCTGAACGGTGTAGACCTGGCGTACTATATACGATCCTTCCTGCTGCTCTTCTCGGTATATGTATTTTCAATGGCATTTTACCGGTTTCTAAAGGAATGCAAAAGCCTGAGATCTTTATTTAAGACCCTTCTTCTTATCAATATCGTCTTTGTCGCCGTCGCATTGATCGCCCTGTCGATCCCTCCATTGAAGGAGAGGTTCTGGGATTTAAATAGCATTACTACAGGAGTGGACAGCATGAAAAGGCTTCGGATGCTGACCTATGAACCATCCTATTATTCGACGTTATTGGTTCCGATCGCCCTGTATTATTATCTTAAGCTACTGGTATTAAAATTGCCCAATCCGAAAACGATATTGGTCTTGGTGACAGTCCCTCTGCTGTTGTCACTTTCATTCGGCGTCCTGCTGGGATTGGCCCTCTCCCTTCTTTTTACCTTATTATACGGGTTGCAGTATTTTTTCCCGGATAAGAATTTACCCTCTTATATCCTGATCTCCGCACTTGCTCTTATACTGGCGCTGGTGGTGCTCCTGGAAGTTTTCCCGGATAATATTTTTGTTCTCCGGCTCAACAA
>Ga0307516_10007609_pt1 | contig 12416 bp, 20 predicted proteins | sample 19_EM_MG_FD_203310 | JGI IMG/M metagenome (GOLD analysis project Ga0307516, IMG submission 203310) | Populus trichocarpa ectomycorrhiza microbial communities from riparian zone in the Pacific Northwest, United States - 19_EM | ecosystem: Host-associated > Plants > Roots > Unclassified | place...
CACCATTGTCCAGGCTGAAGGAATCCTTGATATACCTGAATATCAACAGCTTCCCCGGTCCCGTCATCGATGTTTCTTTCACCTCCTCAATCCAAAGATTTGGGAACTTGGTCGATCTGGACATACGCGTCCACTGCTATGATGAATATGGCGAGGGCCAATGTGCCTTCAATCTGAACAACAACAACGTCACCGAGCTCGCTATGGCCCTGCCTCAACTGGAGCTCCTTGTCCTCGGACATCCGTGTCCTGACAACACATGCGCCACAACTGTCGGTTGCCTCCTTTTGGTCTCGGTTCTCTGTGTTAGGTTGGAAGAACTACAGATCCATTTTAATACCACGGACACCGTTGACGATCTCAAGAACATGCTGATAGACCCCCGATTCCAAGAGATACGCTCGCTTCCGAGGTGCCCACTCACGCAATTGGATGTCTTCGAGACACCGCTCGACCTCGATGAGTCCGACTTTGAAACCGTAGCACTTGGAATGATCGACATTTTCCCGTCCCTGGAAACCTGCGAAGGGCTCGAGGACATTTGGGATGAGCTCTTTGTGGAATTCGCGGGGCTTTAAAGGATGTGAATCCCCCCTACCCATCGTCAGTGTGTGCTGTCTTAGATTTTCCCTTCGTCCGATACATTCTTGGATTATAGCCGAACCCGTGACGCCCAAACAATACTCCGTCTACTCCTGTACCAGTTCCGAATCACGTCATGGGCTCATCGTAGTTCAAACGATCACCAACTTCCGACTCCCTATCAGTATGCCGAACGAATATCGGGCAATAACACTCACGGAATCGTAACTGGCAGGTGGTTCAGCTGGGGTAGTGTTGTCGACCGTCATCTTCTGCACCCATGACCACTAGGTTCAGTAGCATTGCCTTTCAATTAGGAGTCCAATCGTTGCATGGGTGAATAGTCCGGCACAGAAAACCCAACCAAGGCTATCAGATGGTGAATCCAACGCGCTTGCGAAGAAGGCGCAGACCCTAACCACCCTGTAGAGTCATCAACAGTCCGGGCCAGTGACGCCTTGCGCCTGGAAAAGCCAGAAACGGGCAGGGAAAATCGAGTATTTCGTCCGAAGCGTTCTTTGCCCCCTCAAAAACCCGCAAACACGGCGATGAGTTCGATTAGTTCCACTGAGTGATCGGAGGGTTTGATGATACGCGCCGAGATGTCATAAAGTTGTGAACCCTCCCTTCGAAGTCGTGAGTCGCCCAGTGGGCGGCACACCTTCCTTCTCGATGGCGTACGCGCGCAAGGGTCATTGATTAGGGCCACGCCGAAGCCCGACAAACTTGGAGCTCGACATACGACACAGACACTGGGGGCCTAGGGTTTATCGTTGCAGCACAGACACTTAGTGTCCGTTGCCTTCATTCACCCCCCTCTGCTTGAGAAGGCGATAGCAGTCGAGATTGCTTCAGGCTGAAGATGGACGTTTAAGAGGATGTTGAACCGATCTTGCAGTACGTCATCACGCAAACGTTCACATGTGAAGCTTGAGGCACTTCCGCAGGTGTGGACACTCCTGGAACGTTGTCTAACCAGGGTTCAGAGTGCAAACAAAACACCTATATGTTCGAAAAGTATACAAGGATGGGACAAGGAAATGGAAAAAAATGGTTTCGTACATCGGCGCTTACACATACAACCACCTTCCCCTGCTCTCCATCCACTCCACGAGGTCCGCCGAATTCTTCCTCTCGAACACAGCCCTGCGCGACTCATGGATCCCAACACCACCCTCAGCCCCTGGTGACCCACCAAAAGCCGGAGTTTCAGGGGGCGTAACAGGACCGTCATCCAGGCGCGACTCAGAATCATTGTTATGTGGGGACAGGACACCGAGGCCGCTCCCGCCAACGGAAGTGAGGTATGTCCCGTACCCGTCTTCCTCGAGTGCGGATGTCAGCTTGTCGAGATTGGCTTGCTCGAGATCTAAAGCGGTGGTTCATTGTACGAGCTCGAGGCGGTCACCGCGAGGGGGACTCACGATCCGGTAACAGAGTAACCGCACACCCTCCTCCACCAGCGCCCGTCAACTTAGTGCTCAGCCCATGAGGCTCGCTGGCGGTCTTCGCCCTAATTGCCTCCAATGCCGGATGAGACACACCGATGTTGACAAGATGGGCGTGGTTCTTGTCGATCAGCGCCTAGGTACGGAGATCAGGATGGCATGAAAGATCAGCAAAGTTGCCTGGTCATACCGATAACGCAGCGAGAAGGTCCTCCCGTTCAAGTTCTGGGTCTGCCAGAGCTCGGTGAGCCTCATTAGAAATACTCTGAATCGCATCCAAGATCGCGTTGATCGTCTCAGGATCCTATGAGACGTGGTCAATCATACGGTTGGTGGTATACCAGAGTCGCGTGGCACCTGAGCCTTCCTGGCAGCTACACCAGCAACCAGCGCTTTCGTGTCTCTAGGAACTTTCGAATCCGTAAGCAGGAACTTGAGGCTCTTGAATCCCTGAATCGGTTCCATGCCACCCTTCTTCCCAGCGAACCCACTCTTGGTATACGCCAAAGCTCCTCCGAATACACTGACGCTGTTATCCACCCCACTCGGCGTTCCATGTAGCACCTTCTCACTGATAAAAGCCCACCTATTTACCTCCTCGGCGACGTCAGGAGGGATTGCCCTCCTTCCTTGGTGAGACACGTGAACGTGCCCCGGGTCCGTCAAGCTGCGGGCGCCGGGGTCACGGGATGGTTCGGGCAGGGGTGGGATGGAGATTCGTTGGTGAAGGAGCAGGAGGGCAGTGGCAATGCAGACGGAGAAGGAGGCAGACGAGCCAAGACCAGCACCAATGGGGAGGGTGGAACGTGCACTAAGGTTGAACGAAGGTCTAAGAGTGTATGTGATCAGCCCTCCGTTTCCGAGTTAACAAGGCTGGGGGGTAATCACCTCTCTCCCTCGTGCGTCAGCATCATGTAAAGGTACAAAAAGGCCAGCGAAGCGGTCTTCACTTTCGAAGACGCGGTATTTGGGATAGACCTCTCAAGGATACCATCAACCAGTGTCTGGTCGAGAGTATCACCGTGCAGATCACCCGGAGCGATACCGTTGGTGAGGTCCCAAGGCAAATCCTCCAACCTCCACTCGAACCTATAGTCGTCGACGTCAATGAAGTGGACAGACACTTTTCCATCGTGTCGTGGAGTAGTTAGAGCGTAACAGCGGAGATCGACCGAAGCAGCCAAGGCAGTCTGTACGACGTTTAGTACCTCAAGAAAGCCTGGAACACGGATTTACGCACCACGCCGTGCACAACTGCATGCTCGCCAAACAGGATAACTTTGCCCGGGGCGCTAACCCACCATTCTCTTCTCTCTTTGGGACGTTTGGTTCCAACCGAAGTGAGATCCTCTGTCAGCTTCTCGACCGCACGCGAAATTGGGTCCACGGTTCGCGGTTTGGCTCGGACGTAGCGCTGGTCGGTCAAAGTAGAGAGCTCAATAGCTCCGGCTGCGAATAAGGCGTGCTCCAGGTCATCCAAGAGATCTCCTGAATCTTCAATTCCTACACAAAGACGGATAAGGTCTTCGGGGAGACCCCGAGCGGCTCGAGTTGCAGGATCAATCGAGGCGTGTCTACGTAAAAAGGGGGATTTGGACATTGCCAAACGGATGAAGATGCAAAGGTAACGTACGACATGACGCACGGCATGCTGATCAGCGAGTTCACGCATCCGAAACTGACACTGATACCCCACAACCTGGTGGCGGCAACAATGTTCTCGCTCAAGACCTTCTCTCCAGTCGTGAAGCTGAGCACAGCCCCGGATCCGTCGGCAATTCGTTCGTGGACGTCTCTATCTGGGTGGGAGTCTAGCCCAGGGTAGAAGACGGTGAAACCAAAACTGTGGAGCATCTCGGCGACAAGGCGAGCCGTCGCTTGTTGTCGGTCCATACGGATGGCGAGGGTCTTCACGCCCCGCAAGAGGAGGAAGGAGTCGAACGGTGAGAGGCCGTTTCCGACGGAATTGATCATGAAAGCTATGTGTTTCGCGAGGTCGTCTCGGTTGCATACGATGACTCCAGCCATAAGGTCATGGTGACCAGACAGGTACTTGGTCGCGCTATCGTAAACGACGTCTGCGCCGTGTTCTAGGGGGCGTTGGAGGTATGGGCTCATCATCGTGTTGTCGACCACCACAACCGCATCCGGAGCTCGTTCCTTGACTTGAGCGCTGATTCTGGCGATATCCACAATTTTGAGCAGCGGGTTAGTCGGGGACTCGAGTAAAACCATGGAGACCTCGGGCGTTAGGCATGGGATGATCGAGGATGGGTTTGTGGTATCAACGTGGTGGACGGTAACGTTGTTGTTGCTACGAAGATAGTTGAGCAAACGGTTGGTACCGCCGTAGAGGTCATCGCCGGCGATTATCGAAGAGTTTGGTTTGACGAGGCGGGTGATGATATCGAGGGCGGCCATGCCTGATGAAACCGTGAACGCATGGGATGCGGAGTAGATTTTCGCAAGATGGTGCTCTGCAGGATGAAATATGATGAGCCTCGTATGTCTTTGGTCCGTCCCTGCAGACCACACGGCGGGCAAGGTCGAACTGATACTGACCCAGATGCGATCGTGTGGGGTTACCGCTCCTTGTGTAGTCGTATTCCCCAGAGACACCCTTGAAGGTTGCGGTCTGATAGATTGGGACACTGCTGGCCCCGTACTGGTCTTTAAGGTTGGGGTTCTCCACCGTAGCGCAGAGGGTCGAGAACTTGTATGGCTTCCTAGATCTCACAGGTGACTCTGGTTCTGGAGTGGGCAGGTCATGAGCGTTTCTGTTGGTAGATATCGTCGGGGCCATGGCGTCCGGTGAAGATGGAGGTTGTGGGCTGAGACCTGCACCAGAAGGTTCCGGGGCGTCAGCGACAGGGTCGAACAAAAGAAATGGTGCAAGGCCAAATAACATTTTGGTCGAATCCGTATTACGTCGGGCTCGGATCAGAGGCTGGCCGCTAACGCCAAAGACAATCTGTCACCATAATTGCTCATTATCGCGAGATGGCCCCAAGGCGCTCTCAGCGTAAGTCCGTTTATTCCACAAAAATACGATAAAATATTCAGGAGGGGCAGCCGTGCGCCAGACACAAGCAAACTCAAACCCTCTGGACCCTGCGCTAATTGCGCGCAGGGCAAAGAAACATCTGGACGAGCTAGAGGTAATCGCACCACAATGCGCGGCCAAGTTTGGATCTGGGACTGATCCTCTGCGCAGAAGTCCAACCACACAGAGGTCGATATCGACCCTGATCAGACCGATGGGCCAGCTGAAGGTCCAGGGCGTCGTGGGCGGGGAACTGCCCGCCAGACCTTGATATCCGACAAACGTCCATCGGTCCATCCAAACAAGAAATCGACGATGAACATCAGGACGGCACTTCTGTACAAGAAGAACCTTGCTACCCTGGTAGAAGAATCGGTGATTGAGTTGTCCACGGTTCCCTACGGAAATTGTGCTGACTGTATCTCCAAAGGGCGTCGGGAGTCTACCCCCATCCGCGCCGGGTTATGTTTCTGCCGTCGTTCCGCCTCCAAAGGAACCCCCGCGTGTGTTCTGCTCTGTCTGCGGGTACTGGGGCAAGTACAGGTGCATGAAGTGCGCTCTCCCCTTCTGTAGTCACGACTGCGGGGTAAACCACCAGGAAACCCAATGCGAGCGGAGGGTCGTGTATTAGATCACGTGTTGATGCAGATCAAAATGAGTTCACCGACGTGGCACCAAATGGCCCGAAACTTCGTCACTTCCCCCTCATCCCGGTCAGATACGGTACACCCAGGTCATAATGCGTTTGGCTTCATTCGTCGGTGCTTTTGCCTTCCTCACCACCACATTCTCTTCTGCCTGTAAGTTTCTCACCGCAGGTTGAACGGACGCGGCTGGACTCTCACCCACACATAGTCGCCGAAGAGACGGTGGTGGCAGAACCAGAACCAGAGCCAGGGCTCAAGGTCACAGGCTCTTTCCCTTCCGACAACCCCTTTGGTCGTACGTGTTCCCTCCACCCGTCCATCCGAGGCACCCAAGGGAGACTGATCGGCATCCACAGACGTGGTCAATGGAGAACGCAACATCATCAACCTCCTCATCGAGAACAACACAAAACAGAATGTTACTCTGCTCTCCATTGCCGGCTCCTTCCATCACCCAGAGTCCGACCGTTTACTCAAAAACGTTTGTCGTCCCCTTTTACTGCATAATTGTCGTTTGACCTGAGTCCTTCTGGTAGACAACTGCCACCAAATCCGGACTCAAGTTACGAGAGGGTGGCAAGCTCCCCTTTCAATACCCGTTCTACAGCCAGTATGTCTGGTCTTGTTTGTTTTGAACCCCGGATACTGACTGTCCCTTAGGCTCAAGGTAACTCGACATATCCGGGTGATCGAAAGGCATCGCTCATTCCCCTTCTTCTAGCCCGGAGATATCAGGCTGAAGATCTGGTTGGATGTGGTTGACGTACGTTCCATTCGTTGCATTCTTGCAATTTCGATCGTTAATGTGGATCACAGGAAACGCAATACCGTGTTTCTGCCTATGATTCCATCGTAACTATCGTCGAACCCGAGCTCTCCATCCTGGACTGGCAGTTGTATGTTTTAACCTCCAAACCGGCTTTGCTGATAATTGAACACCCCTTTCCCCTCCAGGTGGGTGACTTATCTCATCGTCCTCGGCATTCTCGGAGGTGCTGGGTACTTCGCCTTCCTCTCGTTCTTCCCCAAGTCCACAAAGAAGCCCAAGGTCACCGCTCCCCAGGAGGCTGGTGCCCCAGCCGCCGTCACTGCTACTAGTTCGGGTGGATACGAAGAAGAGTGGATCCCCGAGCACCACTTGAAAAAGACAAAGAAAGGAACCGTCACCAGCGACGCCGAGACTAGCGGTGGGGAGGCTTCTGGTAAGGAGGGACCCAGGAGACGCAAGGGAAGAAGATAAACGTTATGTTATCCTGTGCTCTCGTGTTGCTTTCACGGCAATGTTACTCAAATGTATGCGTGGGGGGTGGGTACTAGTATCCTCCTGACCATTGCCTTGTTTTATTCGCCGTTCGTGAGCGCACGGCGTAAACGGAACCTCTTTCAGTTGATCGCGCACGTTTGAGGAAGACAGTAGTTCGTACTGGTCCACACCCTGTAACCTTACACCAGAATCCTTGCGCCCGCAGTCTGCAAACGCGAAACTAAACCCGTAGAAAACGTCACCGTGAGCGAAGTCTTCCGGGCGCCAGAACGGATGCTATGAGGTTTGGGCGTAACCACGATGCAGAACCCAGACCTCCTAGCAGATCTGCTGGATCGAATCGTCGACCATTTGCACGACAGGAAAGGGGCGCTCAGGAATTGCTGCCTGGTCTCTAAATCATGGGTCCCGCGTACCCGGAGGCACCTTTTCGCCATCATCCGGTTCAATGTCGAAGTACATCCGGTATCGTGGAGGGAGATATTCCCAGACCCTTCGACCTCCCCCGCCCATTACACCAAAACTCTACTCATCGACTACTCCGACGTCATCGCGGTTGCAGATATAGAAGCAGGCGGTTGGATCAGAGCCTTTTCTCACGTCGTGCACTTGGAAGTTTGCAGTCGGAGGCGGGGCGTCGACGAGCCGGAGTTCCCCCTCGTCCCACTCCTCGGATTCTCACCCTTCATCAAATCCCTCCACGTCAAATTCGTCGCCCTTCCATCCTCGCAGATTTCAGACCTCATCCTTTCATTCCCTCTTCTCGAGGACGTGACCGTAGTCAATGGAGACCGCGTGCCGATCGATGATGACGATCGCCCGGACGGGCTGCCGACGGTCGTTCAGTCTTCGAACTCACCCACGTTCACTGGGTCTCTCAACCTCATAACGACAGGTATGAAACGTATTGCCCGTCCATTGTTGTCCGTACCGGGCGGTCTCCGCTTCCGGAGGTTCACCTTGGATTGGGTCCACCGGAATGATAGTTTGTGGACGTTGGCGTTGGCGGAGAGGTGTTCTCATACCCTTGAATCTCTCGACATTTCCTGTGGGGCCTTCCGTGCGTTCATTCGACACCCGCGTCGACACCAATAACTTACTTTTGTTTCTAGTCAAGCCGGTTGCGATCGACCTCTCGAGAGCGACAAAACTCCGAGATATGGTTTTACGGCCCTCGGCGCTGGGCGTCGGATGGATCACCACGGCACTCCAAACCACCATACTCAAGCATCGGGAGCTTCGGAAAATCTTGATTTATATTTCTCACTACTGGACCTCCAACGCCAAGCTCATCAAACGATCCGCAGATGATTGTGGGCAGTGGGTGGATCTTGATCGCCTCTTGGTCCAGTTTTGTGAGTCACGTTCGACCCGCCCGAAGGTGGTGATACGCGCGACGTTGGAGGGGGAGGAGGGGGAGGAGAGAGTAAGAAGTTTGGCTGAGTGTTTGTTGCCGGAGCTAACGAGGAAAGGGATGATTGACCTGGCTGAATGATATATGGCTGAGCGTGAGCATTGTAGTTCTCCTTGCTTTCTACTGTTGACCAGCGGTGCTGGCTGTGCGCCGTGGCGAACCCCAGCGGTGCTTGTATGCATTAATGTAGACGTGCCATGGGTTTGACCAGTCCGTGGTTGCGAGAAATTGGAATAACCCAGCTCTTGTGGCCTGCAATGCTACTTTCTTTTCTGGGAACATGGTCGATGTCGAGGCAGGGCAGCGCAACTGGGGCGCGATGCTCAATGCGCGAGCCTGCGAACCTACGTTCAAGGGGCTGACCCCGGCTGCTTGGTGCGGCCCCGTGCGTGAAGTGAAGGAGAAATTCCTCGACATATGACACCGAGCGCAACGTCAAAGCGGATGTTTTATCCTCCTGGCCGAGATCACGATGCAGAACCATCACCTCCCACAAGAAATTCTCGACTACATCGCAGACCTCCTACACGACCAACCAGAGACACTCAAGAGGTGTTGCCTTGTCTCCAGATCATGGGTTCCACGCACCCGAAAGCACCTGTTCGCCGATATCCGGCTCCGCTCCGTGGATGACCTCAGGTCGTGGAAGAAGACGTTCCCGGATGTTGGGAACTCCCCTGCGTATCATACTCGCAGCCTGTTCATCGGTTGCTCTAGTGTCGTCGTGGCGGAGGATGCGGAAGAGGGTGGTTGGATTCGGGCATTTTCTCGCATCTCGAGCTTGGACGTGGACAATGGAGTGTGGTATCTCAACACCCCGGCTATCTCTCTACTCACCCCGTTCCACAACTTCTCACCCACCCTCAAGTCGCTCCGCATGTGCCCCATCGCCTTCCCATGCCCACAGCTTTTCGACCTTGTTCTCTCGTCCCCCCTTCTCGAGGACCTGACCCTGACAGGTCACGACGACTCGTTTGGGAACGAGGATGAGTCCCACGGGTTACAAACCGTCCTTCCTTCGACCTCACCCCCACTCACTGGGTCACTCGACCTCAACATATTCGGAGGGATGGGAAATACTGTGCGTCAACTACTGGACCTACCGAACGGTCTTCACTTCCGAAGTCTCGCGTTCTCGTGGCACTGTGAGGCAGACCTTCCGTGGACGACGCAGTTGGTGGAATTATGTTCTGATACCCTTGAATGTCTGGATATCATGTGTCGCCTGCCCAGTGCGTTCGTTTCTATTCCGCACCGGAGTTGAGGCATACTCACCTTCTGTTCCTAGTCCCGCTAGGGGCTGCTTCGATCGACCTCTCGAAGGCGAGAAGAATCAAAGATGTGGTTTTTCGGCCCGGATCGCAGAACGTCGAATGGATCACCATGGCGCTCCAAACCATCGTACCCGAACATCGAGATTTTCGACAAATCACGATCCGCGTGTCATACTACTTGACCCTCTTCGAGATCAATGGCAACGGCAGGCGGGTTATTGGAGAAGCGATCTATAGGCAGTGGTCGGTCCTCGACCGCCTTCTCGTCCAACTCTGGGATTCGCGTTCGATCCGCCCGAGAGTCGTGTGCACGAAGCCAGGGGGGAAAGTGCAAAACGCGGAAACTCGCGTTGGGTGTTTATTGCCAGAGATGGCGAGAAGAGGGATGGTTGTCCCGGACTAATACTATGGACCTCGGTAGACCCAACTCGATGCCGTTCGGCTGATACAAATGATCAACGCCAGAGCGGACTCAATAGCATTTTGACGCAAGCCACGCTGATGAATCCTTATCTCCCACCAGAGATACTCGACTACATCGTCGACCTCCTACACGGCGAACCAGAGGCACTCAAGGAGTGTTGCCTTGTCTCTACATCGTGGGTATCACGCACCCGAAAGCACCTGTTTGCCCATATCCGGTTCCGTTCCGCAGACGACCTCAGGTCATGGAAAAAGACGTTCCAAGATGTTGCGAACTCCCCCGCGCGTCACACTCACACCCTGTCTGTTGGTCGCCCTCGGCACGTCGTTGCGGCGGATGCAGAAGAGGGTGGTTGGATTCAAGCCTTTTCTGGTGTTGCAAGCTTGGACGTGGACAGCAATCACTTCCTCGAAGCCTCCGAGGTCTCTCTCACCCCATTCCACCGATTCTCACCCACCCTCAAGTCGCTCCACATACGTCCCATCCGCCTTCCATACCCACAGCTTTTCGATCTCATTTGTTCCTTCCCCCTCCTCGAGGACTTGAACCTGAAGGGTGGCGATGGGTTATTTGACGGTGACGATTATCCACATGGGTCACAGACTGTGGCCCCTTCGACCTCACCCCCGTTCACTGGTTCCCTTAGCCTTAATATATATGGAGGACTGGGAGAGATTTTGCGCCAGCTGTTGGACTTGCCGAACGGTCTTCACTTCAGAACGCTCACGTTCTTGTGGGATCGCGAGAAATACCTTCGGTGGATAAGAGAGCTGGTGGTAAAGTGTTCTCATACCCTTGAATCCCTCGATGTTGCTTATATCTATCGTTGTACGTCCATTCGCATCTGCGATCACACCAATAACTTGATTGTGTTCCTAGTCGCGCCGGCGTCAGCCTCGTTCAGCCTCTCGAAAGCGACAAAACTCCGAGACGCGGCCTTTCGACCCGACTCGCAGAACATCGAATGGGTCATCATGGCGCTCGAAACCATCACACCCGAACACCAAGAACTCCGACAAATTTCAATCTATGTGCCCTACCACCTGACCCTATACAATGTCGGTGCCGACATCAGGCAATCCCTCGGAGAAAAAATCTCCAGGCGGTGGTCGGACCTCGACCGCCTTCTCGTCCAATTCTGGGAATCGCGTTCAATTCGCCCGAGGGTAGGATGTGTGAGGGTGGGGGAGGAAGGACAAAACACAGAACATCTCATTGGGTGTTTGTTGCCGGAGACAACGAAGAGGGGGATAGTTGATCCGGTCTAATACTATGGGCCCCGGTAGATATGGCGGATGTCACTCGTTGTATGTTTCAACCTTCTCCGAGGACCAAAGCGAAATACTCCCTGGGTGTTGGCAGACGCGAGTGCTCACCCATCTGGTGTGATATTATCCAGCCAGAGACTCCCCGCAGAGCTTTGCGGCCAGGTCACCGATGAAGGGGGCACTCAGCATCTGGTTCGCCCGATTTTCGCGCATCAGACCCACACCCCCAGTGATACAGTTGATTAATGGATCTCTGCCATCCGGGGATGGTCCCACCGTCTCAAGATCTAGGTTCCATGACAGATAATCACTGTATGCGGTTGGATATACGCTAGACACCTAACGGACAGGTGGGGACGTTTCACGCTCGTCGCGTGACTCACCTCTTTCAATTGGACCACCACGCGAAGTTCACTTGTTCAACCTCCCGCCCACTCACTCCCGCATCGCGTTGCGCTCCTCGTTTGGTGTTATCGCCTGAGGCGCCTTTGGGTCAGTGACTCGAAGTACCAAGCCTTTGCAAACAAAAGTTGCGCAAACATATGGAGGGCTACTTTCTCGGCCCCATGGACCCTAGCGAGTTCATGAGTTCTTTTATGTCCGTAAACGCCCAAAATTTGAGCGACATTTCCGATGGGATCGACTTTCGCCAGGTTTATGAACAGGCTGATGAATTGTGGATGTATGCTCCGTTTGTAAGCTGCTGCGTTATTCTCTACCAATACCAACCATAGTGATGCACACTGATGGCTATCGCAAATGAAGTGTGCACCAACTATATAGTAAAGCGCACTGGGGGTCTGGTCGACCCTGAGGCATCACTCAAACCCGGCATCATGTTCTTCTCAAAAAACAATCCAACAATCCTCCTCGAAGACTTTGATGCTGCCCCTCCGGTTGCTTCGTTTCTCCATATGGAACTGTCCGCTGAATTGAAGCGCGAAGCGCAATGCAACCCGTTCCAGGACCTCGAGGATGGAGAAACGGAGGAGCGGGATCTCATCGGCCGCAATAACACTCGTGGCCGATGCCTTCTGTACGCAGCGAATCAG
>Ga0307516_10007610_pt1 | contig 12416 bp, 15 predicted proteins | sample 19_EM_MG_FD_203310 | JGI IMG/M metagenome (GOLD analysis project Ga0307516, IMG submission 203310) | Populus trichocarpa ectomycorrhiza microbial communities from riparian zone in the Pacific Northwest, United States - 19_EM | ecosystem: Host-associated > Plants > Roots > Unclassified | place...
GCGTGCTGCTAAGAGAGCTTGTAGCATCTCTGTTGTCAACAGATGGGGTCCCGTTCCCCCCGTGCCTGATCCTTCTGCCATTCTTCTGGGTTGTTCTGGTGATTCGGGTGTCTGCGGTCTCGTTTGTAGTTCCGGGGTCACGGGGCTCGGTACTCGCTGGCCTTCGGGGACTTCCCGAAATTCTCGGAGGTTGAGGGGATCTTCGGTATTTTCGTCCAGGGACTCCACTCTGTCTTTTTACTTGCTACGTTGGGTGTCGATTGGGGGATGCAATCTAGTGTCAAGATCCTGTCTCACTAGTCCGTCCAGCTCGACAGGCAACGTAGGAGGTCCGGTAGTCTCGCTGTGGCAGTATCCGACTTCGCCCTAATCTCTGCACGCCTGGCGTGGTCTTGTTGCGGTATTCGACTTCGCTGTGGTGGTATCCGACTTCGCTGTGGTGGTATCCGACTTCGCCCTAATCTCTGCATGCCCGGCGTGGTCTTGTTGCGGTATTCGACTTCGCTGTGGCGGTATCCGACTTCACCCTAATCTCTGCACGCCGGACGTGGTCTCGTTGCGGTATTCGACTTCGCTGTGGCGGTATCCGACTTCGCCCTAATCTCTGTACGCCCGGCATGGTCTCATTGCGGTATTTGACTTCACTGTGGCGGTATCCGACTTCGCCTTAATATCTAGTAGGTTCTTACAGGTGGCGGTCGCAGTGCCGGGTCACGGAGGTAGAGAGATAGGTCTGTGGAGAGAGATAATAGATTGCGTGGAGAAGAATCTCCAGACTAGCTACCGCACTCTTCCTTTTATACTTTTCCTTCCTTCTGTGGAATCACAGCTTACCCGCAAGACTGACACAGTTCCTCCATACCACATCATGACTCAATCGTCGCACCCAAGGAAAACACATGATCGCACTTGGCCGCCGCATGGCCAACACTCTACTCGCGGCAACAGGAGAAAGGACACGCAAGCAAGAACAGTGAGGAATGAGAAGAAGGACACGCAAGCTCAACCAAAGAGAAACACATACATAAGAAAGGAGAAGAACGCGCAAGCTCAACCAAAGAGAAACACATACGTCAGAAAGGAGAAGGACGCGCAAGCAATATAACGGAGACAAGGAGAAGGGACCTAGACCGGCCGGCGGTCTGTAGGTAGGAGAGATATCACTACCCGCGCGATATGGGGGAGATCGGTCGAGGCGCCTAAGCGCGGAGGATGATCGTGGCTGCGGCAGCGGTGATGAGGGCAAGTCACAGGGCGGCAAGGGTGACAGCAGCACCAGCGGCGGCGCTGACGAGCCTGCCACGTGAAATTCGTAACAGGTGGTGAGTATGATGGAAATGCGAAGAACGATGACGAGTATCTAGGACGAGGTGAAAGGAGAAGAAAAAAGGGGTCTACGTAGGAGTGATGAGCAAGCCGAACCTTGCGGAAGTGCAAGTGTTAGTAATGGCTTGGTGCTTTGCATTGATATCATACTTGCCGTGTCCTACTCGCTATCTTTCTTGCTGCCAGCAATATCATTGACATTGTACTCCTCACCTCGTATTGTACCACTTCCCACCGCTGTTCCTTTCACTCTGAGAGCTGTGCTAACCATGTTCCAAACCTTGCCATCATACTCGCCGTATCCTACTCGCTATCATCCTCGCCGCCAGCACCCTCATTGACATTGCACTCATCACTGTGTATTCTACAACTTCCTGGTGTCTCTGTCACTCCGAGAGCTACGCTAACCATGTCACAAAGCTCGCCATCATACTGGCCACGTCCTACTGGCTATCGTCCTCGCCGCATCTTACTCGCTCTCATAGTCGCCATGTCCTACTCGCCATTGTCCTTGCCGCCGCCAGCGTCCTCTTCGCCATGCTCCTCATAGTCGTCGTGCTTATCGTGTCGTGTTGTTTTTGCCAACTTTCCTTTGTTTCCGACACGCAGAGCAATGCTACGTGCGTCAAAACATCACTACTGCATGTGATGATCATGGTGATGGGTGTGATGCTGGGTGCTTTTGCTAGAAACGCGAAGTGTGTAGTAGCATATATAGATGTACATACCGTAGATATAAAGAATAGAACAGGACTGAGTCACTATGCCAGGAACCCTCTGCGTGTTTGTGAATGCGACCCAAGTATTTGCTGCGACATTGCGCGCCTTGACAGCCAGCGTGACCGTGCTGCCATGACATGCATCATCCTGACGTGTCCAGTAGGAATATTCTCTGACACGGCTGCGTTCAGAAGGAAAATGCCCTGACAAGGCTGCGTTCAGAAGGAAAATGCCCTGACAAGGCTGCGTCCAGAAGGAAAATGCCCTGACACGGCTGTGTTCAGAAGGGAAATGCCCTGACAAGGCTGCGTCCAGAAGGAAAATGCCCTGACATGGCTGCGTCCAGAATGAAAATGCCCTGACACAGTGCATCCAGAAGGAAAATGCCCTGCCACGCTCTGTCCGGTAAGCAGATGCCGTGGCGATCTGCATTCGGACGCACGGTGCTGTGGCGAGCTGCGTCCGAATTCACGTTGCCTATGCGTTTTGCGTTGTGAGCGGTATATGCACTGACAGGGTGCGTCCAGAGCGTCCTGAGTGCCTGGTGCGTCTGGACGCAGCCTGTGTGTCCAGACGCAGATTTTTTTTCCTGATGAGGCTAAGACGTTCGGCAATCCCACCATCGAGCCCGACTCCAGAACCACTGCTCCCACCGCTGCCAGCCACCGGAAGCACGGGAGGAAGAGGAGGAGGCTCTCCACCAAGGCCAGGACAACCGGCCGTATCCCCCTCACGTTCGCCGCCACCCAGTGAAGACGACGATGACCTATACGTGCAGAATCTTCCAGCAGGAAGACCCCCGCCAGAAACAAGGGAACCAATGGGAGCACAGCTGGCAACCATGCTCATGCTAGAAGAAATAGCAAGGTTAGTGGGAGCCGGGATCACGGCAGCACGAGGCTCGGAAGGACCAGCGAACAAGGCACGAATCCATACCTCAAGACTGAAAAAGGACAACCCCGAAAAATTCAACGGGAAAAGCTCAACCACCTTCAACCAATGGTGGGAATCCATCACGATGTACTGGGGATTCTACCCGGAGACAATCGACCGACAGAAGATTGCCTGGGTCGGGACCCTCCTGACCGACACTGCCTTGGTATGGCACCTATACCATCACCGGGAGCTACAGGACAATGACACTTGGGCCAACTACTCGGCAGCCATTCGGACGCAATATCGCAACGAACAAGAAGCGGCAAACGTGCAGCTGAAAGTCGGCCAACTTCGGTATCAGAGCTCCATCTGGATTTATATGATGGAATTCAGAGCCCTTAACAACTTCGCCCGAGCAACAGGAGAAGCGCTAAAGGAAAAGGTGGACCTAGCCATGTCATCGGACATCCTCCGAATGCACTTCGCCCATTACCTGGGAGAATTCGCGGATGACGAAGAATTCCTAGAGGCAACCTACCAAGCCAGGCTGCAAGTGGAAAGGATGAAGATCCTGGAGAAAATAAGGGAAGGAACAAGGAACCAGAAACCAGAGGACAAGAAAAAGGATAGTCAGAATAAAGGGAGTTCTGACAACACCCGAAAGGTTAAGGAAGACCCCACCAGGGCAACACGGAACAACAACCGAAAAAGCCTTGGGATTGGTGTGGAGGAAAGGACCACTGGAGCTCCAAGGACGAAGCCCTTAAGGGGGTTCCCACCAAGGAACAAGAGGAATATGGCCCGAGCCGCGACGACTGCTGTAGATGCGGGCGACCAGGACACAGAACCTTCGAGTACTTTTCATTCAACACACGAAGAGGAAAGACTCTCCTGCTGGCCCCATGGAAGGTGGCAGCGGCTGGAATGAAAAGGCCGAGAGAAGAAGAGCAGGATGCCCCACCGGCAAAACAACAGAAAATAGCGGCATTTGAAGAGATGGAAACGGATGCGACCCCATGGGCAGACGAATCCGGCAAGTCGGATTTTTGAAGGGCCTGGATCAGCCGTGACCCAGGAAACTCCTACTAGTCTGCAGCATCACAAAAAAAAGAAAAAATGAGGAACCAAGTGTGGAACCTCGGCCAACAAAAAAGCAAGAAACGAGCGACCCATAATCAACATGATGCTTCACCAAAACGGAAAAAGGCAACAGGTCAAGGTGCTACTAGACACAGGATGCTTGGTGGCAATAATCAACGAATGCACAGTGGAAAAATATGGGTTGGAAAAGAAAAGACATAAGCAAACCCGGCCCATCGAGAACTACGTGGGAGAACGGGTTGAAGAAGTGGGACAATATTATACCAAACCGCTCCTATTGCAACACCAGCGGCATTACTCAAAGACCGAGTTTGAAGTATCGCCAATGGACCCCGAAATTGATATATTCCTTCCCTGCAGCCGGATAATGGACCATCCCCCACAAGGTGTCTGGACTAGCAAAGAAATACGGTTTAACAGCCCTCGATGCCTGGAGGAATGCTCGAAGTGGACAGCCATGAACTTCTCGCTCTCCTGGGACGATCAGGTAGCCACCCACCCAGAAGCCCGAATAATCGGATACGTATTGGCAGCTACCTCGGAAAACCCACTCAAAAACGTACCCCTGAAGTCCCAGCGCTATCTAGGACTAATGGGAAAGGAAGCCGCAGACATGCTGCCAGAGCATCATCACTATGGTTGCAAGATCGACCTACAGGAAGGAGCCACTACACCATGGGGGCCAATATACCCCCTTTCAGAGATAGAACTCAAAACACTCCGGGAATGGCTGACAGAAATGGAATGAAAGGGAAAAATTAAGCGCTCCACTTCCCCCGCCGGCTCCCCAATCCTCTTCATACCAAAACCCCACAGAAGAGGACTCTCCCTATACATGGACTACCGGGCGCTTAATCGAATTACGATCCCGAACCGATACCCGCTACCCCTAATGCAAGAGTTGCAGGACCGTGTCCAGGGCGCCCAGTGGTTCACAAAGATGGACCTCAAAAATGGATTTCACCTCATACAAATGAGGGAAGGAGACGAATGGAAGACAGCCTTCCGCACACGATATGGGCTATTCGAATTCCAGGTAATGCCCTTCAGACTAACCAACGCCCCATCCACATTTCAAGAAATGATGAATCATGTATTTTCCGACCTACTAGACATTGGAGTACTGGCATATATGGATGACATATTAATCTACGCCAAGACCAAAGTGGAACACGACCACCTGGTCAAAGAGGTTCTCGAAAGACACCAGAACAACAGCCTGGCAATCTCACCGGAAAAACGCGTCTGGAAAACACAAGAAGTCGAATTCCTGGGATACGTCATTGGGAGAAAGGGAATCGGAACGTCAACTGACAATGTGCAGGCAATCTTAGGGTGGGAGACACCAAAATCCCTAACGGAACTACAATCCTTCTTGGGTTTTGCCAACTTCTATCGCCGCTTTATCAACGAATACTCCAAGGTAGCCTGGCCCCTGATGGAGCTAAATAAGAAGCTGGAAAAATGGACGTGGAACAAGGAAGCAGAAGCTGCGTTTGAAGAACTAAAGAAGCGATTTACCACAGCACCAATCCTAGTGCAATTTCAACCCAGAAAAACACGTCATCATCGAAACCGATGCCTCAGACTTTGTGATAGGAGCGATCCTATCACAACAGGACGACGAAAGCTGGCTACACCCAGTAGCATTTCACTCGAGGAAGTTCCAACCCGCGGAAATCAACTACAAAATCCATGACAAGGAACTTCTAGTGGTAGTAAACGCCTTCAAACATTGGCGGCGTTACTGCGAGGGAGCAATCCACCATATTTAAGTTTTCTCAGATCACCAGAACTTGGAATACTTCACGACAACCAAAGTGCTGAACAGACGGCAAACACAATGGGTGCAAGAGCTAGCCAGTATCGATTTCAGAATCTATTACCGCCCGGAAACCCAAAATGGCAAACCGGATACCCTGTCAAGGTGTTCGGAGTACTGCCCAGAAAAGGGGGGGGGTGGAAAACCAGCCGATAATGACGGTTTTGGGGAAAAATCACTTCAAAAACCGATCAGCCCACACATTCATTTGCTCCTCAGCCCGATTGATGTCACTCCCAACGAGGAAATGGAACGAGGAATTCCTAGCACGAATCAGGGAAGAAGGGAAAAAAGACAAGGTCTACGAACAGGCCAAAGAACAGGAAGCAGTGTCAAGAGAACAGGAACCGAAGGACCGAAAGGCCAGGGAAATAAGAAATGAAGACGGGTTGCTGTACCGGGAGAAAATGCTCTGGGTACCAGATGGGTTGATGCAGCAAATACTGGAATCTGAACACGACACAAAGGTGGCCGGGCACATGGGACAAGACAAAACAGTCGAGTTAATAAGACGAAACTTCGGGGGGCCAAAAATGAACGACCGAATTATCGACTTCATCAGAAGCTGCCCAGAATGTCAAAAGAACAAAGCTGCCAGATACCAACCCTATGGCCTATCGTCACCCCTGGAACTCCCATACGCACCATGGCAGTCGATTGTGACAGTTTTCATCACAGAGCTCCCCATGTCAGAAGAATATGACCAGCTGTGGATAATCATCGACCGATTCACCAAGATGGCGCATTTTCTCCTGTTGGAAAAGGACAAGAAAATGGCGACAGACCTAGCTATTTCCTTCGCACGAGAGGTATGGAAACACCATAGCCTTCCCGCTGACATATTCTTAGATTGGGACTCCCGATTCATGTCAGAAGTATGGAGGGAATTCTTACGACTCTCCAGCATCCGTCCCCGAATGTCAACCACGTTCCACCTGCAAACAGACAGGCAAACGGAGCAGCTCAACCAAACAATCAAAGCCTACCTCCAGGCATTCGTCGGTAAGGAACAGGATGACTGGGTACGACTACTGCTGATAGCCGAGTTCACCTATAACAACTCGACCACCGCAGGTAACGGTATGTCACTGTTCTACACTAACTATGGCTTTCATCCAATAGCTGTGGACCCAGTGCCGACGGGACCCCTCAACCCTGCCAGCAAGGAGTACGCCCACTGGATGGACACCGTGCATGATGAATCCCGGAAAGGATTAAAAGAAGCACAGGAGCGAATGCGCCAATACACCGATCCGGCCAGATAGGAACCTCCAGCACATCAAGTAGGAGACTTGGTAATGCTCAGTGGCCGCAACATCAAAACGCGTCGCCCCTCGAAAAAACTGGACCATAAAAACCATGGTCCCTTCCAGATTGAGAAAGTTGTCTCCCCACTCACCGTCCACATCACGCTACCTCGGAAATGGAAAATCCACAACGTTTTCCAAGTCTCGCTACTCGAACCCTACTGAATTAGTGAACACAGAGCACCCTCAGACCCATCAAAGGTGCTGCAAGAGGCAGACAACATCGAACAATCGGAGGAATACAACATCGAAGAAGTTATATCCTCGGTCGTGCAGAGCCGAGGAAATAACAAACGAGTCCTTTACCTCGTCAAATGGCTCGACTATCTGGAATGCAAAGACTGGACGGAGGAACCATTCGACAACTGTTTGGTAGGCAGTCTGCAGAAACTCTGGGAGTTTTATCGACGGAACCAGGATGCGCCGAGAGACGATCAGCTCGCCGACACCTAAGCGTGATGTCCAAAAAGGGCCCGACAAAGCACAAGCAATGGTAGGGATGAAGGGGTTGGAGGACTTCATCTCACGCATACACCAGAACACCACATCGAAGGGAAGGACTGGGAGAGCTCTCCCTGCCCGACGACGATGGTTTATAATCGGCGGAACCAGTGGACCAGGCGTCCAACCCCGGAACCTTACCTAAACCCGACCCAAAGGAAAGGTCGAACACTGGGCCCCCCTTCTAACTACGCACCTACCTAAGCACCCAAGGTATTCGCACCCACGACCGACAAAGTGGATCCCCAGTGAGATTCCCAGAGGTGATGTCCGATACTCAGTCAGGACGATTACATGCCTGGGACTAAGGATCGACGTATGTAAAGACCCGCTTCCCGGGCACCCGAAATCCCCCCATGAGGAAACAGTGCCAAAGGGAAAAAATGCCAGGTACCTCACAACCCGGTACTGAGGATGCAGGAGAACCCCAAAGTAACAGGCAGGATGACGACCAGGAAGGTGCGGGCACTTCTTGACATGCTTGCTTCAACTGGATGAGTTGTCGTGGCCTCTATCTGAACCCCAGTTCAAGCCCCAGGCCCACCAAAGTTACTACCCGCTCTCTTGAAGAATCAAATCCCAGTTGGGACACAGCGCAGTTCCCACACAGCAATAAGACGTAGGACTACGCACCGGCTTAGTCTGAGGGCCAAGCCATTTCGATGGATTACAGAATCATACCCTGATCCGATGGCTGGGAGGGCTGTAGGGGAGGAGAACTACAGTCACGGTAACGACACTACAAGTTTCCCCACAAAGAAAAGAACTCTCATACAGGAAGAGACAGGCTACAGAGACAAAAAAAGATGAAAGTGTTAAGTGCTCAGGACGAGGCTAGGGGAGAGGGGAGGTAGCGTTACACCTGAATATCTCGAGTACGTAGCTAGCTAGAAAGGGCGCATACGTACGGATGACGGAGCCCACTCAGAGAGTGTAGGAGGGAGATAAGGTCTGGAGATGAGCTTACGGCCGAGACGGACCTAAGACACGTATCTCCAGAGATGAGGGGAAGATTAGCAAGCAGAGGGATGCTGCCAGACTTGGGCTATGACCCCTCCCTGAAAGAAGGGGATGCCATGTCGCCTGCTGATGGCATACTGAAAAGAGTCTGGTTGTAAGCACCCCGCTCACCTGCATGAAATCTCATCTCCCCTTATCTACACCCTGCCAGGACCAATGAGTTGCCCATGGGGTCCACGCATCTCAGTGGAATCCAAGTCCGAGCGACCACTTCTCACGCTGGCTTCGCTCAGATAAAAGAGGGAGGTTTTCCACCTCGACGAAAGGAAAACCAGCACGAACAACCTCATCGACACTACCACCAAACCCACACACAAGATCTAAGATTATTCCGCTGTGAATTATCGAAAGTAACCTGATTACCTTTGATTCTCTCCACACTCCGGTTACGAGACAACCCCAGTGTCACACCGAGGGACTACCAACTCACCGAGGGCTAGTTTCCAATCCGCCCCTGGCATATATCGATGCCGATGGAGTTGAAGCATGGTCGGCGGCTAGTGGGATGAAGGGGAGGAGGACTCCATCACGACAAAGAATTATTGACGAGCAAAAGAGCGAAGGTATTGTAATCCCAGGAGAACGGCGGCCGACCTTTAACTGTGGCGAGGTGTGGGTGACCGGTTGAGAGCCACTGGTTTTGACCGGCTCTGGCGGCGAGACTACTGTATGGCCAGCCTGATCCCCTGCTACACCGGTGTGCCAGGTCAACCTGTCTTCTGATCACCTCTTTGGGGGAACGCTGCCGTCTCCTGGTTTCCTTTGCAACACTCCAATGTAGGTCCCTGGGCGGATCCCTGGGACCGAGGGCCGGTCATGAGCCATATTGGTTCTGAAGTTTTTTCCAGCAGGAGGGTTATCTTCGGGCCAGGCGACCAGAGGGATGCAGGGGCTGGAGGACTGCATTCCACTGAAATACACCAAAGACAGAGGAGGGGTCAGGACAGCTAGCTTAGAGCCGAAGCTAAGAATGAGGGGGAGTAGTATTATACCTGAGGGTAACAAGCGGGAATAAGGTACAAGGAGAAAGGTAGCGAACCGTAAGTCACGTGAACTAGGAACACCCGAAGAAGTCTTGGGGCCTCAAATGGCTGTTCGGTAAGAGAAAGTAGGCTAAATGGTAACATCAGCAGGTGATGGATCTTAGGCCCGTCTGCCAGGTAGACCTGAAGCACTACTGACTCTTGTAGCCACTGCATACAGGAATGAGATAAGGGGAAAGACTAGCTTCCTGCAAAGTCGCACGCCATAAGCGTGGCTCATGTTGCAAGACAGGTCTGAGAGAGTCCAGACGGGAGATAAGACCCGGAGTTGGGACCTTACGGCCGAGATGGATGGATGTAAGAATAACTCCCGGACGGGGCCAGCGGCAAACTAAGAGGGACGGCAAACTCCGAAAGAGTTACGTCTGATCCAGACTAGGACCTCGATACGAATCCGGTATAGTCTGAAAGACTAGCGCCCAGTGGAATATGAGGTCGCCGACTGTCAGCCTCCACCCTTATCGCTAGGACTGGTCAGGACCAATCACACCCACACGCGGAACCCTCTGGGACCACGCGTCTTGAGACTGAGATCCCCAACGCTCCGACAAAAGGAAAGAATCACCTAACGAAAGAAACTTCGCATATATACCGCTCGAAACTCCGCCAGAAAAGAAACCTCTATTCTCCATCCTTAGACTCCACACTCACGAAACACCCCGACACGACAAACCTAAGATTATTCCACTGTGAATAGAAACAATCGAACCTGACTCCATGATATCTTTACCTCCACCTCCGTACCCACGTACCCAGGTGTCACAGGAAGGAAATGAGAAGGCGGATGAGTGGGCTAAGCTCACAGCGGATGAGCCGGACGCTCACAGCGTAGAAGGGTAGACCTACTCAGACTGTCTAGAGGAGCGCCCGACACTGCTTCCCAGATCCCTTGCCAACATCAAGTGGGAGATCGCCGAGAAGAAGTGGGCGGAAGCACGGCAGTGGGCTGAAGGCCGGACCTCCAAAAAGAAGTACAAAATGCCGAAAAGCCAGAGACTGGACGGCGTGGTAGCTGGGAGTGCCAAGAGGCTCGCCTTGAGGTTCTACCAGTTGAAGACAGGGCATGCACGTACCGGTGAATACCTACACTGGGTGAAGGTCAGGCCGACGGCCCAGTGCTGGTGGTGCCCGCACCCCACACAGACAAGAGAGCACCTCCTGAAAGGGTGCCCATGGTGGAGGCAGCAACAGAAGGTGTTATGGAAGGAGGTGTGGAAGGAGACTGGAAGAGGGAGGGGGAGGTGGAAGGCTCACGAGCTCTTTGCCGACCCGAGGTGCAGTCAGCCAGTGCTTAATTTCCTCTCCTCGACGGATGTAGGGAAGACAGTACCAGTGGTGGAAGAGGGCGCAGAGAGCGAGGTATCGGAGTGGGAGCTCTGGGAGCGGGTGGAGCGGGAAGCAGAGTGGAGGGCGGAGGAGCCGAACACGGAGGGTGTAGAGGAGGCCGGAGGGGAACACCAGCTGTTCCTTCCCACCCCGCCATTCATGGTGTCGGTGGAAGCGGAGTAAGGGACGGTCACATTTTTCCTTTATTCTTTCCTTTGTATCTTCCTTGGTGCATGTCTATCTTTCGCGGGGGACAGGCCGGGCGGAGGGCAGAGGGATGCTTGCACTGTGCCACCTTGCGCGGTCTGCGGCGGGGAAACGGACTGTACAATGGGCTAACGCCCCTCGTCATGATCTAAATAGGTCGCACATGAGTAATGAATAAACTAAAAAAAAAAAAAAAAAAAACCGCCCAGTGTTGGTGGTGCCAATGTCCCTTGCAAACGAGAGACCACCTCTTCAAGGTGTGTCTGGAATGGAAGATGCAGCAGAAGATTCTGTGGGCGGAGGTGCTGAAGGAGACCAAGAGGTGGAAGAGCAGGTGGACGATCCGGGACCTGCTGGCCAATAGGAGATGCAGGCAGGCAGTGCTGGACTTTCTCTCCTGTACGGATGTGGGAAGGCTGGTGCCGCTGCTGGAGGAAGAAGGCGATGCCGGAAGTGAGGTGTCTGAGTGGGAGCTCTGAGAGTACCGGGAGCAGAGGCGGAGGTGCTGGGCGCTGCGGACGAGATGGGTACCGGGGACGACCTCGTTCATGGCATCGGCAGATGGGGATTAGAGGACGGGTCACGCTTCCCTTTTGTTCTTTCCTTTGTTGATTTCCTTGGGCGCATCTACTCTTTCTTGGGACAGGTCTGGGCGGAGAGCAAAAGGGGAGTCTGCAACGAGCCGTCACCGCGCAGACTACGGACAGGAAAGCTGGGCAAAATGCACGCCGCCATGATGTACATAGGTTGCATGCGAGTATGAATAAACAAAAAAAAACACTAATATTAGGTGCCTTCCCATTTATGACATAACGTACTTTACTGCTTAACCGGCTACTACCCCTTACCTGGACACTTTTGTTAGTGTGATTTAGCCCAGTTGCCCCACCCTATTTCCCCGCTCAGCATAGTTGTTACATCCTAAATATTACGGGTCGGACATTCGGATACGGACAGGGCAGGAAGGTATCGGAAACTCATCACACGGTCTTAGGACGGCATACCGAGACCGGGCAACCGACAGCATCGGGGCTCGGCTTGGGTCAACCGACTCTGCAGCACCAGGAAACCCCTGGGCCAAGTACCGGCACCGACCGGGAAAGCGCAAGCGCTGCCGCAGAGGAAGACAACCTTGGTGGTCATCATAAGCAGGACAAGCGATCGGAA
>Ga0307516_10007612_pt1 | contig 12410 bp, 14 predicted proteins | sample 19_EM_MG_FD_203310 | JGI IMG/M metagenome (GOLD analysis project Ga0307516, IMG submission 203310) | Populus trichocarpa ectomycorrhiza microbial communities from riparian zone in the Pacific Northwest, United States - 19_EM | ecosystem: Host-associated > Plants > Roots > Unclassified | place...
CGGCGGTGAAGCGATGGTCGGTGCGGCAACCTCGCGTGAAACGGCCGTCGCGCCGGAAACGGGTTCCGGCGTGTGGATGGCGGGTCTCGGCGCCCGCGTGTCGCTGCTGTCTCCGCTACGCTTACCAAACACGAACGTACTCCACGGGGCGGCTTACTTCTTGGCCCGCAACTTATCGATCAGGGGCGACAGGAACGACCCCTTCGGCTTCTTGGTCTCGCCACGGCCTGTCAACCGCTGCGCTATTTGCAGGAACATCTCGGTGGTGCGATGATTGGCGGAGATTTCCGCGATCATCTGGCCGTTATTGGCGGCCGAGCCGAACATCTGCGGCTCGAACGGGATCGACGCGATCGGCGGGCTTTCGATCGCCTTGGCGAATTCGCTCGCCGGAATCTCCGGGCGTTTCGGGATGCCGACCTGGTTGAGGCAATAGAGCGGCGCGCGGTCGTTCGGCCGCGACGACTTGAGCAGGTCGTAGATGTTCTTGGTGTTGCGCAGATTGGCGAGGTCGGGGGACGCGACGATCAGAATGTCGTCGGCCGCGATCAGCGCACGTTTGGTCCAGCCCGACCATTGATGCGGAACGTCGAGCACGATGCAGGGCATCGTGGTGCGGAGCGTATCGAAGATCGAATCGAAGGCTTCGGCGCCGAAATCGTAGACCCGATCGAGCGTCGCGGGTGCTGCCAGCAGGCTGAGATGGTCGGTGCATTTCGACAGCAGGCGATCGATGAAGGCGGTATCGATCCGGTCCGGCGAGAATACCGCGTCGGCAATGCCCTGCGGCGGATCCTGATTGTAGTCGAGGCCGGCAGTGCCGAAGGCGAGGTCGAGATCGGCGACCACGGAATCCAGCGCCAGGTCGCGCGCGATCGCCCAGGCGACGTTATGGGCGACCGTCGAGGAGCCGACGCCGCCCTTGGCGCCGACCACCGCGATGATGCGCCCGACCGCCTTGGCCTCCGGCGTCGAAAACAGGTTGCAGACCGAACGCACCACGTCGATGGCGCCGACCGGCGCGATCAGGTAATCGCTGACGCCGCGGCGCACCAGCTCGCGGTAGAGCGTGACGTCGTTGATGCGGCCGATCACGATCACGCGGGTTCCGGCGTCGCAAACGGTGGCCAGCTGATCGAGCCCGAGCAGGATGTCGTTGCGGCCTTCGGTCTCCAGGATGATGACGTTCGGCGTCGGCGCCGAACGATAGGCTTCGATGGCGGCCGCCATGCCGCCCATCTGGATCTTGAGGTGAGCCTTGCCGAGGCGGCGGTCCTCGCCGCCCGATTGCACGGCGGCGGCGGTTTCCACCGTCTCGCAAAACGCCTGGATCGACACCCGCGGCGCCGGCGCGATGTGGTCTTCCGTCGACGGCGACGGGCCGTCCGGCTGCTGTTCGGGGTTCTGGCGCGCGTAGCTGATCATTTGCCTGTGTCGCTGAGTTTGGCCTTGTCAGACTCGGGATAGACGGTCGTAGTCGAGTTACCCTTGCGATATTTTTCGAAGTTGGCGTTGCGTCGCATCGTGTAGGCGGGGGTCTCCGCGCGTGGCTGCACGAGGTCCGACGGGTTGTCGATCATCGCCGCCATGTTGCGCTGGTTGGAGCAGCCGAAATTGTAATAGGGCTTGTTGTCGAAGTAGCCCTTGTTGTTGACGGACGGTCCGAGGTCTTCAGGCCACAGGCCGCAGGGGCCGGCGGTCGCCGAGATCCTCGGAAAGTTCAGCCGGATCGCCGCCATGTGCCGTGGGTCTTCGGGATGATACTGGCGAACGGTGACCGCGCGCGGCGGCACGCCGGCGGCCGCCAGCGTCGCCTGGATTTCCCGCAACGAGTCCGCGGCGGCCCGCGCGTTCGGCGTATTGACGGGCATATCGATGCTGATGCCGCCGGTGGCTTCCTTGAGCCAGGACTGCGCCATTCCCGTCACGTCGTCGCGCTGGCTCGCGGAAATACCGCCGCGCCCGCGGCCGACGAAGACGATGATCGAGCGGTCGGCTTCCTGGACCACGATCGGGTGACGCAGGCGGTAATCGTCGGGGACGCTCACGGCTGCGACCTCGTCGCCGGTGTGCTTGCAGGCGCCCAGCGCCACGGCGAGACCGATCAGCGCTCCGGCTAGCCGGAGCGCACGCTTGCGATCGCCTTGTGTTTTGGATGTCATCGGTCGTGTCATCGTCCGCCTCAGTCCGTAATAAAGCCGTAGGTACCGCGATAATTCCGTGCCGGTTCGCTGCGACCCGGAGCGCCGTAGATCCGGTTGATGCTGCCCAACAGATCGGTCTGGGGATCGGAGGCGCTGGCAAAGCCGTCATCCGGCCGCGACAGGTCCTTCTGCGCAACCGCGCGGACGATGTAGGGCGTCACCAGAACCATCAGCTCGGTCTGGCTGTTGACGAAGTCGCGGCTGCGGAACAGCGAGCCGAGCACCGGCAACTGCGCCAGACCCGGAAAGCCGTTGATGGCCTGCTTGGTCTGTTCCTGGATCAGGCCGGCCATCGCCATCGCGCCGCCCGATGGAATTTCCAGCGTCGTCTCGGCGCGCCTGGTCTTGATCGAGGGAATGGTCAGGGAGTTGACCTGGGTCGAGGAGATCGCCTGCGCGAGCGTGATCGAGTTGTCGTTCGACACCTCGGACACCTCGGTCATCACCCGCAGGCTGATGCGGCCTTCGGCCAGCACCACCGGCGTGAAGTTGAGCGAAATACCGAACTTCTTGAAGCTGATCTGGGTCGTACAGGCCCGCGTGACCGGGTCGCAGGAATAGCCTGCGGGAATCGGAAATTCACCGCCGGCGATGAAGGTCGCGGATTCGCCCGAGATCGCGGTCAGGTTGGGCTCGGCCAGCGTCCGTACCACGCCGGCGCTTTCCATGGCGCGCAGCGTCGCCGTTACCGACGGGATGTTGCCGGTGCCGCCGAACGTTCCGGTCGCCGTGTTGGTTGGGACCAGCGGGCGGCCGTAAGCGGTAAACGGGTTGGCGTTGCTGAAATTCACGACCGCCGTGCCGTAGGTCATGCTGGCGGTGAGGTCGATGCCCATCTGCTTGATGATGTTGCGCTGGACTTCGGCGACGGTCACCTTCAGCATCACCTGGTCGCGGCCACGGACCGCGATCGAATTCACGACCTTGTCGGCGCCGCCGGTCAGGCGCGCGGCGAGGTCATTGGCCTGCTGCGCTTCGATCGGGCTTGCGGCTGTGCCGGTCAACACCACGCCGTCGCCGACGCCCTCGATATGGATGTCCGAATTCGGCATCGATTGCTTCAGCGCGGCGCGCACCCCGTTGAGGTCGCGCGTGACCGCGATGTCATAGGCCGCGATCTGCTGGCCGGCGGAATCGAAGAACACGATGTTGGTCTGGCCCACGGCCGCGCCGATGATATAGGCCCGCTGGGCGGAGCGAACGACGGCGTTGGCGATCTTGGGATCGGCGACCAGCACATCCTTGATGTCGCGCGGCAGGTCGATCACGATGGATTTGCCGACCCCGAGCGCAACCGGGCGCGCGTTCATCTGGCCGTCGACCGCGGCGACGGGTGCTGCGGTACGGTAGTCGCCGGCCAGCACCGGCGTCAGGGCCGGATTGAGCGTCAGCGCTGCGACGGCCGAAAACGACAGGGCGCGGACGACGAAGGTCCGCATCGTCGATTGATTTTCCCCGCACTTCATATCGTCTGTCCTCTCGGTCGCGTCTGCATCGCCTGCCGGCTGGCGACGCCGTAAGGAACGGCGCTGACGCCTTCACCGCGCGGGTCGATGAAATTGCTGTTGGCCGTCATGGCCGGCCAGATCTGCCGCTGCGACGTCTGAAGCTGCGCAATCGGCGCGGCTGGCGCGGCAAACTGGTGGTCGGAACCGCTGGCGAGGTATGCGGCAATGCCGCCAGCGCCGATGGCGATGGTCAAGACGACAATGCAAGCGGTATTCATACGCTTCACTTTCCACATTACGCCGCGACGCTTCCGCCGCCGTGATGGGAGTTGACCAGCTATTCGTCAAAGCATGGTTAATGAGGCGTGTCTAAATTGCCTTAACGGAATGTTACCGGCGCGAGATCAGCCTCTTGGATCAGCGCATGGCGAGGTGGGAAAGGTCGACAGTCCTGATCCACTCAGTTTCCGGATAGATCATCAGCGCGCCGATCGCGAGCGCGATGCCGTAGGGGATTCCGCTCTGCCGGTCGTGCAGGCGGAGCAGCCAGGCCTGGCCGGTCAGCGGCGAGGGCAGGGGCCATTGCCGGAACTGGAGCAGCAACAGCGTCAGTGCGCCGCCGAACAGCGACGCATAGAGCAGATAATTGAGCAGATGGTCGAAACCGAACCACAGCGCCACCCCGGCGGCCATTTTGGCGTCGCCGCCGCCGACCCAGCCCATCGCAAAGCAGGCAAAGGCCACGACCAGGACGGCAGCACCGGCGCCGAAATGCATGAGGATGTCGTGCAGGCCCATTCCGCCCAGCAGCGCCAGAGCCAGAAAGCCGCCCAGCAGCGCCAGCGACACCCGATTCGAGATCGTCATGGTGAAAAGGTCGCTCGCGGCCGCAAACGCCATCAGGGCCGGAAACAGCAGCAGGCGGGCAATATCGAGGATCATGATTTCACGCAGCCCGTGCTGCCAAGGGGAGATGCAAGGCGATGTCCAAGCATTGGGCGAGCCTATCGGTGAGAAATGAACAATCGGAAAACAGCCCACCGGCGGCTAAGGGAACCCGACGGCTCCGCAAACGACAAAGGCCCCGGATGACCGGGGCCTTTGCGTTAGATTGCGACGATCGCTTATTTCAGCGAGGTCTGGATCGTGGTGAAATTGGTCTTCAGCGCACCGCCAACACCCTGCACGGCGGTGATGATCGCGATGGCAATGCCGGCGGCAATCAGGCCGTATTCGATGGCAGTCGCGCCGGACTCATCCTTGACGAAACGCGAAACGAGATTCTTCATAATAGATAACTCCTGTGTACACGTGGCTGGTCGAACTATCATTTGGTCTCGCCGGCGTTCTCAGCACCGTGACCATGACGTCACCCTAAAAGCCGACCATTGCGGCGCAGTTAATTCGATCGCCAAAAAACGCGGGGAACCCGTTCTTCTCAGTCAGAGTAAACGCGGAATTAAGCCAATTGATAAAATGCGAAAAGGTCGCAGCGCCTGTCTGTTGCGGCCACGCAATCAGCGCTACCGATCGCCGATTCACCGCTCCTTAAGTGCGAGGGGATATCCCTAATATGTCCGATCGCGCGAGGCCGTCATGTCGAGTTTGCCTATGGAAGTCATCGAGATGATCGGCCATACCCTGGCCAAGGTGGTGCCGGTCACGATCGCCCTTGCCGTGGTGTTCTCGGTGCTCGGGCATTTCTGGGCCTGCAATCCCGGCAAGCCATGGTGGCGCAAGCGCGAGATCATCACCGACATCTGCTACTGGTTCTTCATACCCGTATTCGCACGGGTGTTTCGCATCGGACTGCTGGTGCTCGGCGCCGGCATCGTCTTCAATATCCACGACGCCGACGCGCTGGTCGCCTTCTACGACAATGGTCATGGCCCGCTGGCGGAGCTCCCGCTCTGGGTGCAGGCGCTGCTGTTTCTGGTTGCCTCCGACTTCATGTTGTACTGGCTGCACCGCATGTTTCACGGCGGCGGCTTCTGGAAGTACCACGCGATCCATCATTCCTCCGAAGAGCTCGAGTGGATCTCCGCGGCGCGGTTTCATCCGGTCAATCTGTTCATCGGCACGATCATGGTCGACGTCATCCTGTTGATGGCGGGCATCTCGCCGAACATCATGCTCTGGGTCGGGCCGTTCACGACCTTCCACTCGGCCTTCGTCCACGCCAATCTGAATTGGACCCTCGGCCCGTTCAAATACGTCCTCGCCACCCCGGTGTTCCACCGCTGGCATCACACCTCGCTCGAAGAGGGCGGCAGCACCAATTTCGCCGGCACCTTTCCGGTCTGGGACATCCTGTTCGACACGTTCCGGATGCCGGAAAACACGCTGCCGGAAAATTATGGTGTCGACGATCAGTCGGTACCGACCGAAATCGGCGGACAATTGGCCTATCCGTTTCGCCACTAGCTGGCAAAATCCAAGCCTATTCCGATACGTTCCCGCTTCGATTAAACGTTGGCCCATGCGCCCGTTGCAGAAAACACTACTGCTGTTGTGTGCGATGTGCCTCGCGGCGCAGGCCGGCGCTAATCTGATCAAGTATTTCCACGAACTGTCGGATGGCTCGCGATTCGGCGGTGACTTTATTGGTTTTTGGAATGCGGCGCATCGCGTGCGGCACGGCGAAATCGCCGCCATTTATGATCCCGATACGTGGCATAGAATCTTGTCGAACACGACAGGCTTCATCTCGATCTCGTGGTTCGTATATCCGCCATTCACCCTGTTTGGTTTATGGCCGCTGGGCGATGCGACGTACAACGAGGCGGTCCTGGCTTGGTCGCTCGTTCCGCTGGCTTTCTTTCTTGCTTTGATCGTCTTGTTGGCGAGACGCTCCGGCTTGGGTGTTGGCGTCAATCCTGCTTGCGAGAATACCTGGTCGCGAATGCAGGCTTACGCCGTGCTGATCGCATTCGCTTTGCCCTTTCTCAGCGCCAATCTGTTTAGCGGACAAACCGGTACGCTCATTGCCGTGTTCTTTCTGGGGACGGCGTATTTCTGGCCAACGCGACCCATTCTCGCGGGAATTTGCATCGGTCTCTTGGCGATCAAACCGCAAATGGGGCTGTTGATACCCTTCGCGCTAATGGCGTCTGGTCAGTGGCGCATCGTCGCGGCCGCAGCGATAACCGTCCTCTCCTTGATCGTCCTCTCGACGATATGGCTTGGAGCCGCGATCTGGACGGATTACTTTCGTATGAGCCTGCTGTTCGGCCAATTTATTGGCGGGGGGTACGACCAGATACGGCAACTTGCACTCGGTCCTTATGTGTCGTTGCAAGGCGCCGGCATGCCGGCTGCCCTCGCGGGCTTTTTTCATGTGGTCGTGAGCGTTGCGGTTCTGGCCGCGATCATCCAGGCTTTCTGGCGCCAGAAATCAAACAGGCGGGAATCGGGAAAGGAGGATGGGAGGCTTGATCTGCGATTGGCGCTTCTGGCCGCGGGGACGCCGCTTACAACGCCGTATTCATTGTCTTACGACACGCCGCTACTGATGTTGTCCGTTATCCCGCTGCTCGCGCGCAGCTGGCGTGATGGATGGGACGGAATTGAATTGGTCTCGGTAACCGCGCTGCTGATCCTGCCCTATGCACAGCCTCTCGCAGTTGGCGGCCATGTTCCGTTTGCCTTCCTGGCCCTGCTGCTATGGTTTGGCGTGCTCTATCGACGTTTTCAAAAAGAAAGACCAACCCAGGCGGCTGTTTCTGCGCCGGGTGCTGCTCGAGGGCAAGTGGGATCGACCGGTTTAGCTGCGACGGGCTAGAATTTGCGCGCGAGCGCGACATATTGCGCTCCGAGCGGCAGCCAGCCGAGTCTGTCCTCGATGGGGCGAAGCAGGGCAAGCCCGCGTGGAAAAAACAGATTGTATCGTATCCGGGGAGACGCCCAACCAGCCTCAGCCAATCGTTTGGCCAAATTGCGGGCAAACACGAGCTTCGCATTCACGTCGAACGGGCAGGTGTTTACCGCATGGACGGTAAGGGGGTTTAACGGATTGTGCTCGAAGATGGCGATCAATCCGCCCGGTTTCGTAATCCGGTAGAGTTCCCGCAGCCACATGGCGTGCTCGTCATGGGGAATATGGTGAAACACGCATGCCGAAAATACCAGGTCGAAAGTGTCCGGCCTGGCGGGTATGCCGTCATTTTCGATCAGAAGATAATTGGTCGAATCCGGATAGCGCTGTTTGCTAAGCGCGAGGCTACGTTCGGACACGTCGCACGACGTCAGCGAAGCCTGAGGAAAATGCGTCCGAAAGAACGGAATCGAGTTGCCGATTCCGGAGCCGAAGTCGCAGATTCGGGACACGCCGATGCCGCTACGATCGACGACCTGTCTCAACTTCCTGATCTTGTATTCCGCGAAATACTCCGGGCTCTCCCCGGTCACAGCCACGTTCTTACGGTGCTGGTCATGGTATTCATCTGCGAAGCGATCGAATTCGGCCTGGTCCATGTTGCTATCTGGGCTACCGTTTCACGCTCAATCGTTCAAATTTCTGTCGGTCCGGATCGGCGGTTCGCCACCAGGGGCTCGAACAACTACAATCGGCCTCAATGCTTAATTACACGTGCTCGTCCCGGAATCCAGTGCAGTCAATTAGCTCTGCAAAGGTTAGCGAATCACGCGTCGCCATAGGGATTGATGAATAATCAACCGGGCTTCATCGAGTATGTCGCGGGATCGAATTCGATCTCCGGTCTCGCAGGCTGCCAAAGGCATGGAAATTTACGACAGGATGCAGCGCCATGTGCTGGTGAGCTTTTCCATGGTCCCGCTGCGGATCGCAACCTATATTGGCGCGTTGACAGTGCCGCCTCAGCGAGATCCTCGCGGCCTGCAGCCGGCGCGCTATCGTTGATTGGTGCTCCGCCATCGCCTGGTTGATGGCGCGGTCTGCCTTGCGGATCGCTTCGTGCATCAGGGCGTCGCCGCCGGCCTGCTCCATGCGATCCACAGCGTCCTCGACGGTCGCCGAAAGCAGACGGGACACACGAGCAAAGATTGATTCAGCCAGGACAACTCCCTGTAGGATGTGCAGTGGTGCTTTAAGGTGCCGGCTTGAGCCGGTGGCAGGATCTTTTCCCGCCGCAAACGCGTAATACGCGTTCGCAACACCAATTGACCGCCCCGTCCGGTCGCGGCACGTTGCGTGTCCAAGCCTTGCAGAGGTCGCGTGCAAGGCGCCGATCGCTGCGAGGCAGCAATGTCCTTAGGGCTGGAAATCGTCGAGATGCTCGGCCAGACGATGGCCAAGGTGGTGCCGGTGACGATCGCGCTGGCGCTGCTGTTCTCGGTGCTGGCGCATTTCTGGGCCTGCAATCCCGGCAAGCCGTGGTGGCGCAAGCGCGAGCTCGCCACCGATCTCTGCTACTGGTTCCTGGTGCCGCTGTTCGCCCGCGTATTCCGGATCGGACTATTGGTGCTCGGCGCCGGCCTGGTGTTCCGGATTCAAGATGCCGACGATCTGATCGGCTTCTACGACAATGGCCATGGGCCGCTATCGGCGCTGCCATTATGGGTCCAGGCAGCGCTGTTCCTGGTGCTTGCCGACTTCATGATGTACTGGCTGCACCGCATGTTCCATGGTGCCGGCTTCTGGAAATACCACGCCATTCATCACTCTTCGGAGGACGTGGACTGGATCTCGGCGGCGCGTTTTCACCCCGTCAACCTGCTGCTCGGCACCATCGGGGTCGATGTCGTGCTGCTGATGGCCGGCATTTCGCCGAACGTGATGTTGTGGCTCGGTCCGTTCAATATCTTCCATTCGGCGTTCGTCCACGCCAATTTGAACTGGACGCTGGGGCCGTTCAAATACCTGATCGCGACGCCGGTGTTCCACCGCTGGCATCACACCTCGCCGGCCGAGGGCGGCAACAGCAATTTCGCCGGCACTTTTCCGCTCTGGGACATCCTGTTCGGGACCTTCCGGCTGCCCGAAAACCGGCTGCCGGACAATTACGGTATCGATGAGCAGGCGTCGTTCCCGACCGAGATCGCCGGGCAACTGGCCTATCCGTTCCGCAAATAGCATGATCCGGAAAAGTGGGAACCGGTTTTCCGAAAAGATCTTGCTCAAACAAAAAGATAGAGCGGGATGACGAATCGAAGAGAAGTCATCACGCTCGATCGCCCTGCGCCCTGGCGCGATTGCGGTGGGCTTCCTTAACCTTGCTTTGACCAATGTCTGACTAGACTCGCTTCAGCGACGGAAGCGTCTGCTGCGTCATGTATGAGTAAAAGCGTATGAACACTGCCCGAATTGTGGTTCTGGCTATCGCCATTGGTGCGGGCGGCGTTGCCGCTTATCTTGCGAGCGGCTCCGACAAGGAAGCCGCGGTAACGATCACAGCCGCCCCGCAAATTGCGACCATGGATGTCCTGGTGGCCAAGGATGACATCGGCCTTGGTCAGACCGTCGCCGCTGAAAACATGCAGTGGCAGACCTGGACCGAGGCGAGTTCGAGCGGCAGCTTCATCCGCAAGAAGGATCGGCCCGACGCCATCACCCAGATCGTCGGTTCCATCGCCCGAGCGCCGTTCATCGCCGGTGAACCGATCCGCGAGCAGAAGCTGGTCAAGGCCAACGGTTCGGGGTTCATGGCGGCTATCCTGCCGACGGGCATGCGGGCGGTCTCGACCGAAATCTCGGCGGAAACCGGCGCCGGCGGCTTCATTCTGCCAAACGACCGCGTCGACGTGCTGCTGTCGAGGCGCGACAAGCAGCAAAATGGCGACGGTTCGCAGGTCGAAATCGTCACCTCCCAGGTGGTCGTGAGCAATGTGCGGGTTCTCGCCATCGATCAGGCGCCCAAGGAAAAGGAGGGGCAAAATGCCGTGCTGGGCAGGACGGCGACCCTGGAAATGGCGCCCGACGATGTCGAGATTCTGGCGAAAGCGCGCCTGAGCGGGACGCTGTCGCTGGCGCTGCGCAGCATCGCCGACAGCAAGGCCACGACCGTTGCCTCCACCACCGACAACAAGCTGATCACGGTTTACCGCGGAGCCAGCAGCGCGGACGTGCTGAGCTGCACGCCGCTTTGCACGCGGCGCTGACGCCTCACGTCCTGCAAGGATGGCCGGGGCCCGTGGCGCCGGGCGAAAGACGGCGCCCGGCCGGCGCCGGTCGCGTTCGCGCAACATGGTTGACGTCCCCTTAACAGGACTGGCCGTTCTGTCTCGATCGCACGAAACACTTCGACAATCAGTTTCAGGTAATTTTTGCGGCAATTCCTCTCGGGCTTGAGGTCGTTCGATGCCGTCGCATATCCGCACCTTCCGCAATTTGCTGAACCGGTTCCGCCGCAACCGCCGGGGCTCGACCGTGGTGGAGTTCGCACTGGTCATGCCGATATTCTTCGCGCTGCTGTTTGCGATCATGGAAACGGCGTTGATGTTCTTTGCCAACCAGGTGCTCGAGACCGTGACGCAGGATTCCGCGCGCATGATCCTGACCGGTCAGGCGCAGACCGCAGCTTACACCCAGGCGCAGTTCAAGTCCGATGTGTGCAGCCGCATCAGCGTGATGTTCGATTGCGCGGGCGGCATCTCCATCGACGTGCAGAACTATCCCTCGTTCGGCTCGATCAACATCGTCGACCCGATCGATGCCAGCAAGCACTTCATCAATCCGAACAATTACAACGCGGGCGGCCCCGGTGACATCGTCGTGGTCCGGCTGTTCTATCAATGGCCGATCCTGGTCACCAAGTTCGGCTACGACATTACCAACCTAGCCGGCAGCAAGCGGCTCCTGTCCGGAACAGCCACGTTCCAGAACGAGCCTTACTAGCTACGGCACGGCGATGAAGATTGAAGGCGATAGGATCAAGGCGATGAAACCGATGAGCAGAATCTGGCTTCGCGTGCGGCGCTCGGCGCTCGATCTGTCCGGCGATTGTCGCGGCCTTGCGGCGATCGAATTTGCCATGATCGTTCCCCTGATGCTGGTGCTGTTTTTCGGCGTGGTCGAATTCTCCTCCGGCATCGCGGTCGACCGCAAGGTGACGCTGATAGCGCGAACGCTGTCCGACCTGACGTCGCAGAACACGTCTGTCACCGATACGAAACTGACCAACATCTTTGATGCCAGCAAGGGCATCATGTACCCGTATTCGAAGACGCCGGTGAATGCCAGGATCGTGGAGCTCTACATCGACGCGGGTCTTGCCGTGCATCCGATTTGGACCGCCACGTCGGGAACAACGCCGCCGACGGGTACCGTGACAGTACCGACCGCGCTCAAGATCGCCGGCACGTATGTGATCTATAGCGAGGTCAGCTACAACTACGTTCCGGCGGTCGGCTTCGTGATGACGAAGACCGGGATCGCGATGAGCGATTTCACCTATACCCGCCCGCGCCAGTCGCAGTGCGTTTTCAATCCGCCGGCTAGTTCAAGCTCCACTGCCTGTCCGACTTCATAGGCCGCGCGGCGCAAGGATAACGATCTCGCTACGCACGCAAAAGAGGCCGCACCATGGGTGCGGCCTCTCGTTATTTCCTGGCAATTTTTCAAGGCGCGCAATGGTGCCTTGAAAAATCGCTTATCCGGCGGCGCGGAGGTTGTCGGCCGAAGATTTGCCAGAGCGGCGATCGGCGACGATTTCGTAGGAGATCTTCTGGCCCTCGCGCAACGTCCCGAGCCCGGCACGTTCGACAGCGCTGATGTGCACGAACACGTCATTGCCGCCGTCATCCGGCTGGATGAAGCCATAGCCCTTGGTTGCGTTAAACC
>Ga0307516_10007613_pt1 | contig 12408 bp, 17 predicted proteins | sample 19_EM_MG_FD_203310 | JGI IMG/M metagenome (GOLD analysis project Ga0307516, IMG submission 203310) | Populus trichocarpa ectomycorrhiza microbial communities from riparian zone in the Pacific Northwest, United States - 19_EM | ecosystem: Host-associated > Plants > Roots > Unclassified | place...
TACTCTCAGCGACTGACCGACAGAGGACACACGCTTGGCCCATACGTAGGGTAGTTCCAATACCCCTCTTCTTCACCGAACCGGCGTACCTACAATCTTCGATCCCCATCTCCATACATCGGACACAGCGCGGAGTGCTTGGAATACATTTCTTCAAGTGGCCCAGATGGCCAGAAGTTACGGGTAATGGTTGATGAGATTTGATAGTATTCCAACACAAGGTGAGATGGATTTACCACTTTCCGAGTCCTGTGAAGACGTCAATCCTCCGGGGTGATCTTCCGAACGATATTGACGGTGGAAGGTCGGAACATATGCTCACCTACATGCCGCGCATGCCCCCAGTGTGTTAGCAGCCATTGCAGTGGAAGGAAGGTATCCACAGTGATAGGGAGACTGTGAAAGTGCGACAATCCTGGAATCCTGGATGCTCGGCGGTCAAGCGTCAAAGACTGCCAGGGAACATGGGCGGAAGTCATCCGGACCCTGTAAGTCTCCGGCCGTTGGGTGGCTGTCCGTGGCCCTCACAAGTCGAGGTGTACGTAAGGGGTCTGCCATCTTGGCTCCAGTTTGAAGCGAACTGTCAGGACCCCGAAGGACCCCGATCGCAATTTGGGGTTGGCGCGTGAGCCTTCAGTCCAAGGGCCATCGGGAAAATGCCGGATCGTATCGGAAGTGCCCGGAAGCACTCCCAGCGTCGAACTAGTCAACGCTCGTGCTTGGAATAAGTGCATTGAGCAATATTTCGAAGCCTAACGATGCGTTTCCGTAGGTGGGCAATTTAACGGAAGTGCACGAAGTCATTCCGATTCGCTTGGATTCTCAGAGTGAGCTGCAAGGGGACGGGTACAGTTTTATATGCGCGCACGACTGAGGCCTCCTTTTCGGAGACATCGTTGTAGTTCTCCAGGAACGCTCTGGAGCCAAGCCTCGCACGCAAAACTATGCTCGACCGTACTACACAAGGTGAAAATGACGCAGGCACCCAACGTGGAGAAAGCGAAGAAGGACAGGCCGGGTTTTGATCGCGGAACGAAAACCAGATGTGTTGCCAGGTCCCGGAGAACAGCTGCCCAGTGCCCGGCGTCGGTCCGGTCCGAGTCCATCAACCCCAAGTCCTTGATGCCACGGACCAAAACGGCCAATTCGGAATCAATCTCTGATCGGTCCACCGCCTCGGGAGGCTCTCCCAACGGCTCACTGCTGCCTTCGTATCAGGTGCAGACCTCATCGCCCCACTTGCGCATTTGGTACTCCCAGACAGTACTAGTGACTGGGTACTAAGTACGTCTGTCGTGTGTCTCCTGGGTGGCCGACATACTCCATGTGTCGGTGGGAGTCTGCGGGCCCACCTACAGAGACGAGTGCTGCGAAATCACTTAGGCGGAGAGTTATACACCCTCAATAAAACACATGAAAGTCATTGTCCTCGGGTTCGTCCGGTCTTCTCCGCACTAGTAGAGGTTTTCGTCTTCAAAACTCTTATTTCCAGTGCCACTGGTTTCATCGGGTTCCCAGTCGCCCAGGCACTCGTCAGGGCTGGCCACATTGTCTACGGACAGACTCGATCCGACTCCAAGTCCAGGCAACTCGCCGAAGAAGAGAGTACGCACCTCTTTTTCCCCTCGGGAGCCTAGCTAGTATTCACCATGACCATGGTCGAAGTCATCCCTATCGTCAGCGATCCGACAAACACCGAATCGTGGAGGTCGTTACTGGCTACCGTCGATGCAGTGATTGACGCTACGGGAAGCGAGGATACATCCAAGCTCTCCCCTATTGTCTTCAACGCCATCTCCGAAGCTGCCGCCGCAGTTCGTCCACCAAACGCTGTGAGGTTGACCTTCATACACACTTCCGGGAGCTGGGTCCACGGCGACAATCGAGATGAGACGGTGACGGATACGACCCCCGCCAAGACCGACAACTCCTTCGTCGCGTGGCGAATAGGACACGAGCAGGCCGTAGTTACTAGTCAACTCTTGAACGGAATCGTCATTCGTCCCTCCCTGCTCTATGGGAGATCCGGCTCAATGTTCGACCCGCTGTTCAAACAAGCGTACGATGGGGAGATTTCCTGGTATGGTACTCCGGGAGGTCGTTACGCTCTTATCCATCAGGATGACCTTGCGGATCTCTACGTGAGGGTTGTAGAACGAGCTTCCATCCTCCATGGCCTGATCGTCGAGGCCTCGAATGACTTCACTGAGAGCGTTGACGATATCCTCGCCACGTTGGTCAAAGTTAGCGGGGCGAAAGGTTATCGCTACGTTACTCCAACCAACCGTAAGTTCGTCCATGTCATCCAGTGCTGCCCCCAAATGACGATGATTTACGTGGCATAGCATTGGAAGAGGCGATAGCAACCACGACCCTCCTTCGGCCGTACCTGGCCCGGTCGCTTGTTGGATGGAGTCCCCGTAAGCCGGGCTTGGTGGATGGCCTTGCGATTTACTACGCTGCTTGGAAGGCTTCCCGGGGATTGTAACCATATAGAATTGAGTAAATAGCCGCTGCCGTCAGACAACTTCGGCACGTTCAACGGTCCCTTCAAGTGTGGGATCTTCAGAGAGCGGACCCGTCCTAGGCCCTGCTGGCTGTCGGTCTATTATATATTATTGTTCTGGCAGTCCCGTCTTTACTTCACGGTCGCGTACTCGGGCTAACGTGGCGCGTGTGGACCGGAGGGGGCACGCACAGAGATGGAAACCAGTAGGCGGGAGGATTCGTATCGACTTCGTAGTGAGAGGCCCTGGACATGAAGAATTATTTTTCAAAAGGGACCGATACGACTAGTAGGGTAGACACCCAGGCGATTCACACGCACGTGTCAGAGAAATGTGGAGAAATATCCGTCAATTTTCCCGACGCCACCTCACGTCAGAGCAGTCCATTCCTACAAAACCGAGCCTCAACAACTGATACATGCCTTTCCAATTCGCGAATTGAAGCGGTACTTGGGAGTTTCCCACCCCGGCGCACGATTGTGACACGCTGCAACCAGGCAGAAGCGGTGTTCTTGCGGCTGGAAGCAAATCGCGTCAATTCATCCATAAACTCTTCGGTGATAACACACTCCAAAAATCCGAGGATTTTCAGTGAGGGGAAAAGTGAAGGATCCGACAACCAAGTCGAAAAGAGGCGGGACGCGCCAGTGATACATTTAAGGGTGAGTGTCTCGAGGGCGGGAAAGAATAACGTATCAAACGTTATGGGCAGCTCGCCATATACGAGATGAAGCTCTCGAATGTTGGTGAGGGGAAGTGCGGAGAACTCCGTGAAGTGGGTCTCAAGGGAACAATCATGATAATAGGAGAAGCTCCCATTTGGCCCAATCAGTCGAATCGCCCGAGAGGAGGGTACCTGATTGCAAGGTGTATATTCCATGAAAGTAGATGATGGTAGATTTGGGAAGTGTGCCAGGGGGATACCGGACAGAATATTTTTTAGGTCCAATCCAATTTCTTCGTTACGAAAGGCGATTTCAAGGTGCGCACCTCTCTGGAGGGGTATGTTGGAGATCAGGGTTCGGGCAGTCGTTACGTCCCAACAAGATACCGATAGGTGTCGAAGACGGTTCGTAGTCGGAGATCGAGGCTGGGAACTACTGGAGGGGGAGTTGTGAAAGTTGATCCTCAGGTCCACACTTTCGAGTGAGCAATTATCCTCCACAAGGTCCAGAAGGCTGTCCAATGCGGGTTGGATCTCGGAATAGCGAAGGCCCAACACCGTGAGGGTCCTGATCTTGAGGAAGGAAGGGTACAGGGGGATATCGTCCAGGACGAGAGATGTTAGTGTATTTGGGAGCGATCCAAACGGGTCAATCGATGAATCCCAGTCCGGTACGCCTTCGTCTTCCGTGCGTGCTAGATCCAGTGACTGGAGGTTGGGCATTGACCGGGGAAAATTCGGAAACGCATTTTTGAATCCTTCGATTGTCGGAATCTCACTAACCCGCAGGGTTTTGATCCTCTGGATGTGGGGCGCGATTAGGTTGCAGAACATGGGCGCGCGTGTGCGAAATGACATGTCGAAATCAATGTGTAGAGGAGCCACCCTGGACCGTTCCAGGCTCAACGCTGTTAGGCCCAGTCTGGGGATGGATATCAACGTCCAGTTTTGCGGGGCTGAGATGATGGACTCGCGCCAGTATCGGCACACGTGAGTCAGTGGGACGATGGGCATTGGGCTGATATGGTGCGGCTCCAAGGACGATTGGGCGATCTGAGAGATGAGTTCTGGTGGCAACTTGTTGACCGGCCTCGACGAGTTTCGCAAGGAGAGGGTGAATATCAGAACATCGCGTGCTTGGGTTCCGAGACTTTCGATCTGGACCGTCCACCGGAGTTAGACCACACCCCACGTCACCACGGTAATTAGTCGACTCACTGCTGATTCCAGTGACGCGGCGGACACTGCGGAGGGGAAGGGACCTATTCGTAGTTTGGCTTGTTCCAGGCCAAGTTTTTCCTTCAACAGGCGGAGGAGGTCCGGGATGGAGAGATCGCGGGTGGCTTCGAATTTTGACATGGTGGTGGCCGCGAACTCGAACGGTCCCACCGACGATCGTAATTGATGCCCAGGCGGGGGGCCATGGAATATCCAACGGGGCCCGGATGTGTTCCGCTTCCCGGCCTCAATCCCTAACCCTAAGCGCAAACTTGGCCCAGGGTAAGGAAGTTGCAGCATCGGCCCTCACATCTGCATCTGAGGTGGCATCTCATTCTGACCGGTGGGGGAACTGGTTAACCGACCTCACCCCGTCGAATCCTCACCCCGAGCTCGACCCAGTCTGTCAGTCTCGCCTTTTCAACTTATTCAGGTTTTCGCTTGCGATATGCTATCCCCAGGATGATGTACTAGGTCCTATTAAGCGCTGTCCCACGGCCCCTGCAAAACTGTCGGATCTTCAGAGAATGGACCCGTCCCCAGTCCTGCTGTTGCTTGACCTACTACTGCCTCCGCTGTGGTTCGAAATCCACGGCCACGTATTCCGGCTGGCGTTGCGCGTGCTACTAGTACTCGGCGGTGCCGGAGAACGCACGCTGAGGTGGAAACCAGTAGGTAGGGGGATTCGTGTTGACTCTGTAGTGAAGGTACCAGGCGTTCATTGATTCACGATCGATTATATTTCCAATGTGAGGTTGGTATGAGCAGTAGATATGTGTACAGGCGATTCGCGCGTATGTCAAGAAGAGTGTTGAGATATGTCCGACAACGTGCCCGACCCATCTCACGTCAGGTCCGTCGGTAGACTCGTACCAAACCGAACATCAACAATTGACACATGCCTTTCCAGCCCACGAATTGAAGCGGCACTCGGAAACTCTCCATCTCGGTGGACGATCACAACACGGTGTAACCAGGCCGAAACGGTGTTCTTGCGATTGGAAGCGAACCGCGTCAATTCCTCCATAAAATCTTCAGTAATGACGCACTCCAAAAATCCGAGGGTTTTCAGCGAGGGGAAAAGTGAATGATCCGACAACAACGGTGAGAAGAGGCGGGACACGTCGGTGACGCATTTGAGGGTGAGGGCCTTGAGGGTGGGGAAGGACGACGGGTCGAACGTCATGGGCAGCCCGGTTTCCACGAAACGGAGCTCTCGAATGTTTGTGAGAGGAAGTACAGAGAACTCTGTGAATGGATCCGCCTGGCAACAACCATGATAATACAAGAAGCTCCCATTTGGCCCGATCAATTGAATCGCCCGAGGTGAGTATTTATCGGAGGACGCATATTCCATGAAAGTGGGTGATAGTAGATTTGGGAAGTGCGTCATGGGGATGCCGTGTAGAATATTTTCCAGCTCCATTTCTTCGTCACGAAAGGTGATTTTCAGGTGCCCCCCCCTCCGGAGGGGTATACTGGAGATCAGGGCTCGGGCAGCCGTCGCATCCCAGCAAGATACCGATAGGTGTCGAAGACGGTTCATAGTTGCAGATCGACGCTGGGAACTACTGGAGGGGGAGCTGATAAAGTCGATCGTCAGGTCCACGCTTTCGAGTGAGCGATTATCCTCCACAAGGTCCAGAATGCTGTCCAAGGTGGGGTGGATATCGAAATAACGAAGATCCAACACCGTGAGGGTCCTGATCTTGAGGAAGGAAGGGTACAGGGGGATATCGTCCAGGACGAGAGATGTCAGAGTATTTGGGAGCGATCCAAACGGGTTAACTGACCAATCCCAGTGCGATACACCCCCACTACCTGCGCGTGCTAGGTCCAGCGACTGGAGGTTGGGCACTGACTGGGGGAAATTCGGAAGTGCTTCTTTGAAATCCTTGATTGTCGGAATCCGTTCAACCCGCAGGGTTTTGATCCTCCGGATGTGGGGTGCAATTAGGCTACAGAACCCGGATGTGCGTGTGTAAGGCGACATATCGAAATCAAGGTGTAGCAGAGACACCTTGGACCGCTCCAGGCTCAACGCCGCTAGGCTCAGTCTGGGGGTGGAGATCAACGTCCAGTTTTGCGGGGCTGAGATGATTGACTCGCGCCAGTATTGGCACACGTGAGTCAGTGGAACGATGGGGATCGGGTCGATATGGTGCGGCTCCAAGGATGATTGGGCGATCTGAGAGATGATTTCTGGTGGCAACTTATTGACCGGCCTCAACGAGTTTCGCAAGGAGAGGATAAATATCAGAATATCGCGTGCTTTGGTTTCGAGACTCTCGATCTGGACCGTCCATAGGAGTTAGACCACATCCCACGTTACTACGCCGGTAGTTAGTAGACTCACTTCTGATTCCAGTGACGCGGTGGACGCTGCGGGGGGAAAAGGGTCCTTTCGTAGTTTGGCATGTTCTAGGCTGAGTTTCTCCTTCAACAGGTGGAGGAGGTCCGGGACGGAGAGGTTGCGGGCGGCTTCGAATTCCAACATGGTGGTTGGCTGCCAACATCTACCATACGCCGCGATCGGGAACATCCGACAACGCAGGATTGTGTTTTCCTTCCTAACCCCATTACCAGTCCCGGGTCCTGCTGTTGGTTGGCCGATTGCTATTTTAGCGGTTCTGTCTTTAGTTTGAAACCCGCAGCCACTTATTCCTGCTGACATTGTTTGTGCTACTTGGAGGTGCCGGAGAGTCATACCCAGGTGAAAACCAGTAGGTAGGGGGATTTGTATAGACTTTGTGGAAAACCCTAGGGCATTTATTGATTCACAAACACTGGCTCTATTTTCAAAGGGAGGTTGGTGTGGGCGGCAGGGCAGGTGTACAAGCGATTCGCGTACATGTGCCAAGAAAAGCGTGGAAAATTACCCCCCAACTTACCCCGCACCAGTTCACGTCAGATCCACCGGTAGATCCGTCCCAAACCGAACATCAACAATTGACACATGCCTCTCCAGTCTGTGAATTGAAGCGGCACTCGGAAACACTCCATCTCGGTGGACGATCACAACACGGTGTAACCAGGCCGAAACGGTGTTCTTGCGATTGGAAGCGAACCGCGTCAATTCCTCCATAAAATCTTCAGTAATGACACACTCCAAAAATCCGAGGGTTTTCAGCGAGGGGAAAAGTGAATGATCCGACAACCAAGTCGAAAAGAGGCGGGACATGCCGGTGATGCAGTCAAGGGTGAGTGTCTCGAGGACGGGAAAGGATGACGGATCGAATGTTATGGGCGGCCCATCGTACACGAGGCGAAGCTCTCGAATGTTGATGAGTGGAAGTACAGAGAATTCCGTGAAGGGGATCCCCGGGGGAAAATCGTGATAATAGGAGAAGCTCCCATTTGGCCCGATCAGTCGAATCGCCCGAGGGGAGGCTTTATATTCCATGAAAGTGGGTGATGGAAGATTTGGGAAGTGTGTCGTGGGGATGCCAGACAGAATATCATTCAGGTCCACTTCCTTGTCACGAAAGGTGATGTCCAGGTGTGCCCCTTTGCGAAGGGGTATGTTGGAGATCAGGGTTCGGGCAGTAGTTGCGTCCAAACAAGATACCGATAGGTGTTGGAGACGGTTTGTAGTCGCAGATCGATGCCGGTAACTACTGGAGGGGGAGTTGTGAAAGTTGATGGTTAGGTCCACACTTTCGAGCGAGCAATTGTCCTCCACAAAGTTCAGAAGAGTGTCCAAGGCTGGGTGAATCTTGTAATAGCGAAGTCTCAGCTCCCTGAGGGCTCTGAGCTCGAGGAAGGAAGGGTACATGGGGATATCGTACAGGCAGAGAGATGTCAGGGTAGTTGGGAACGATCCGAACGGGTTGAGGGGCGAATCCCAGTCCGATACGTCGTCATAATCTTCCGTGTGTGCCAGATCCAGTGACTGGAGGTTTGGCATTGACAGGGGAAAATTCGGAAGTCCTTCTGTGATATCTTCAATTATCTCAATCTCCTCAACCTGGACGGTTCTGATCCTTTGGGCGTGGGGTGCCAGTAGGTCACAGAAATCGTATGGTGGGGACGACACATCGAGATGGAGGCGCAGAAGGGCCGCTCTGGACCGCTCCAAGCTCAATGCCGCTAGGTCCAGTTGGGTGGAGGATATTAACGTCCAGTTTTCCGGAGTTGAGATGATTGACTCGCGCCAGTATTGGCACACGTGAGTCAGTGGAATGATGGGCTTTGGGTCGATGTGGTGCGGCTCCAAGGAGGATCGGGCGATCTGAGAGATGATTTCTGGTGGCAACTTGTTGACCGGACTCAACGAGTTTCGCAAGGAGAGGGTGAATATCAGAACATCGTGTGCTTGGGTTCCGAGACTTTCAAGCTGGACCGTCCACCGGAGTTAGACCACACCCCACGTTACTACGCCGGTAGTTGGTAGACTCACTTCTGATTCCAGCGACACGGTGGACGCTGCGGGGGGAGAAGGGCCCTTTCGTAGTTTAGCATGTTCTAGGCCGAGTTTCTCCTTCAACAGGCGGAGGAGGTCCGGGATGGAGAGGTTACGGGCGGCTTCAAATTCCGACATGGTGGTGGCCGCCAAGGGTACCATCATGCCATCGATCTCGATCATCGATGCCTCATGATTGTGGATTTTGCAAAAGTTTTCCCATACAGTGCAGGTTTACTTTCTCCGTATCAGTTTATAAGCTCCTTCAAACTTCACTAGCTTCGTTCCTATTTTCCACCTTCAGTTCAAGGTCACGTAGTACTACTTCTGGCTATTGGAATGGTGCGGGGTATGCGACTCGGAGGTGCCCGACACCAGGGCAGATATCAGCAAACGAGGGAGAGAAACTGCGTTACATAGGCGCACGAGGGGCAGGGAAACAGGGAGATGGAGAACGAAAGACGTAAGAGTCAAAGCCTATCTAATCCGACTCACGTAACCGACGTGTCGGTCGAGCCTTTCGAGTGGGATTCACCCTTGTTGGGGCCCTACCCGGCGCTGCGCGTCGTGAAACAGGTGGAACGTCCAGCCCGTCGTCGTCGTCCCCCTGGCTTCTACTTGGGTCCGGTTCCTGACCCTGCGGCTGCGAGGTTGCAGGTGTTCCAAATGTCCTGGAATCTCGGCGTCCGGCCGTCGACGGACCAGGTTGGTTCACCCCGAGAGTAGGCTCTTCAGGCGTTGAACCGCATCCGGAGTAAGGGGGTGGAGGTCCTGGCGGTGCATCCCAATTAATAGGTACCGGACCTCGCATCTGCATCTGAGGCTGCATCCGTGGGTATACCTGGGGCGGGATTTGCGGGTTCATTTGTGGCAGGATCTGCGGGTGCATCCGGGATTGCATTTGTGGATACATCTGAGGTGGCATATGCGGGTATCCCGGCGGTAGCTGACGAACGCTGGGGCCGGGACGCGTATATCCGGGTACAGTGAAAGACCCTCGATGAACGAGTCCAATCACTTGTCCGAATACGGGAACGGGATGGCCGGGATGAGGAATTGTGCGTTGAGGGGGAGGGGGAAGATTCAATGGTCGGCCGTTCATGTCGAGAGGGTGAAGAGGTGGATGTCCCGAACCTCGCCCTTGGGAAGGAGAGATCCGATGGGGATTTGGGTATCCGGGTACGGGGTTAGGGTGGTGCGGTGGTTGTCGGGGGTGGTTTGGTATGTTTACGGGCTGTTCTGACGAGGGCAAGCAGCTGGAATTGGAGGAGGAAGATCCTCTATCTCCTGCTGGAGGCACCAGTCTAGACGTAGAACCTTGCAGCGGGGCCCCACGCCCCCTGGTATCGTTTGGAAGACCCTGTGCGAGCCTGCACTCGGCGCAATCAGCCGACCTTCCTCAACCCCGCAACAGATGAAAATAGCTTACCCATCCTGTTCTCGAAGCACCCCGATGAGTTCCATCAACTCGTCTTGTCGCTGAGATACAACATTGAGTTGCATCTGCAAGTTCGTGATACCCTGCAAGAGCTGACCCTCTCGAGGGCTTAAACCAGGCCCGGGGGCGGCGGACGTCTCATCTATGTCCATGGACACGTCCTCAGAGGCGGAAGGGGGGACCATGGGGTGACCGATCGTCGATAATATCAGGCGGTCGGGTCTGGAATATGTGGCGGAGGGTCGGAATCGGAGAGGATACAAGGGGATGCTGGTGGGCAGTGTCGCGGGCGGGGTTCCAGGGGTAGGGACTGGCGAGTTAACGAAGGTCTTCCGCCTGGGACCCTTTATATACGAAAACAGGGACGCCGGAACTGTGACGAGAAAAGGGGGCGAACTGTCCAAAGTGAGGCTGGGACCATGGCAATCTTTACCAGGTGGGGGACGCTGAACGCCACAGTGTGGCTTCCCCTTCCATATCTGGCGCGAAGACGAGCGAAAAAAATGCGAAAAGGGTAGACCAGTTAAGGACAAGGAAGTAGCGCACACGCGTACAACGGGTATTGCACGTAACTCCCGAAAGGCACCGCCCCGCAATCAAGGGCGTTTATGTACAGTCCATCCGGTAGGAACTGTAGTACACCTGAGCTGACAGTTCCCCCAAGGATCTTGCCTCCTCCAGACGCTGGGGGGACACGGGGGTCCGTAGGAAGGAATTTTTCCACCCTCCCTGACGAGGAAAAAGAAGCAGAGCGGTTAAAGGAGGGTTGATTAGGCCTAGGGTCTACGCAGTCCACTGTTCAGTGAGGGAGAGGTCGATCGGAGTAATGGACCCATGGCCGACTGGATTTGAATGAGCTCAACCGACTGCGCATAGACCATTCTGCCCTGTGGCGGGGAAGATTAGGTTCTGGAGACGGTGGTCTGAACTAGTGCTCGTTTCGGACTCTGGTACTCGTTTGACCCTAAGCGCCGAGCGCCACACCTCACCCCGCCCGCGTCCTCAGGGCTCTGATCAGGCGGCAGCCACACGAGGACAGTCCTGTCGGGTCAGTTCACACACAACAGCAGAGAAGGGGGGAACAAAGTACAAAATCCAGACAACGGAACTGTTGGCCGTAAAGAAATACAACGTGGGCACAATACAACAGCTAAAAGAAGCCAATTTGAAAGGAACAAAGGGGCGAACGCGCCGCGAAAGCTTCAGAGCCCCGGAAACAGGAACCGGCGTCGCAGCACTCGCGCCCTCCACACTCAACTCTACCTCAGCAACAACTCGTCATCTGATTCATCGTCCTTTTGGGGAGACAGAGGTAACCCATCATCTATCTTCGTGATCCTTCCATCCCTGCAAACCCTCACACCCGCTCGGTAATCTTTTTGAGTAATGGTACCACTCCTCTTCCTCGCTGGGGCCTTGCGTTTGGAAGCCGGAGCGGGCTTCAGCCAAACAACCTTCGGTTGTGGAAGTCGATCGGCGTTGTAGTCGCTTGCCCTAATTGTATCGCTCCTCTTCCGGTTGACGCGTTCTGCCACGTCCTTGCTTGAGCCTGCTACATGTTTCTCTTGGCCCACCTGATTGTTTTCGGCCACTGATGGCATCGACCGTGAGCGGTTCAAGGTGGCTATGATCATGTCAGCGTTTCGACACGAAACTCCTACCGCAAGATGGACTGGACCTTCTAGATTCATTTCTGAAACTTTGACGCCCAACACCTCCAAGTCGTCTAGGCAGGTGGCAGTGGGCTTCTTGCGGGTGCTCACGTCTGTTGGTGGATCCATCACGAGGACGTTTGATATGCCGTTATCACCGGTTGTCCGGTTGAGCCCGCTTGCGTTGTCGTGTGTCGGCTCAAATGCTTGTCTGAGGGTCGGGAGTTTGCTGGTATTGGTTGGATCAAGTATTCCAGTCAAAGACATGGCGGAGGTGAGTGTGGCGGAGTTGGATAGGCGGTTTCCCGTATTCTTATTTAATGCAGAGTTCTCGCCAGAGGCACGAGTGGGGATGCCAGCGATCGTAGACGTCGACCCGGAGCCAGAGATTTCCATCGATGAGAAGAGACTATCGTGCGAGACGTGAACGGTTTGTCGACGAGTTTTGGTGGGGTGGGGTATACGTGAGGCAGAATCCGGGGTGAAGATTTCAGCATCAGTCATCTCCACGTCCTCATCGCTGCCTC
>Ga0307516_10007614_pt1 | contig 12407 bp, 10 predicted proteins | sample 19_EM_MG_FD_203310 | JGI IMG/M metagenome (GOLD analysis project Ga0307516, IMG submission 203310) | Populus trichocarpa ectomycorrhiza microbial communities from riparian zone in the Pacific Northwest, United States - 19_EM | ecosystem: Host-associated > Plants > Roots > Unclassified | place...
CCATGACAAACAAACAAAGAGGCATGTACAAAAGGTTAAAATAACCAGAAAACAACGTTCAAAAGACACTTCTTGCAGAACAAAACAACCACAAAAAAGAAAAAACTTTTGTTGATAATAGCATCCAAACGGCACTTGCAAACAAGTAAAACAACAGAAAAAAAGAAAATAACTTCTGTTGATAGTAGCGCCCAAAAGGGCTACGCTTCCCGGCGGACTATCGGATTGTTTGATTCATAATCGGCTATCGATTCTTAAGCGTTCGGCAAGTCCTCTTCAGCGTACCAGGAATCCCACTCCGGGCCGTAACCTTTCCAGTGGACGAGGTATTCGGTCTTCTTCTTACGGCCCCGTTTGGATGTCCTCTTGTTGACTATGGCGTCAATTTCCCATTCGGGGTCTCCCTCAGGGCCGACCACCGGAGCCGTGTCGTTAGTCGGTACCGGCCGGTTGTAAGGATCCGACCCTGGAGCCGGGCTTGGTTCCAAGTGGATTACCGAGATAACTGGGTGGATTCCATAGTGGGACGGAAGCTGCAGTCTGTAGGCTTTCCCTTTTCCAACCACCTCGATGATCTTGAACGGGCCAATGCGCTGCTGGGCGAGCTTCTGCTTCCGCACGGCGGGAATAGAATAGCCGGCGCCTAGACGTAGAAAGGCGTAGCCAGTGGAGAAATCTGGCGAGATGTGCTTCCGGTCATGGTGCTTGGTCATGGCTTTCTGCGCGATTGCGATAGCTGTGGCTGCTTCTTCCTGCATCGCGGTCCTGAGCTCATGGAGGGGAACCGTGGAGGCTGGCATCAGCAAAGGTACGGTGGATACCTCAAGGGCAGTCCTCAGCTTCTTGCCGTAGATCAACTCATTCGGCGCCTTCTTGGTGGAGGCAGATTCCATGTTGTTACATGCCGCTTGCAGGGGAAGAAGCTTGTCTAACCAGCCTGCCTGGCTCGAGTTGACCACGTAGCGTAGCATCACTTCAAGGGTCTGATTCGTCCGTTCTGACTGGCCATCGGCACTCGGATGGTATGCCGTTGTGGTGAGATTCTTCACCCCGGCGGAGGACAGTAGAGCTTGCCAGAGTCCAGAGAGGAAACGCCTATCTCGGTCGGAGATAATCGTTCGGGCAAAGCCCCAGCCGTTCAGCACCACATTGTTATAGAAGGAAACGGCCCAGGAGCCAGCGGACCAATCCTTTCTGCCGGGAATGAAACGTACGGTTTTGGAGAATTTGTCGGTTACAGTCATGATCGTATCGAAAGTTTCGGATGAGCCATCCCGAGCGCACGGAGGCAGATCTGTGATAAGATCGGTTGTGATCGTGTCAAACGGTTCGGACTGCGAGGCTATGGGAGACAGTTTACCGTACGGCTTGTGGCGCGTTGGTTTATTGAGTAAACAGGCGGGACAGTGAGCGAGATATGCTGCAATGTCTTTGGCCATCGACGTCCAGTAGAAGCTGGAAAGCCATTTGAAGGTACGATAAAACCCACAATGAGTCTCATCGTGTGCGATCGCCAGTTGCTCCTTGCGTAACTCAGGACTGCCAAGAACTAGCCGAAGGCGTTTGTCTTTCGGGTCGATCAGGTACAACAGATCGTCGTGCAATGCGTACTGACATGTGGCGGGGATAGAAGTCACGTGCAGTTCGTCGTCGAAGATTCCCTCATGTCTGAGCATGTCGTATATTGCTCACAATCGATGCGATTTCTGGGTGGCCAAACGGAGCCTACTCGCGTATGCCGGAATAAGCTGCAGTGTCATTCCTTCGACTTCCGCTCGTGTGGTAACCCTTGCATCCGGAAGGGTTGGTATATCTGGGGCGGGACGGGCCAGGGGCATTGCTGCTGAAGCCGATGCTCCGGGTGGCGTACCGCTGGCGCGTGCTTTGCCAAGACGAGTCACCGCGAAGCATTCCTGGACGTCGAATTCTTCCATTTCCGATTGGATGCTCAACCTAGCTGCCCAGTCAGGTAGACGTTTCGTCGCGGAGGAAAGGTCATAGCGTAGCCTCGACAAGGCGTCAGGACATTCCAGATTGGTTCCCTTGCTGTAGACGACGCGCATGTGGTCTCGATACTGATCCAAGTAAATGGCTCACGTGTGGAGTCTCAGGCTAGATCTGTCCGCCGACGTAGTGTCGATACTCTGCATTTTGCATAAGGCAACGTTGCTATGATGGTCCGTGACGAATGTGACAAAAGCCCTCTCCATATATGGGCGCAAGCGCTTGGCAGCCCAGACGAGTCCGGACATCTCCAAGTGGGTTGGCCAGTACCTCGTTTCAGCGTCGGTCAATGGTTTTGACATGAAGTGCAACGGAACCAGCCGGGACTTCGAGTAGACCTCGGGGTCCCTGGTTAGTTGATAGACCGCTAGACCGGTTCCGTACTCTTTGGATGAATCCAAGAAAGCGTAAATTGGAAGGTCATCCACGACATGGTACAAGCGTGGGCGCGAAGCGAGAGCATCCTTTACATCATTGTACGTCTTCGTCAGATCTTCGTTGATGGGTACCGCTATACAGGCGGCATAGTCCTTATGACCACGTGCGCTTAGCGGTGCGCCTTTCAACAGCAGCGTCTTGCATGCCTGCAACGGGGCTATCCGCTGAGCGTAGTAGGGGATGAGATGTCGGTTCCAAATGGTCAGGCCTATAAAGTATTCCAACTGTGCTAGAGTAGCCGGATACGGAATGTTCTGCACAGCTTCCGCTTTTGCTTCTGCGGTGGTGATGCCTAGCCGGTCAACAAGGTAGCCGAGTATCTCCAGGGAATGGAACCCCAAAAAGCACTTCTTCGCTTTGAGGGTAATGCCCAAGTTTCCGAGGATACTGAAAACCTCGTCCACTATCCCAAGGAATTTTGCGAACGATGGAGCATACATCACGATGTCGTCAACATAGCAGGAAGCGCCCCGCCAAGACAGGCGTTGGATGAGCTTCGTGTCCATCAGGCGCTGCTGATGTTGGACAGACGTATTACCGCCCATAATTGAGACGTTGAAGACTTCACGGCCTCTATGGGTCGAAATGGCGGTACGGTAGCGATGCGCTGGATGGATCAAACGCTGGTAGAAAGTGGAAGTGATATCTGCTGAGCCTAGCCATCGCATACCTTGCATTGCCAGTATCACTTCCTCTTGACGTGGAAGTGGATACGCGTCGCCAATCATGGTGGCGTTCAACTTGTGCATGTCGACTACTGGACACGCCTTAGTCCCACGGTACACAACGAATACCTTTAAATCCCAGGGGCTCGGCTGTTCAAGTGGGGCCATACGGCCATATTCTCGATTGAGATCAAACTGCTCGTCGAGGGCCACGCGACCGCGAGGAGTAAGACGGTACAGACTGGTGGGTTTGAGCTTTACCTCTAACTCCGACGGTACGTCTATACGTAACCAGTCCTCTTCTGGTTCCCTGACGCATCCCATGATATCATTAAAAATGCCTCGGTGTCGACGAACTAGACTTCCTAACGCTTCGGCTTGGGCTGGGGAAATGTCATCCTCCGTGTTGATGACAACCTGTTCCCAAGTTGACGTGGTCGCGTCGGGGACCCTGATATACGGCGGAAGAACATGCTCGTAGCGGGGCACGTATTCCTCCTGAAGCCAGCGGGGACTGTCGAAAACTTCGCTAGTGCAGGCTTGCTCGTTGTCGGGAACTGGGAGTTTCGACTGCGTCGGCATCGGCCGTGGACGCGTATCTTTGCGGAAGATATCGGAAGCATCCTCTGGGTTGACACCGTCCGTCTGATGTGGATTGAAAACTTCAGTGGCCGTCAAGGCTATCGTAGCCTCACGTGCGGTTCCGAATTAGGCCTTAACATCCTTGGATGCATCTTCCCATGCCAGACTGGAAGTAGATTCCAAGGAACGGACGTGCCTGAGTACCGTGCCTTTGAAAATTGTCAGGGGTTTATCGGCGAAATTTGTGTACAAGAGCTCCTTTTGGTCATGGCGTAATACTGAGTGAGGGGCTCCTGCACCGGATATGGCGGAGCGAGTGTGCGCCGGAGTGAACTGATAGTCTTGGTCCGGCTCGAGGGCACGGCCAAATTTGACGTTCACGATCATTGAGGTACCGCCAGGGATGTTGACCGCTGCTGCGCATCGGACGGGAATTCTGGCGAAACGGTGGCCAGAGTGCACCGTGATTTGCACCGGGATACCATCGCAGGCGCCGATCCACAGGCGGTTAGACGAATAGAGAAGATCAAACTTCTCAGGCTTCATGATATCATTCCCGATAAGCAGCGGGACGGAGAGATCCTTGAAAACGTGGAACAGCCTGAGTAGCTCGGCGAATCGTCCGTCCGTTCCTTTCATGAAGATGCGCATGTTCACCACATGGGTGGCGGTACATTCCGCACCTCCGAGGCCTTCCACCACTCGGGGCTTTGGCAGGGGTAAACGCTCAGCGTCCAGGTACAGCCGGCGCTGGAGCTCGTCATCGACGGCAGAATTCCCGAAGCCAGAATCGATGCAGGCGATATGTGGACTACCACCCGGAGAGGTGTACCAAAAGGTTTTCGCATAGTGGAAATCGGCTAGACCTTCCACAAGATTCGAAACGGCTGGAGCAGCAGATTTGACTATGATTGCCTGTTCTGCGGTGTACTTTTTCATAGGTCGGCAGAGGGCCCAGAGATGGTCATGGAGTTTATTATTCGATGGGAATGTAGAGCTACAGTTTCTGCATTTCACTGGCTCCTCACGCTGCGACGACAACGTTCCGAGAAAACCCAGTCTTGCCTCGTGGCGATAGCGGGTTGCGAAATAAGTATTCTGCACATGCTCGTATTCCTCTTCCAGATCTGCTTGCGGATCAAGGCTATCATATAAGAGTTCATCCACATCGTCACTATCGTCAAGATCACAGTTCATTGGGTCTGCGTAATATGCACGTTTTATTTCAGTGCCCGTAGCTTTCTTAACAATGCACTGCCAATCCCAGTGTTCACCGTCTCCACACTCCGGATAATTCCTGCACTTGCGAAGGCGCTCGCGGGGCTGTCTAGTTGCACGGGACCCTATCCTAGCCGAAGCATTCGACGTCACCGTAGCACTTGTAGTGGCGCCGCCTGTAGTGGCAGTGCCTATAGCGTTGCGAGTAGCCAGTATGTGGGGCTGATTGGTATTAGAAGACCAATTTCCAGAGGATTCGCGGAAAGGGGGACGGCACGTACCAATACGTGGCTGCGGCGCAGCGTCACCATCGCATCTAGCGGAGTCTTGGAGGCGAACTACTGCACGCCGGTATTCGGAGACTGAGTTCCCAACTTCTGCCACGTATTTGTCAAGGTGCAGATGGAGATTGGGTGCGGCTGCAAATCCACGATGGAGCTCTTCGACTACCTCGTCGTCGTTCACAATGTTTGCCATTCGCAGCAAACGAAGCTTCTTAGCAATGTACTCAGCGGGAGTCCGACCTTGGTTCCAACGGAAGGTCTCTGCACGAGCCGCTGAGAGTCTGGTTGCGAGGTATGGCATGAAGTCACGCTCGAGGATGGCAGTCCAGTTGCTGCAGTTCATACGAAGCAGTGCCCTGTTGTGGTCTGACACTCCAGCGATCCAATCCTCTGCAACGGAGCCCTTACAGCAACAATGGAGGACCGCGCGTGTACGTGGTTCGCCATAATGGGCCACGGTGTCACGAATGCAATCGATAAAGCGCGAGGCCGAATCTGCGTCCGACTGTGACCAGGGCTCGAATGTGGCTACGTCACCAGGTTTCAGAGTAGGGCCGTAGGCATCGCCCGGAGGACCTGCGGCTATCCTGCGCATACCGTTACCATCCGCTTGTACTGTGTTTTGATTTTGCACTAATACCGTTGCAAGATTCGCCATTTGTGCGGCCACGGCATTCATGGCTGCGCTTGACTGAGCGATGCTGGCAGCGGCGTCGTACTGTTGATATGGCTGCTGCGGTGGCTGTTGCAGCTGCTGCGGCTGCTGCTGTTGAATCTGCTGCGGCTGATACTCGTGCAGTGGCGGCAGTTGCTGCTGGAGCGGTTGGAGCGGCTGCTGCTGTAGCGGCGGCTCGGGTAGTGGTCGTTGCGGTTGATATACCTGCTGGGGCGGTTGCTGGGTCGGTTGCTGCTGTGACGGAGGATCGTCCATCGAGTCATCTTCCTCCGATTCTGGAATGACCGAGGGATGTCTGTAACCGTGTCGGGCAAGATGGGTATACCGAGGGTATGCTGGTTGCTTGCCCTGTGCGACACTTGATTCTCCAATTGCGAGAGGGGGCTTTAAAATCTGCCCGGGGGTGTCATCGAATTCCTCAAGAGAACCAGCGGGGCTGAGTGGCCGTCGCTTCATTGCTTTCTCAGCCATCTTGTCGGCTAACGACAGAAGTTTAAAATCGTCAGGTAGGTTCTTCGGAAAGGTGATCGGAGAGGCGTCCGGTAGCTCCCTGGATTCGGAAACGGCGTCTGACAGTTCTCCAGCGTTTGGCAATTCTCCAGACTCAGAAACGGCGTTCAGAGTAGCAAGTCGAAGTCTGACCTTGCGCTTCTTACTTGAATTCTCTACCTGAAGTGGAATCAGCACTGTCCGAGGCGAACCGGGTATCGCGTCAACACAGGCTGGGAGATCGTACTGTATCTGCAGACGTCGGGTGCCCTGGTACTCCGTTGCCTGATGAACAGGTGGTTGCCACTGCCGGTCGGCCTGATGAACAGGTTGAAATGGCAGTAGCACTGCCTGATGTACAGGTTGGAGCGACTGCGGGACGAGTGCCTGATGAACAGGTTGAAATGGCAGTAGCGCCGCCTGATGCACAGGTTGGAGCGACTGCGGGACGAGTGCCTGATGAACAGGTTGAAATGGCAGTAGCACTGCCTGATGCACAGGTTGGAGCGACTGCGGGACGAGTGCCTGATGAACAGGTTCAAATGGCAGTAGCGCTGCCTGATGAACAGGTGGTTGCGACTGCCGGTCGGCCTGATGAACAGGTTGAAATGGCAGTAGCGCTGCCTGATGCACAGGTTGGAGCGACTGCGGGACGAGTGCGAGTCTGGGATCAGCAAAAGGGAGACCTCGTGCGTGAGCCCAGCGGATGGTATCGCTCAGTAGGCGTTCTTCGATGTCGGCACGGGGAGCAATCGGCGATAAAGAACTGTTACTGTTAACTTTTATGAAAGAATGCAGAAAGTTTAAGACAGCGGAAGTGATTGGAGAGGGTGGAAGTGACTCGGGAGAACTGTAGTAGCGAGCGAGGAGCAGGAAACTTCGTTTGATAGCCGGCGGAATGTAGAGCAGCTGGGCTTGTTGCTTAGCCGAACTTGCTGCCGTAGGGCTAAAAGCGGATCCGCTCGTGTCAGGGACGAGGGCGCTGCCTCTGGCCTCTTCCTCTGTTGGCTCCACTTCTGTCGTCTTGCTCGAGAGGAGAGTCCTGCACGACGTTCCGTTGCCGCATGCCTCTTGCGCGCTGTCTGTACCGGTTGCCATGTGCACTCTGGTTACCTCGCTGGTAGTGAGGAGAGTGTGGGCGAGTACGGTAGTGGTCGTCAGTAGGAGCTGGTCGTCGGCCAGTAACATATGTATCCCAACCGAGTACGGATTGGGAGCGGTTTGGGGCGTCGGGCAAGGTTCCAGAGTCCTCGGTGTTCGGTGCTTGTGGGGTGACGGGACAGTGGGGGGTGGGAGGAGTCCAGGGATAGGCAGCGGAGGCAGGAGGGGTCCGTCGTCTGTAATTCGTGTAGGGGGAAGGGGTTCACGAGCGGGGAGTAGTGGGGGCGGGGGAGAGGGAACGGCAACTTTGCGAAGGCTGGGCAGATTGATGACTTCGCTGGAGCTCGTTGAACGCTTCCAGTTGACTTCGCGCTAGGTTGAGGAAATCCTGGTTGACTTCCGGTAGCTGGTTTGCGATGAGATTCAGCTGAGTCGAGATACGCCTCTGTTGACGCTCAGAGCGGGAAGAACGCTGGTGACGCTCAGAGCGTGAGGGACGCTGGTGACGCTCTTGGCGGCGCTCGCTCATGGAGCGGGGAACGCCACGATAGCTGAGGAATGAATAGGATAAAGAGAATAAAGAGGATAAGGAGAATAAAGAGGATAAAGACAATAAAGCGAGGACCAGGAGGCCTCGAAACGCAGAGTGTGTTGGTGTGAGAGGGCCGAGAGGTCAGGTCGGGGACGAGGAGAAAGTGGTTTTCTGTTACTTCAGCTGCGGGGGCAGCGGAAGATAGGTGGTGGGAGGGCCGAGAGGTCAGACTGGGGACGAGGAGGAAGTGGTTTTTCGGTTTCTTCAGCTGCGGGGGGCAGCGGAAGAAGGGTGGTGGGGGAGGGGGCCGAGAGGTCAGGCCGGGAACGAGGAGAATGTGGTTCTTCAGAAGCGGCGGGGGGCAGCGGAAGATGGGTGGTGGGGGTGGGCCGAGATGTCAGACCGGGGACGAGGAGAAACTGTATGGCTTCTTCAGCTGCGGGGGCAGCGGAAGACGGGGTGGTGTGGGAGGGCCGAGAGGTCAGGCCGGGGACGAGGAGAAAAGTAGTGGGGGCAGCGGAAGACTTAGTGGTGGGGGTGGGCCAAGATGTCAGACCGGGGACGAGGAGGAATTGGTTGGTTCGTCAGGAGGAGCAAGTACTCCGACTGGTGTTGGTGTTGCTACCAATTGTTACGATGAATGCAGCGAGAGGAGACACGAGAGGAGATAGGAAAATGAAAGAAGAGAAGAGAGTTGTCGATTCAGAGAGCAGACATCTTAGCTACTTATATAGTTCCGCTCCTTCCTCGCTGAGTCATCATTGCGGAGAATAGTGCTCCGCCTGCTGCCACTCCTGAGCAGCTCAGTGCGGGCTAGAACGCTCCGCTCCGATCTGTTCCGCTGTTGTTTCCCTTAAGCAATATACAGCGAGATGTCTCCCCTATTACTTCCCTTAAGCACTATACAGCGGATACCCGTCATCCGGGGTGGGCCGGTTTAGGGTCACACTACCCATCTTCGTGTAGCGGACTGGGCAGATACACGTGTATTGTGGTGTGTCTTCTGCAACCGGTCGCCTTCTGATCCACTTCCAAACCAAATGGCTAATCCGTGTCCATGTGGGCAGGATCTGCACACATCACACCATCTCTTACGCGACTGCACCCTCCTCACACAGCACCATTCCCTCATGCAACTCTCTACTGTTGGAGCCATTCAATCGCTCTCATTCCTCACCAACCCGACGAATATGCCAAGCATTCGGCGCTTCTTAAAAGCTACCGCGCTTGGCCACACTGCGAATGTCTCCTTTGACAGCCAACCTGCGACCATCCTGACAGGTGAGGCTTCCGACTCCGACTCGCGCGAGCCAGACTTCGGCGTTTTCGAACCTTAACGATAAACACACCCTACAAACGATGGAGTGGATGGGATAGCGGAAGAGGTCCTCTGTGTTTTGCCCATCTATTTCCCCCTCTCATTTTGCTTTGGTGTGCACTCTTTGCTTTCTGATTTCTGTTCTCTGTCTTGGTGCGAGTTTTTTTTTTTTTTTTTAGGCGGATGGGAAAGATGGGAGCCACATGGAGGTGGTAAGGTGTGGAGAGTGCATATAATCTGTAGTACTAAAGCACAATGGAATTAAATGTCACTTGTTTCCTTGTTTCCCTAATAAAAGAAGAACCACACACTTTTCCCACAATCCTCTCGTCCTGTCCTGCCGCTGTGTGCCACCCTCTCGCTGCCGTCCCTGTCCTGCCACTATGCGCCGCCCGCCCACTGCCATCCTTGTCCTGCCGCTGCGTGCCGCCCACTCGCCACCATCTCTGTCCTGCTGCTGTGCGCTGCCCACTCGCTGCCATCCCTGTCCTGCCGCTGCGCGCTGCCTGCACGCCGCTGTCCCTGTCCTTGTCCTGCCTGCTACCAGGAGCCCGCCTGACCCTGCGCCGTTACTCTTTATTGCGTGAGCCAAACTCTCCCAGTGGTGGAAGAACCCCCGAAGTCTCCAAGAACCCAGAACCGCTCAAGAACCCCCCAAAGTCTCCAAGAACCCCAAATTTCCCATGAAACCCGAAACCATGCCCGGTGAATCATCCGAAGCTCCAGCCCAACCTGCCCATATCGAGGTCTCACCCGCCTTGCTAGCAAAACTCCACACCATAGCAAATAGCAAGGCTTTCGCCGCGAATGCTACCCTGGAATCGGCTTTTGCCCACGTCAAAGAATTGGTCATGGAAATTTTTAATGCTCCCGCTGCATACACTGCCTGATGCATTGACGACCTGGAGGAGCAGCTGGCTTCGTCCATACAAATCGCAGACCGGCTCGCATCTGGCAACTTCGCACCGAACCACGGCTGGGGTGACAAGATCCCGAACCCCCCCATATTCGATGGCAACCGTGAAGCCCTTGAGGGGTTTGTTGCTCAGTTACGTCTCAAGTTGTTCAGCGACACCACTCGATTCCCTACCCCCGCCGCTCGGATGGCCTACACCTTCAACAGGCTGCAAGGACAGGCTCAGGCACAGGTCCTTCCCTTCATAAAGGGTAATACGATCAACCTGAATGACGCCGACGACATCATTCAAATACTCCACAATGCGTTTGGTGACCCAGACCCTGCAGCCACTGCCAGGGCCAAACTGTCAACTCTGAAGCAGGGAAAGAAGGAGTTGAACGCTTACTTTGCCGATTTCCAAATGCTCGTCCACAAGCTCAATTGGAATGAGGACGCCAAACTGAATACGTTGCGAGAGGAAATGTTGCACGAGCTATGTCACTTGTTGTTGGGAAGAACAAAAGGGCTGAGCTTCAACGAACTGGTGAAAATATGTCAGGAACAGACACCGAATCACGTGCTATTCATTTCAGTGAAGGACAATCCTACCAGCAGCCCCGGAATGCCCAAGGGCACACTCACTCACGAGTAGCGACCGCTGCTCCACTCGCCACCAACCATGCAGCCAACCCGGTTCCAAGTGGCAGTGGAAATGGACACTCATCACACCCCAACGATATGGATCTGAACACAATAGGTACTTGTGGAAAGATCTCGGAGGAAGAATGGGTGGCTAGGCTGAGTGACGGATGCTGCCTTTACTGCGGAGGGATGGGACATATTGCGCGCAACTGCCCAAACAAGTCTAGGAATCCCTTCTGCGCCGCCGTGGCTCAGATCGAATCGGACCGACACTCGGACCTGAACGCCCCCATCCACCTGAACATGAGCACCTCGACGCATGTTAACCCCTTCGGTGGTGGTGGAGGAACCAGAGGTGGTAATGGAGGAAATCAAGGCCAGTCGGGAAATGCTTAGACCAACAGCCGCTTGATGGCACTATTGTTGGTTATATTCCGGACAAGTCTTTTCCATTTTCTACACCTGTGTGTTTGTCTAGTTTGTCAGTTTCTGAGATAGTAATGGAAGGAAGGCATCTTGTGGTTCTTTGCAACCTTTCTTTCGGCAATGAGACCATTGCTACTCACGCCCTGATCGACTGTGGAGCTACCGGAATCACTTTTGTAGATGAAGACTTTGCCCGTCATCACAAAATACCCCTCACACCCCTCCAGTACCCTAGAAGCCTTGAAGTCATCGATGGCTGCCCTATTTCCTCCGGTGATATCACCCACATTGCCAACACCCACCTATCGATCCTCAAACACCAAGAACCGTTACCCATATTTGTCACAAAACTTGGGCACTACCCCATTGTGCTCGGCATTCCATGGCTGAAGCTGCACGATGTTGCTATTTGATTCATCTCCCACACCCTAACCTTTGGTTCACTGTACTGCACCACGTACTGCAACCGGTTACCTACTGTGATTCACACCCATTCTCTCGCATCAAAAGTAGCTCGGGAGGAGCTAGCGGTAAGTGTGGGGACCGGCAAATTCAAGGCCCAGTTATTTACATCTTCCAAATCACTTTTTCAGAACCAAGTTGCATCAGCAAAAATTTGAGAATTCCTAGGGAGCTAATGTAGCTCCCGTAGCTCCTGTAAGCATCACTAACTCCCATAAGAGGAGAAGTTATATTTTGCTCCCGTAAGGATTTTTAAAAAAAAAATTGCTTTATTTTTAGCTGAAACCTCGAGAAATATTAGTTCAAATTTATGTCTCACCTGTTGAAAAAGCAATATACTTCAACTTTCCATTTTTTTGCTGATGTGACCATGACAAGGACTACAACTTGAGAATGGGCGCCCGATCATCGAACTGGCATGCCAGACTGCTGGGAAAGTGTTACACCCAGCGCGCTGGTGACACCCCAAGACATGCAATTAGTATGACTAGCCGGACTCAATCTGAGGATTGAGGCCGAGTGAGATTTCATGAGTGAAAGTCACTGGCTGGGGCGAGCTCTGAAAGAGAGGAGTATTACCGACCCAACAGCAGCCAGGTGGTAACTCAAGGTTACCAAAGGGAAAAGGGGATGAGTGGCAGCCTCAGACGGGGGTCTGGTCACATCCCTGGG
>Ga0307516_10007615_pt1 | contig 12406 bp, 19 predicted proteins | sample 19_EM_MG_FD_203310 | JGI IMG/M metagenome (GOLD analysis project Ga0307516, IMG submission 203310) | Populus trichocarpa ectomycorrhiza microbial communities from riparian zone in the Pacific Northwest, United States - 19_EM | ecosystem: Host-associated > Plants > Roots > Unclassified | place...
CGACACCTCTTATGTGGATGATATCTGTATGGTGCAATTGTCGACAACAGTATCTGAAGCCAACAACCACCTTGAAGAACGAACCGAGCGATACCTGGAGAATGGCACACACCTTGGACTTACCTTTTCAATTTCTAAGACCGACCTAATTTACTGTCTCCCCCGCACAAGTCGGGACAAAAGCAAGAGCCTTTCATCACACCCTCCCCTCCCAGTACTCGGTACGACTATCCCCGCGAAGCGCCAAATCAGATACTTGGGAGTATTTATCGATGAATCACTCACATTCAAATACCACGCTACAATGGCAGATACCAGAGGCAACAAAATTCTGGGAAGCCTAAATTTCCTACGACACCGATCACGTAGTATCCCCGCCCACATCTGCCACCACCTAGCAATGACAGCGATCCTGCCTGCCATGTTCTGGGCGTCTCCAGCATGGTGGACTGGAACACCAGGGGTAACCACCACGCTTAAGATTACCTACAACTCGATAGCCAGATGGATTACAGGTCTCCCCCTCACTACACGAACGACAAACCTCATTACCCTTGCCCATCTACCACCGCTGGAGGCGTATCTGGACTACCTGTCTCTGCGATATGCAATCCGACTGCACTTCCTCACCTCCCACCACGCTCTTGGCCCCCCACGCGATCAACCGAATACCCTCATCAGCCTTCCAGGATTATACCGCCTCTACAACCTAAGTAAACACCTGGTACTAGGCAAGCTAGAGGACCGAACAACAACCATAAACACAACAGCAGAAGGAGTGACGAGGACTACCTCTCCCAACCCTAATAAAACGACACAGCCACAACAGCTCCATGAACAGTGGCTACAGACATTGCAGGATCACACCATTGTCATCTACACGGACGGTTCAAAACTTGCGAATGGTACTGTTGGATGCAGATGGGCTATCTACCACTGCGGAGATCAACAACTCTACCGACTGACTGACAGAGGCTGCCACCTCGGTGACAGGGCTGAGGTGTACGATGCCGAGCTACATGTCGTACAGGAAGACACTGCCATCCTTCTCACCTCCACAATACCCCGCTCTACAATCTTCATCTGTATCGACAATAAAGCCACGATCGACACCCTACAATTCAACAAATACAACCACGAATATGCACGACAAACACTGCAGACAATCGACACTCTCCAACTTCTCAGATGGCGAATACATACGATATGGTGCCCCTCCCACTGCAATATTGGGGGCAATGAAAGGGCTGATGTTCTCGCGAAACGCGGAGCAAACGCTACAACTCCCTGTCGCTTTGCGGTCACCACGAAAATCTGGCTCTTAACCCAAGCGCGAGCAGAGTTTCTTGCTCGGTGGAAGAAAGAACTTCCCCTCGCCAACCCATCCTTTAAGTTCCCAGCTCACCTGCATGGGGTAGACTGGGCCGACACGCGAGCAATCTGGAGAGTGTTCTGTAATCGATCACCCACCGACCCACTGCCCAGCATCACTGCAGACCCGTGCCCATGCGGACTCGATCTCAACTCCTCACATCATCTTCTACGAGCCTGCCCATTGCTGGCAGCGCAGCGTGCCGCCCTGCTTCATTCCACCACAGGTGACATCGAGTCCCTTGGTTTCCTCACGGCACCTCAAAACACCCTACCACTCCGAAATTTCCTTCGAAAAACTGGCCTAGGCCACTCCTGCCAACTCCGATTCGATGACGACCACAACCCAAAATATGGCTCCTACACCTCCGACTCATCCTCGTCTGAACCAGACTTTGACGCTTTCGAACCCTGAAAATGCGACAACTACCATGTTGAGATGGGAAAGGGCGGGTGGAGGAGGATTTGCCCTACCATTGTCTGATTTCCCCTCGATACCACTATGTGGCGCAACTTGCTTTCATGCTTTGCAACAATTCCCCCCTTTGTATGTTTTCTTTGTTGGCGGTTTGGGAAAGATGGGAGCCCCACGGGGGTGGTATGGCGAGGAGGAGCGCAGATAGCCTGTAGTGCTAAGCATAATAGATTGAAGTTGCAACTTGTTTCCTTGTTTCCCTAATAAAAGAAGAACCACACACTTTTCCCACAACCCTCTTGTCCTGTCCTGCTGCTGCGCACCGTCCGCTTGCCGCCGTCCCCGTCCTGCCACTGTGTGCTTCCTGCTTGCGGCCGTCCCTGTTCTGCCGCTGCGCACTGCCCACTTGCCGCTGTCCCTGTCCTTGTCCTGCCTGCTACCGGGAGCCCCCCTGACCCTGTGCTGTTACAACTGCAGATAAAGATATCCAGGGAATCTGGGAGAAAAAGGCGAGCGGGACGACCCGCAACAGGAAAATCGCACTAGGACTATGCGAGGAAAATGGTGGGCTGCTAATATACGATGGCCTCATATGGATCCCTGACAATGACGAACTGCGACTCTGTATATTAAGAGACCACCATGATGCGTAAGTCGCAGAACACCAGGGCCAAGCAAGAACTTTGGAACTCGTTAGCCAAAACTTTTACTGGCCACAGCAACGAAGATACGTCCACCGATATGTTGATCACTGCGACACATGCCGACAAATCAAGTCCATTAGACATGCGCCATTCGGACTCCTAAAACCTATCAAACCCCAGCACAGGCCATGGGACTCTATATCAATGGATTTCATTACCGGATTACCCACGAGCAATGGGAGTAATGCCCTGTGGGTAATCATCGACCGATTGACCAAAATGGGACACTTTGTAGCCTGCGAAGGGACGATGGACCCAACGGAACTTGCAGATAGCTTCGTAAGGCATGTCGTACGCCCCCACGGCCTCCCCGCAGATATCTTCTCAGACAGAGGATCACTGTTCACCTCAGGGTTTTGGGAACGCGTCACCAAGGCACTCCGCATATCACGGAAGCTCAGCACAGCATTCCATCCCCAGACCAACGGACAGACAGAAAGAGACAATACGTCACTGGAATAATATCTACGGGCATACTGCAACTACCAGCAAGACGACTGGGAAAAGCTCCTGCCAATTGCCGAATTCTGCTACAATAACACACAAGCCGAAAGTACCAAGGTAACCCCCTTTTTTGCCAATTACGGATTCCACCCCGGTTTTCTGCCGGACCTCGGCACTCAGGACGAATAAGTACCAGAAGTCTCGGAATATGCAGCAGCGCTTCGGAACTTGCATAAAGAACTCCGCACAGAAATGGTCGATGCGCAAATACCTCAAACAGAACAAGCCAACAAAATACAACACCCGGATCCGGCCTTCAAGCCCGGTGACAAGGTCTGGTTCCGGCGGAAAAATATTCGAACCACTCGACCCTCGAACAAGCTGGACCACAAGCAGATCTTCCCCTACACCGTCCTCGAGAAAGTAGGCTCACGCACCTATAAGTTGGACCTGCCACCCACTGTTAAAATCCACCCAGTCTTCCACATCAGCCTCCTAGAACCCACAGCCAGTACCGAACCCATCCCAGGACACCACCAGCCTCCACCGCCTCCTGTTACCATCCGAGAACAACAAGAGTGGGAAGTAGAATAGATTCTCGACTCTCGACGACACAGGAATCAGATCCAGTACCGACTCAAGTGGACAGGCTTCCACGACCCTGACCGGACCTGGTTTCCAGCCTACAACTTCGAAAACTCACCCGATCTCGTCAGCCAATTCCACGAAGAATACCCAGAGAAACTGCCGCCCCAAAACTAGTGGAATGTCTACCGCCGCCACCATCAACACCAATGAAGGCTGGACCTTCGCCAACAATGACCAGAACTCACCCATGACCGACCCAGACAACGAGTGGGGTGCCGCCGCCCAAGCCACCACCATCAACGGGTGGGACGCCCCACCCCCCGCACCATTGCCCCCACACTTCACCGTTGGACAACCCTGCCCAGACAACTATGCCTCTCTCCATTGGACAGCCTGCTATGATGATGACTACAGCACCCACCGACAAATAAAAGACTACAACTACTACCTCCAATGGAGCAGTGGCCAACACCGTCACCGCCGCAACCACCAGAGGTACGACTGCCCAATGCCCCACCCCCACAAACTCATCAAGGTATGCCAGGAACAACACCTCGACCCCATTAAAGCTTGTGCGGACTGGCATTGAGGAAAGTGGGTCTGCCCTGAATGCCAATTCCTCGTGAACATGGAAAGCCACCACCTCCGCTGCAGCGCCACAGCACCGCGCGCCCCCCTGGCCGACATCACACCCCCACAGGAAGACCAGGAGGCTGCTCTGACCGAATCCGCTGCCAACCCTATCGCCGCCGCGACAATGACTGCTGCGCTACAGAACGAGCAACTCACACTCCTGGGCGAAATCATCACAATAATACATCAAACAACCACACGGGATGTGCGCTGCAATCATGTGGTGCACTGCACCCTCACCCAGCGCATGAATGAATTCCACGATGCAGACCAACAGCAACTCCAGCGGATGGCCAACACCCTGGAAATCATTATCGCCGAACAACAACGAAAGAACGAACAAATCCAAGCCCGGCAGCAGGCTAGCCGGCCCGTCTACATCTACCACACCCCCATCCGCCGCCGCGCCGTACATACCCATCATGACCTCGCCGGAGCTTCGGTCTGGACAGGGGACGTACTGTCACGAATCTCGCGCGACAGGCTCGTAAGCGCCGCTGCTGGAGCCGCTGTCACCCTCACCATCCTATGGCTTGGCCTTGTCTCCACTGCCGCAGCCGCAGTCATCCTCTGAGCCTAGGCGCCTTGCTCGATCATATCGCTCTAGTAGCGATATCCCTCAAACCCGACCAGCGGCTGGTCTAGATCCTTCCCCTTTGTTTCCGTTTGGGTATGCTTGCGCATCCTTTCCCCTGTTGTCTCCGTTATGTTGCTTGTGCGTCCTTTCTCCTGTCATCGTTACGTATGTTCTTTCCCTTTGGTTATGCTTGCACGTCCTTTCTCTGTTCCTTACTGCTTGCGTGTCTTTTCTCCTGTTGCCGCGGATAGAGTGTTTGCCGCGCGGCGGCCGAGTGCGATCATGTTTTTCTCTTGGGCGCAGCGATGGAGTTATGATGAGGAGGAACTGTGTCAGACTTGCGGGCAAGCTGTGATTCCACAGAGGGAAGGAAACGTATAAAAGAAGGGCACGGTAGCTAGTCTGGAGATTCTTCTCCACGCAATCAATTATCTCTCTCCACAGACCTACCTCTGTCTACCCGTGAACCAGCGCTGCGACCACCCACCACCAATACGAACAACAAGCCCACGCAAGGCATGTGTGAAGACTGCAACGAGACCACGCCGGGCGTGACGGATACCACGAAGAACAACGAGCCCACGCAAGGCGTGTGAGAAGACCGCGACGAGATCACGCCGGGCGTGACGGATACCGCGAAGAACAACGAGCCCACGCAAGGCGTGTGAGAAGACCGACGTGTGAGTACGCCGAAAGTGTGAGTAGGGGCGCCCGCTCCCAAAGCCCGCAAGCCTACGTTGCCTGTTGAGCAGCACTGAGTAGCCAAGGCAGGATCTTGACAGCCATGACGTCGAACGGCCCGCATGCAGGGCCCAGGCGGCACGCGGCAGCTTCCCCTGCCCCCGCCTTGCCTATCCCCCTTTCGAAGTCCTTATGAAAAGAAAGAAATTAAGAAACAAGCAAAAACCGAAGGGATTGTAGGGATCGTAGTAGAATGGCCGTCAGTGCGGCAAACGCGTGGGAACTCACGACGCTGTACCGTCCTGTTGACATTTGCGAAGAGAGATCAGCCACCATCACAACAAGAGATAGCATACTGTGCCAATACGGTCGGTCTCCGGAAAGAGAAAATGAACAAATAATATTAAAATCCTGTGGATCAGAGATGGAGGCTATGCAGTTTGTCTAACGGTTCCATATTTTTTCATCGACATGTTCTCTCTTAACGGGGAAAGCGACCGGCAAATGGCGGGGGCCAATAAAAATCAGGTGACAAGTAATTTATTCTTAGGGTGCATCAGCGGTGTCCGCATAGCTGTGTCCATTTTGTCCGCGCGACCGCGTCCATGGACCTATTTGAGGATATAACATGTGACGGTGCTTTGGGGGTCGAATTCGGCGCTACGGCTCGATAGAACGCTTTACGTGAGCACTATGTTTTTTAAGGTGCTATTCAGATACGCCACAACCGAAGGTGAGGTGAACGTCCTCAGCGCCTCACCTATACCGTTGCGCATTTGAGGCCTCCTTTTCAAATAAGTTCCCCACCCATTTGCCTTTTCTCCATATCACTCCACTCCTCCCAACCTCCCGAACATCCTCCGTCCTTCAAAATTCTACCAAAAATCAACCACTCCGACTAACTTATTCTTCCTCCGGCACCTCAACAATGGCCAAAAAGCATCAGTCCAGCATCCCACCTCCTACCAACACGTGGTAAGGCATTTGCACACAGATTCAGGTATACCGATACTGACGTTTCTATGTGCAGGCCCACTTCGAGCGCCCGCGGCCCCATCCCCAACGCTCAGAGCAGCAGCAGTGGCATGGCGGCACCCAAGCAAAAGCCCCCCTCGCAGCTGTAAGTACCGATACCACGACGCCATTTTGAAAGTACCAATCACTGACGGGCAAAAAGGCGCCGAAACGCCGCTCGTACCGCCGCTCGTGTCGCCGTTGTTCCTGCTGCCGCTGCTGAACAGCCCATAGCGACCACGGTAGCCAACGGTAATGATGACACAGATTCTAGTACTTCCGAGCCCGCTGTGGTGGAGTCGGCTGGCAACGCACCCGCTGAGGCGCTGGACACAGCCAAGCAGTACAGCGACGACGCAGTGGCGCCGAAGCACAAGCGCGCATCGAAGCTGTAAGTCCTTTCATCCCTCTGCCGTCTCCCGTGCCGAATTCTAACTTGCGAGAAGGCGACGAGAGGAGGCGCGTGCCGCCGCACGAGCTGCCACTGCTGCTGCACAGAAGACAGTGAATGCGGCCACGACTGACAAGGAAGCCACGGATGCGAGTGCCTCAGAGCCCGCCGTGGTGGAGTCGGCCGGTGTCGCAAACGCTACTATACAGACACTCCACGTGGTCGCAGCCGTCGATGAAGCCACGGTTACGCATGCATTAGAGCCCGCCGTGGTGGAGGTGGTCTACACCCTGGGCGTTTCTGTACAAGCGACAGCCGAAGCGGCCGCCACCGACAATGAAGCCACGGATGTGAGTGCTTCAGAGCCCGCTGTGGTTGAGTCGGTCGGTGCTGCTGCTCCCGCACTTGCCCCGGTGGATCCTTTTGTGTCACCGCCTGCCGAGCCATTACTTATTTCCAGAGCTGCGCAGGAGCAGGTAGTTGCGGGTCCACATGCGGACCAGGCCCGCGATTCGATATCAGAGCAAGGAGTAGCCGTGTTGAGCCCGGTGGCAGCACCGAGCAGCCTCGCCCGCTACTTGAAGTCAATCGCCTGGCCGCTGTTCCTTGTGGCAGCTGTTGTTCTGTGCGGGATCCTCGCTCTTCAAGCCCCTGCCACGGAGCAGGCTCGCCAGGAGTTCTCCCCCTTGTCACTGTTTTGCCTGCCTGGCCAACAGCTGCCGGAGGTCGCACAGCGCTGGCCGAAGCCCAAGCCCGACGCTGCCACCCACTGTCTACTCGCGGACCTCTATGGCCGATCGGTAGTGGCGTCGTGGCCCGTATGCAATAAGAGCGAGTCTCCCGTGAGTGTTGCCGGTAAGACCCCCGTCCAACCGCCTGCTAAAAAAAAATTTCGTTTGTGCGTAGGGCCGAACTGGAGATACTACGGCATGGCCACCGGGTATGGATCGGAAAGGTTGCCTCGGAGGCAACAGTCTCTGGCATGTTTTCCCTCCTCACCCGGGTGGCCAGGCTGGTACGTATCTAGGGATGGGTGACAAGGAGTGTTGGGGATGGGAAGATAGCATAAAAAGCTGTCTCTTTTTCGACCGTCTTGAAAGCTGTGATAATAGTGGCCTGAAAGGGCCGTGATAAGTAAAATCGTGAGAGGCCTCCCGCAGCCCCCTACAGGCATCAACGTTGTATTCCTCGGTCCCCGGTCGATGTTTCGTGCTGTCAGAATAATGGGGCCCCGGAGATGATGAACTGGGTACATCGTCCAGAAATGACGGTCCGGAGACGGCACGTCCGGAGATGATAACTGCCTGAGTCTCCGAGCACCGGCTCGGGAGACAGTCTTCTGTCCTTCCCCCCCTGGCAAGTCCCTGAGGCCTGCTGTATATGGAGAGAATGTTCTGCCTTTGACTAAGTGCCAATTCATCAATTCACTATCTTCTTTCTATCGATCCCTTTATTCCAACACGCGCAACGGTGATGGTAATTCATTAATCGCATGCCACCTATCTAGATCACGATGATGACAAAATAACTATACCCCGAACGCCGTCCAATCCCAACCTCAAACAGAGTGCAGTCGGCACGTCCTAGCCCCCTTTTGCCCTCCGCCCAGGCCTGTCCCAAGAGGAAGTAGATGGGCACAAAGGAAAATCACAAAGAAAATAACAAAGGAAAGCGTGACCCATACTACTCATTGCTCGCCGATTCCATGATGGAGGGCGTGGGTAGGAACAGCGGTACGTGATCCCTCCCCATCACCCATCTCGTCCTTGACACACGGTACCTCCGCCTCCGCCCTCAGCTCATCTTCCCGTTCCCGGCGCTCCCGGAACTCCCACTCTGACACGTCGCTCCCCGCGCTGCCCTCTTCCGCAGCCGGCACCAGCCTAGGCTCACCCAAGTGGCGTTTATGCGTTCAGTGCTGCAATTTTTATGAGAGAAACGGTATACTTTATGCACTTTATATGCGATTTGTGTACCTACCACGGGTAGAGAGAGATCTCCCAGTCTCACTCGAAGAATAACCAACGAGATTCCTATCTATCTATCGAATATCTTTGATTCGAATTTGCTTCCCGTCCAGAGTTGTCGTGGAGGAAAAAATACCGGGCATCGGTCAGATCGGTCTTTCTCTTGCCAGCACGGAGGGTGGAGGCGGATGCGGCGACCACAAAACTAACCTACACTTAGTACAAGCGCCGCAATCGGCACATTTCGGAGAGGGTGAAACCTACGATTTCCGCTTCGCTGGCTCCGTGGTTGTCTTTGTGTGCTTGTCTGCGACGAAGGACAGGATGTTTCTTGGTACAATCCGATCGTCATCGGAGTTCTTCAGAGCGGTGCAGGGATCCTTAATCTCCTCCGCGTAATATTCATCGGAATCAGTGGTCTGTGGTTCTCGGATGATCCGTGACGGACTCCGAAGAGGATGCAGAAGCATTCGGTAACAGCCCGTCAGCTTCTCGAGGTCCGCTCTGTGTTGATCTTGTATCTTAAGCAGCAATATGACCTCCGACTGCGCCCGCCTGCTACTTCTCTGACGCTATCCTCCCATGTTAGAAAGATGCCAACATGATACGGGTGGGTGGCGGGAGTATGCTCTATGTGTGGCGGCCTTCGCGGAGAGGAAGGGTGAACAACTTTGCGAGCGTGAGACGATGCTTGAGATTGCTAGAGATCTCGCCACCGGCACCCGAGCGCCCTTATACATATATCCTCCGGCTACCGCACCTAGAGCAAAAATGCAAGGAAGAAAAACACACTAAACTACCCCTCTTTTTCCTCCTACCATCCTTGCCTTCCCTCGCGTCCACCTGCCTCCTCCGCAGCTAGCCTCCTCGTGTGGCACCTTGGCAATATCTTCAACAAAGGGTCTATCGCCGGAATTCAGACGAGCGTCGTTGGGTGCAGCCGCTTTGCAAGTTCCCGAGGCACTCCATATGAAATAGTGCAACTGCTCTGGTGCTAGATGACCGATAAGGTGCTTTCCTGGTCACGGGAACCAAGGGTGTTGCCATGTCGGGGAAATGATCGCGAGCGCTCATCTGGTCGCAGATGAAGTACAACTCCTCGCCCCTGCAGTGGCGTTCCATCTACAGCGAATTGCCAGTTTTCTGCTGTGAATGAGAAGCCGTGGATCCGCGTACGTTAACTTCGACGCCGCCCCCGTGCACGTCACGACATGGTCGCCGAGACCTTTGCATTAAGTAGGTAAACCACCCATGCCAACCCTTACCCCCCCCTTGACAAGACGGCAGACCACGGCAGCCAAGATGTGCGACTTCCCCAAGCCGAACGGCATTGAAAGGGGTAGATGTGTCCGGTTCTCCACGACATGTTCGACGCCATCTGGTAGACCCCTGCGAAGTTTTATCTTCCCACGAAGCAGAAGTTCACCCCCGAACTACTGCCCAGTAGCAAATGGGTAAAACGGCCAGCACGGAATCTCTGGAACCCCGAAGTGCGCGCAGTTTTCTGGATTTCCAAACAGATCCAAAGACAGCTTTCCGTCGACGAACGCATTTTGGAACGCGGTTTTGATGCAGTCATCGCGCAAGGCGATGATCCATGAGGATGAGGTGGCCCAGACTCCAGAAGGCGACCACGCGACCAATCGCGCACCTCCCAGGGGTTGGGAATACCTAGGTTTGTAGATCGGGAGTTTCACGGGACCCGAAGCCAGGGTTTCCATGATCGACAGGAAGGACAGTCTGTAGTCACTCTGTATCAGCTCAGTCGATAGCTCAGTCGATAGCTCAGTCGATAGCTCACTAAAGAAGAGGATCGCACCTGCCGCGGGCGATAACTCAAGGTACACCGCCACAGCTGCTTGGCCACTTGCACAGTTGTGCAGAGGCACCATCATGAGCATATGTCATGTGTGCACATCCGGCGGGGGACGCAATACAGTGCCCTATGGTTACGTCGGCACCGGCACCAAAGCCGGCTGAAACGGTCACCAAGCCGGGGCTGAACTCGGCCGCGATGGGTGTTGCTGCACGCTGGAAAGCGTGCGGACAATCCGCCGGTCATTCCGGTGGTTTCCCAAACACACTTCCCGTCTGCCCCTACCCACAGTGCCCACCCATCTATCGGTGTATGGGAACCGGGTAGTTCAATGGGGCGGTCAGGCTCGGAGGACGGATTTCGGCGACACTCTGTAGACACACTGCGTTAGCTCAGTCCATGGCTCCCAAAGAGGTGGAATATACCCCGCAGCAGGCGGTAACACAGTATCCACCGCCACAGCTGCTTGACCATCTCACTATTGCACAGAGAAACCAGGTAATCGGGGTTTCCCGCGGGGGGGGGGAGAGGCGGTCCTTCGCCGATCGACCCTTGGCTGTGGGAACGAAAGAGAAGAAAGGAAAAAGGAATGGTCAGTTGTTGCACTGACCTAAGGAGCACCGAGGAAAGGGAGGAAAGAAAACGGAGGAAAGTGGGAGAAAAGAGAGGTTTTATTGTCTTTTTTCGCCGCTACTGACCACAAAAGAAAGAGAAAAGTAACGACGGCAGAAAAAGTGGAGAGGGGTGAAGAACGGCACTAGCGTCGAAGGCAGCGCGTCTGTCCCACCACTATATAAAAAAAATACGAGTGATAGCGATTGCCCTGCAACAGTCTCGACACTTATATTGCCGAGGGGTGCCAGCGGGATGGTTGGGGGATGTTGATGCGGGCTCTGGCGTCAGACATCCCGATTATATCTTTTAATGCGGTCTTTTCGTAGACGTTGCCTAGTGAATTGCCTAGTCCGGCACATCCTGCAAAGGGGTGTCGTTCTGACGACAACTCCATGCCCCTTGTAGTGCTCCTCACTATGGATTTACGCAGAGACGACTTCGGCGATGGCTTTGCGGTGCCGAATCGGGACACCAATATCACCTGGCTATTTTCATTCCCCAAACCGAGCGGAATGGCACTGCAATGTGCGACGATGTCCCCTAGCATATTGCCATCGTCGTGGTCGACCCGATCGACATAGCTGCCGCCACAGGGATGTACTGCGTCTGTGCGTCTACACGCTGGCATACAGCTAAAAATTGGCAGCTGATGTGGCGCAACTGAAGATGATCCTGTTGCGGCTCCCGATCGAGCGCAACGAGTGGGATACAGCTCAGACCTTTGGCTTGTAATGATTCGTGCAGCGCTCGGAACCGGGTTCACGCAGTGGGACCTCTCCCATTGAGTGTCTTTTACAGCAGGGTCGAAGCTTTCTCGCGGCTTCTGTCTTAGTTTCAGGCACTTTTTTTCTCGTTTAATCATACTCGCATACAGCCGATCTAGACTATGGCGGCATACATTTCATCCATATCCCGATTGCCGTCTGCTGTCACTTTTTGTCTGTTTTCTCGTGTCAGAATAAGGTGGCGTCCGGAGATGAGGAGGCGTCCGGACATGAGAGATGAGGAGGCGTCCGGAGATGAGGAGGCGTCCGGACATGACTGAGTCCCCGAGCACCGGCTCGGGGGGGGGGCAGTCTTCCGTCCTTTGTCCTGACGGCCTTCCTGTATATAGAGAGATCTTGTGCCTGCATAATACTGTAACACAATCTTCACGTTTATCGATCCATATATTCCAACAGGTTATGAGC
>Ga0307516_10007617_pt1 | contig 12404 bp, 14 predicted proteins | sample 19_EM_MG_FD_203310 | JGI IMG/M metagenome (GOLD analysis project Ga0307516, IMG submission 203310) | Populus trichocarpa ectomycorrhiza microbial communities from riparian zone in the Pacific Northwest, United States - 19_EM | ecosystem: Host-associated > Plants > Roots > Unclassified | place...
TGAGGACGTGCGTTGGAGCCTACTGGAAAGCTGGAACACCTCCGAGTCGGGTGTTTATCAAAATTGACGATACGCGCTCCCTCATCCCACCCAATAGGGAACACCTGCTTCCTCCACACATACCGTCCTCAGAGGAACGACCACAAGAGGGAGAAGGCCTAAAAGCTGGACAATATTTGTCTGCATCCACCGTGACAAACAATGGTACAGGCTGATGCCTCCTACTCCCTGGACGGCGAAAGCATCCTCGCTCCCTTCTGACAGGATACCCTCCAAATCCCGCCACCAGTTTGCTCCCACAAAATTGCAATCCTCCGCATCCTCCAGCAACGTGAAGCCAGCGAAAAGCAAAGCTCTGCATGAACTCGAATCTCTTCTTGTCGCTGTTCAGAATGAACCCAGCTCGAGGATTCTTGACCCAAAAGGTGGTTGCTTCTGCCAGGGTGCGTTCATTCTTTCAGATGATGACCGTCTACGATCTACCTGGATGACCAACCTCCTCAGCCCGCATGCACCCGCTCTCTACCTACGTCCCGATGTGTCCAGACTGCGCCCTCCCGCTTTGCAATCTCAACCCCCCTATCAACGCCTGTCCACACTGCACGTCATCCCTCTTCCCATCCCCGTCTCATCGCGCCAAAGTCGTAGTCCGTATCCAAGATCAAATTCACGACACTTTCTCCCGCGAAGAAGCAGAACGAATACAGGTGGAAGAGGACGCACGAAAAACAGCAGGAGCGTTCCCCGCTCTCCTTTCTTCTCCAAACTCACAGCCTCATCCCACACCCCCTCGCACCTCTGCTCCGCCACAAGGACAACACAAAGTGCTTTCCCTCAACTCCAAGACGAAACGTGCCGTGCTGACAACCACCACCACGCGCCCGTCTCCTCCGGCTTCGACGACCCCGTCCCGTCCTGCTTCCCCGCCTGTTGTGAGGATACCCCCTCCGCTGGGGGCAGACGTGCTTTTCGCAAGAGTGACTGTGCGGCCTGATCGACCTTGGGAGAACCTCATCTTGCGCAGGGAGGGGCAGGAATGTATCTACGTGCCACCTGCAACGTCGAAAGGACCTCAAACCTCGATGAAGGCCAGAAAGGCAAAGGAGAAAGGCAAGGGAAAAGCGAGAGAGAACGACGTTTTGGAGGCCGCTGCGTAAGCGGTGTAACCGTGTTTTTGTACACATGATATACAGGATGAGGTGGACCAGAAGGCCATACGTTATTGGAGGGAAGTGTGGATGCTGATCGATCATGAGCTGCACGGAGAGTTAGCATAGTGTTCTTCAATTACTTGGTTTCCTGTCTACAGAACATAACGACGCTGAAAGGGAATATTTCGTGCAGAAGTTCTGGAGGAACGCTCTCTGTGGGACCTGACGCGCGTGCACATTAGGTCCCATATCCGCAGGCAGGAGCTGAAGGGATTCGGAGTCCTCAGGGCAGGTCCGGATTGTGGGAAGTATTGTAATCAGGATGAGTGCTTCCCCGGGTTTCAGGTGGACACCTGTGCGCAAAGATACACACCAATATGTATCTGCGGTGAGGTCAACGACACATTTATCGGATACTGGGTTTTTATCGTAGTCTTGCATCTACTTTACAGAACGTAACAAAGTCGGGCCATCCATACCGCTTCTCCAAATCGGCCAATTTCAAATCAAGCATCCGAATCAATTCATCGTCAGCGTTCTCCACTACGAGTTCCACGCTCGTCCGCCATCCCCTACGTCCAACTTCCGTCTGGAGTCTCTTCTCGAGCATCTCAAGAAAAGTGGAAGCGTCCTCGGACGTGATGCAGCATTTTAATTTGAGAAGCTCGGCAGGGAGGATATCCATCGAGGCCAGGCGAAGGTACGCTTCCGCCGCATCCACATATTTGAGCAAAGGTGCAGATGCGAGAATCGGTCCCAGATTGAAATAACCCTCAAGTTTTAAAACCTGGACGGGACAGGATGAACGAGTGAAAAGTCCCGTCAAAGCTGCCGAATCGTCGGTATGAGTCGAGGCTAGTTCAAATGTGGACAAGGCCGGTAAGACAAGGACTGCGAGGATTTCGTCAGCCGGGGTCCCGTCTGTCATATCCAATTCAAAAAAGTCGAGTTCAGGGAGGAGATGGTCCCAACTGGGAGCGCCATCCCAGAATATATGCCCGAGTGGTCCTCAATATACAGGAAACAGCATGACGTTAGCTCGGAGCACTGGGAAAGGATGTGGAGGGCATCACATGGGCGGGTCCCCGGCGAGGCCAGGGAAAGATGCGTAATTTGCGACCAGGGGAACTGCATTTTGATAAGAGACGGTATGTCGGACCCAACGCTGGGAAAGAACCGGACCGTCCGCAGCTGCGAAGCAGTCCTAAAAGCACCAGCGCCTGCCCGAAAAACTTCCCTTTGATCCAACTCCCCTAAAATTGCCACACCAACCCATCGTAACGCATCAAAGTTCCCTCAGGATATCGACAAAAGGTCGATCGCAAGCGGTGAACTGAGGGTGAGCTTCAGACACACGAAACGAGCCAAGTTGGGCTCGACGTAGGCATGGATCGGATTGACATCGTACGTCGACCCTTCCTCCGCAACCAAATTCAAGACCAGCCGCTTGCCCGCGAGTCGGAAGACCATTTCCACCATATTCGAGGATCGATCGTTGGAGCTGATTTCCGGCACCATGACGATGTGGTTCCACAGCCGCGAGCTACTCCACACAATCTCCCGCCATCGAGAGCAAACATGCCCGAGCTTTCATGGTAAAAAGTCGCGTTTTGAATGGCCGTTGTGAGGGATCACGACGTGACAATTCTCTGGGAGCTCTCTGTAGCGGAGGATATGGCAGGAGTGGGGACTCCCGAGTCCTCAGGGCAGTCACGGCACGGAATGTCGGAGGCAGCATGGTCAGAATCGACCGCTTCCTGTGCTCTTTCAGCCGTAGTACACGTCAAGTTGAGCTGATCGAAAGGGAGGGGAGGCACCAGGTCCTGCGTGGCTTCCCCAGGGCTGCTACCATTGATGTCGGGCACCTGCAGGGAAAAGGTACATCAATGATACTCGGTTATGGGATGAAGCTCACCACACTTTTACGGATTCTAGATTCCAATCCCTCAATACAAAGGTTTCCACCGTCGTTTCACCGAGAGACTGTTTGGAAAAGATGTCCATGAGTGTAAGGGATCCGAGTTGTGGGTCTTTATAAACGTCGTTCGTTTTGCGTTGTTTGTTTTGATGTCATTAGTGTACCTGAGGGTGGAGCTTGTTATCTCCAGGGCCCATTTTTAGTGCACATATGTATGGTATGAGGCCTCCGAGGACCCGATTCCAAGGCGGGGAAGAAACCGCCGAAGATCCAGATCGGGCCCACACTTTCCTTATCCACACTTCCCGTTGGCACTTCTCCGGTGCATTCACGATTTGCGTAGTACGGTCTCGACTTCCACCTCCCCTCAATGCCGGCGAGGTCTGTAACGAGTGACACTCCACGGAATGCCGTACTGTGATGGGGGACCGGGCGAGAGGAACAGGCGGAAAAGGGTTCTTCTGCTGTGTTTTGAAATCGTCGTTGCAAACTGACTCCTGATGTGCACAGGAGCTTGATCCTAGATCCTGGCCATGAGCAAGAGATATGAGGTCAGCGTAGACATGAGAAGGCCAGACAAACGAGAAGTACTTTGTTCGGTCGCGCGGGCGAGAACGGGGGTCGGGAGGACAAGGTTGAAACTGCAGGGTGAGGCGTCGAGGTGAGAAGTGGGGTGGAAGGTGAGCGAGAAGGGTTCCGTTTTTGGCAATGGTCGGTGAAGATCGGCACGGGCGGCGGACGAGAGTAGGTTCGGCTAGAACACAGAGACGGGATGATGAGGTGGTTTAAGAAGAGGGTGAACACGGCGAGTCCATCGAGGCCCGCGACATGAGACGTGCGACATGAAGGAAGAGACCATGGTTACAAGCGGCGAGGGTGGTAGAGCGGACACGGGTCGAAGTGAGGATGTCGGCATAGGAGACGAAAGAAAGGCATCAGGCCGCACCAGAAAGATGAGTGGAGAGGGACGAGGGACGAAGGACGAGGGCGAGCAATGGGTGATACGGGGCGGAACAAGAGAATGGGTGAGAGTTGGTGATCGAAAGAAAGAAAGATTCATGTCTCCAGGTTACAGAACTCAACACAGTCGAACCACCCATACCGCTTCTCCAAATCGGCCAATTTCAAGTCAAGCGTCCGAATCAATTCCTCGTCAGCGTTCTCCACCCCAAGTTCCGCGCTCGTCTGCCATCCCCTGGCTCCAATTTCCGTCTGTAATCTCGTCTCGAGCATCTCAAGAAAAGTGAAAGCGTCCTCACGCGTGACGCAGCATCTGAATCTGAGAAGCTGAGCGGGAAGGATATGCATCCAGGCTGGTCGAAGGTACGCTTCGGGGCCATCCAGGATTTTGAGCAAAGGTGCAGATGCGAGTACCGGTCCCAGATCGCCGAAACAACCCACAATTTTGAAAACCTGGAGGGGACAGGATGAACGAGTAAAAAGTCCAGCCAAAGCTGCTGAGTCATCCGCATTAGTCGAGGCTAGTTGCAGTTTGGACAGGGACGGTAAAACCAGGACCGCAAGGATTTCGTCAGCCGGGGTCCCGTCGGTTATCTCCAAGTCAAAAAAGTCGAGTTTGGGGAGGCAGATGCTCCCGACTGGGAGCGCCGTCCCAGAATCTGTGCCACCCTCGATATACAGTAAACAGCATGATGTTAGCTCGGAGCACTGGGAAAGGATGTGGAGGGCATCGCATGGGCGGATTTCTGGCGAGGTCAGGGAAAGATGCGTGATTTGTGACCAGGGGAATTGCATTTTGATAAGAAACGGTATGTCGGACCCAACGCTTGGAAACAACTGGACCGTCTGCAGCTGCGAAGCAGTCGTAAAAGCACCAGCGCCTGCCCGAGAAACCTCCTTTTTATCCAGCTCCCCCACAATCGCCACGCCAAACCATCGTAACTCATCAAGGCTCCCTTTGGATATCGACAAAAAATCAATCGCAAGCGGTGGACTGAGGGTGAGCTTCAGACACACGAAACGAACCAAGTTGGGCTCAACGTAGGCATGGATCGGATTGATATCGTACGACGGCCCTTCCGCACACAAATCCAACACCAACCGCTCACCCGCGAGTCGGAAGACCGTGTCCGCCATGTGCGATACTCGATCGTTGTGGGTGCATTGCGGCACGACAAACTGGATGTGATTCCACAGCCGCGAACTGTTCCACGCGATCTCCCGCCATCGAGAGCAAACATGTCCGAGCTTCCATGGTAAAAAGTCGCTTTTTGAATCGTCATCCGGGGGGATCACGACATCAAAATTCTCTTGGAGGCATAAGAGGAATATTTCGATGAGAAGTTCGGGAGGAAGATGAGGGGGTGGGATTCTTGCTCTCAGTGGTGAAGGATATGGCAGGAGCTGGGACTCCGAAATGTCGGAGGCATCGTAGTCAGGATTGACCGCTTCTTGAGCTCTTTTAGCTGTACCCGCCAGGTTTAGCTGATTCAAAGGGAGCGTGGCTTCGCCAGGGCTGCTACTGTCGATGTTGGGCACCTGCGGGGAAAAGATCGATCAATAATACTGGTCTATGCGATGAAGCCCACCACACTTTTACAGATTCTAGGTTCAATTCAAAGGCTTCCACCGTCGTTCCATCGAGGGACTGTTTGGAAAGTTTGTCCATGAGTGTAAGGCGTCCGAGCTGTAGATCTTTATCGTGCGTTGTTCAGTTGTCGCGTTGTTTGGTTTGTTGATGTTTTATTGATGGGCCGGGGTCCTCCACAAGCGCAGTTTGTCACGTACGAATTGCCAGAGAGCCGCGTTCTAGGGCATGCCATTCTGTCTCCTCCTATCGGCCTCAACGTTGGTAAGGAAGGATGCACAGAAGACTGGGCGGTAATTGCGATCGACGCCTCCAAGATTGATAGGACGAATTTCATTGGGAATGCCATCGACCTTGGTACTCACATCCCAGCCGACACCCTGAAAAGGATGATGTACCCCGATATCCGGAATCCTGCATCTTTTAAGTATCTTGACGACCGGCTTTTGAGGTTGAAGGGCACCATCACAAAGAGCGAGATGCGTCACCCAACTGCAATAGACCATGCCGGTGAACCGTGCCTCATGGTTATGAAGCGCGGGAAGGCCACCGGACTGACTGTCGGCCGTGCCAACGGGATCCGTCCTTATACCCGTTACTACAGCAACATAACAGGAACATCTACAGAGTGGGCGATCCTCCCGCTCGACTCCGACTCCGGTCCTTTCTCGGACAAAGGCGACTCAGGTGCTGTCATCGTCGATGGTCTCGGACGCATCGGGGGGCTCCTCACCGCCGGTGCTGGCATTACCGATTCTACGGACATTACCTACGCTTCACCCATAGGTTTCCTCCTAGAATGCAGACCCATGCAAAATACTCAATAAAAGTGTCTGATGCGTACAGGCGAAGAGTTGACACTTTCGAAAGATCCAACAGGGACAACTAGATCGTTTAGATCCTACAAACCCAGCCAAGATGACTCGGAGAACACTTCCCATGACAGCACTGGTCAAATTATAAATAAATCAGTTACTTCCCAAAGCGATTAAGCATCCGTCCTGAACATAATAATACCTTAGTTTCCCCTGAGAGCATAGAGAAAGGGAAAAAACCCATACCTTGCGGTGTCGTATCATGGAACCTAAATATCGCCCACACAATCTAACAATTCTAACCTTAACCCTAGCTCGAGAAAATCCTTCCGCGTCGCTAGACAGGTGTGAAGAGCGGACTTGTTCTCTGCGATTTCGGTGAAGCACGTATGGGGAAGGAAGTTCGTGTACGGAAGACATCCAGTGAGCTGTCTATCAGGCAATTATCAGGTACCAGAAGTTTTCTTGCACCTACCATGGGGCACACCTAAATACATCAGCAAATCCCATGTGAGTCTGAAGACACTATATACTTATCAAGCAGGCAATATGGAAGGGTGAGACTACCTTACCTAGTTGTAGAGGGTACTTAGAAGTAGACTACTGGGGTAACTCACTGGAAAGCAAGTTATATTGCTTGCCAAAGAAGGAGCGGAAAGAAAGAACATGCCGAAAATGTGTCGTCCCAAAGTGCGGTGGGAGGCAGAGAGTTGAGAACTGTCCGTCCCTGCAAGGACTGCCAAAAAGTCGCCTGCAATTGGAGGAACCCAAAGCGACCGGACAGGGTGTGTGGCGAAGCTTGGGATTAGGCTCGACGTGGTTACATTTGGTCACCATCAATCCATCTCACGCCGACATCTGTCAATCAGATCTAAGCGAGTATCCAGAGCCCCATTGGGGCGAAAATACAATAAATGTATGTACGGACCGTAGGCATAGGCGAGTATCCCAATCTATGCGAGAATCTGAATCAATCGTGTCTGGAGCTGAGCCAGCTCACTTAGTACATTGTCCCATGACTTCCATCCCTGCTTTCCGCCGTGAATTGGCGTACTGATGGAAGTTGGTTGCGCTCCTCCCTTTTTTATTTTTATTTTTATTTTTATTTTATTTTTCCCCCACAGACATCGCTATCCGGCCGGAAGGTCAGGTGGAAAACCCATAGATATTGGGCTATGTCACACCCCCTGTAATGTCATAAATTGCCTTGATCCGTCTCGTACACTAAATCTTTTTGAAATTTCAATACATCCGTTGCGTTTCGTCCCAGCCATGGCTCTCAGGGTGCTTAAAAAGGGTTGAATATCGTGTCAAGGCCAAGAGAGAGAAGTGACAGGCAGAGCTCGTGGAGAAGAAGACCACTTTTAGAGATACTGGCCGCTGCATCTGTCATCATCAAATTACTAGTCACCCCAGCCATAGATAATTCGAGCCATGTGTTAATTCTTTTCTGATTTTCCCCCGATTTTTGGGATTCTATTTTTAGCGACCCCCAATGCACCATAACCCCTCAAACCCCATAGCCCCCGGGCGTGACGGAGGGGTATGGCCTATGAGAGGTTCGCCTGTACCACGCATCCCGCCTCTCCGTGTCTACTCCCGTATGCGTCATTGCTGGCAGCCCAAAACGCCGGCATCAATGGCCCATGGGAGACAAATGGTCTCGGCTTTCGAAGTCCGGAATTTGATGAGTCCTCTGGATGTACGTAATACTTCCGAAACCAAAAAGTCCGCTGAGGCGTGTCAAGCGGGGCCTCGCAGCGCCCAGGGTGGACATTTGGGTCCATCGGGAGACCCGGGCTCCCAGCCCCTGCATGACTGCAGTGTACATAGATCCAAAGAAACGGTAAGGACTGGAGATTAATTACTCTTTCCCCCTCGATGGCCTTAGACTTGCCAGCCCAGCCTTGGGTCCTTTGGGTGTCTCTCGTTCTCGCGTCCATCTACGCCGTCCAGACTATCAAGCGCCATACTACCCATATCTTGCCTCCTGGCCCAAGAGGTCTCCCATTCTTCGGTCCCCTCTTCCGGCTATCGGGGACACCATGGAAAGAATTCGAAACTTGGAAAGCGCAGTATGGCAGGTCAATCACGTTACTGGATGGTTCTGTCGATCACTAATTTGACTGCTCTTCAGGTCCTCTGTCGTACATGAGCATAGCTGGGCAAAGTATCCTTGTCCTGAACACGAACAGAGTTGCAGCCGATCTGTTGGATCGTCGGGGAGCTATCTATAGTGGCCGACCGCGCTGTATCAGTGAGTCGTATGATCAAGCCTCCAGCATTCAGCCCGAGCTGAGCCTCTGCGGTACAGTGGCGGACGAGATATTCACGGGTGGGCTGATGATCTTTTACACGCAGTTCGGTGAAACGTGCGTGCCCGTTTCCTCTACACTTACTCTCGCGTGACATTCGTGCTGATGACACAACCAGTTGGCGTAGAATGCGTCGCGCTACCCAGGAGGCACTAACTAAGGGAGGGACCGAGTATCATCCCCTTCATGAAAAGGAGGCCCTCCTACTGATCGATGGTATGCTCCAAAACCCCGCTGGCTGGGAAGGTGAAGTACGTCGGTGAGTATATCTGATAATCATTAAGATCGTTGTTCTCTAACCCATGAATGCAGAATGACGGCATCCATAGTGCTATCCGTCGTCTACGATCACCCAACGGTTTCCTCCCCCAATGATCCCATTGTCACAAGAGTAAACGAATTCATTGAGACAGCCAGCCACTATGCCCTTCCGGGGAACTATTTGGTCGAATTCTTCACCTGGATGAGATACATCCCATCGTCGATCGCCAAATGGAAGCGAGAGGCCGAAGAGGGGTACAAGGAATACTCTAAGATGTTTGTGGGCATGTTCCACGACGTCGAGACCCGAATTGTAACGTCATATTTATTCGATCCTCTTTATTTCCTGATTCATTTGTGGGGACAGAAACAAGGAGATGAACGACCGAGTTTTGTTGGGAGTTTGATTCGAGAATCGGAACGCCATCGCCTGCGTCCCATAGAGGCCGCGTGGTTGGCAGCTTCAATATAGTACGTGACCCTTGTCAGACGTCGGCTGATATCCGGCTCTCACCTCCTTCAGCGGTGCAGGGGCTGAGACTGTGGGTGTCGATCCTATCGACCCACCTAGTCTCCTTTACTGAATACTTGCAGACGGCGACGGTACTGGTCTGGTTCATTCTTGCCATGATTGCATACCCAGAGAAGCAGAGAAAGTGTCAAGAAGAGCTAGACACTATCATCGGCCGATCTCGGATGCCTACGCTCGCAGATTGGGATAGCCTTCCCTACCTCCGTGCTACTGTCCGAGAAGCGCTCCGGTGGAGAACTGTTGGCCCTGTCGGTAAGTGTTGCACTCAACGAAAGGTTCTGAAATCGACATTGAACTGAATGGTTGTGCACCAGGAATGCCGCACTCTACGATGCAAGTATGTCCATCTGATCATGCACCGTCCTACGTTTCCGATGCTTACACTTGTAGGATGACTGGTATGAAGGATATTTCATTCCTAAAGGCACGATGTGTATCGCCAACCTATGGTATGAGCGACATGACTGATCCAATCCGATCGAAATTAACAGTCGTGTTAGGTCTATCAATCGTGATCGTACGATCTATGTGCGTTAGTTCGATGTCTATAGGATGTTTCGGTGTAATTCTTGGTTTCATCCAGGGAGAAGATGCAGATGACTTCAATCCGGATCGGTTTCTTGGAAATCTTCCTGGGGACCTAGCAGCCGATACGAAAGACGGTGCGTCATTTTTCTTGTCCATGATAAGACAATTACGAGCTTTCTGGGTTGTGTACTGCAGAAGGTGATCCTCTTATCTCCCCATATCTGTAGTCCCGTTCTCAATTCCATGGTATACACAAACATTAGGGCACGTATCATATGTAAGTTCTCAAACCCCATCCTCGTCCTTCCCGTAGTGACGTGTTTTGCCTAAGGGTTTCGGCCCCAGGTAATTATCGTCATCATATTTCCACTTGCACCATTGTAAGGTGTACCGTAGGATTTGTCCAGGACGGTACATGGCGAACAACGCGCTCTTCATCACTATAGCCACGATCCTCTGGGCGGCAGATGTTTCGGCCGTCAGGGATGAAGCAGGAGACCCGATCATCCCAAACACCTTGGAAACCGCCAACAGCGCAGTGGTCGCGTAAGTCTTGGCGGGATTCCTCCTACATGACGACAAAGATGACGGGTTCGCTCTCCTTAGACCCCCTCTACCGTTTGAATGTATCATCACCCCGCGTTTCGCTGAAGCCACGGCCGTTATTGCGCAGATGAAGGAGCTGCTCGAGTAGAAGATGTTGAGAGCGTGTCGGTAAGTTGCTCGACGCCTGCCGCGCCGTTTCACAGGAAGAATCAGTGTACTTATCGTTATCTATTTTTCAAATTATTTCCTCTGCCCCGTCTACGAGTGTTCCCCGTTAAGGACCTGTGGTTCTGTATTGTCCTAGTCCATTGATCAATATAGCATTGGGGGTCAGGACAGCTTGGCCTCTCGCAGCGGCATGATCCCTACTCTACAACACATTGTTATTCCATACCAGACGAACACCGGTTTAGTCGTACAATATGTTCATGCAAAGTGCGATTTTCTCAATGCTTGGTGATTCGTGAATGCGCCGTTTCTCGCAATTTCTGCACTTTGGTTCTATGGCCAGAGAACAACCTATCGTACTCTGAAAGCGGTGTAACGGTATATGCTATACAAGTAACCCATCTTAAGCCGTTTGTAGAGGTTTGTAGTCCAGCGAAGATCTTGACGGCGACTGTGTCGTCGACAATCCCCTCCTTGATGTCGTCAATCCTGTATGGGCCTTATTAACTAGGTAGTCCAATGCGAGTAGCCGAGTTCCAACGTTCCAAAGGGTTGGGTGATCCAACATCTCGACGATTTCAGCCTGAGACAGGCCTTCTATGTTGGTTCCATCGAGCTTCTTTTGTGCGATGCGGAAGTATTTCGAGGTCCGGCCTTCGGGTACGACTGTTGTCCCCAAAACTGGTCTTTTCCACTGCAGTGTGGCTGGCAGCGTACGGCACGCGCTTGAGGTTGAACGGTTCGCTAAAGACAAAGTCCAAGTGTTCTTGGTTGAGCTCGTAATGCACGTTGGCGAACACTGGGTGGATAGAGGGTAAAAATCCGGATGGACCAAAAAAAAGAGGTGAACGCACCACATACGGTCACGCTGATACAAAAGTTGAGACAGGCATCAATGTTGTAAGTCGAGTAGGGGACAACGGTGTAGGTCAAATACACCATCCCCCCCGCAGCTCCAGTCCTGGGAAAGACCTGGTGGTTTCCCCCTTGGTCCCGTGTCTGCAAAGTGCCTCTCTGTCATCGTCGTCGCTTCCGATCTCAGACTTGTGATGGAGCTCAAGGTGGCATTGATGACGCGCCGATGGCCGTGACATTCGTTTCAGTGGGGATGGGATCCCGGTCGTGGTGGATGAGCCTGTTCTCTGGTTGACGATGGAGACCGTTGGGGGGATGGTGTCGGTGAGTGTTTGGCTTGAAGGGGGAGGGCGTGGTTTGGTGTTGGGGTCGGGAATGCCTTGGGATCACTCTGGTGTCGTTGTTGGCCGCTGTCAATGTTGTGGTATGTTCAGCAAACAGGGGCTTGGAATAGTGCTACGGGGGTGCTGACCATCAACCGCCTAAGCAACGCTCGGCTGGCTCCTTTGGCGATACTTAAGATATTCCTGCTGCTTTAGCAGTAGGTTTTTACGGTTTTGGACACTCAGCGACTTGTCAGATTGCACGTGTTGACATGTGACTTTTCACGGGGGGGAGGCTTTTTTCGTTTTTTCGTCCCGCACGTGCTCTCAAGGGGCGTGGACATTGCTCTGCGTCTTTCGTTCTCCGGTGGCCTCCTTAACCGAGTCTTGCTAGACTGAGGGCCGGTCTCGAGGTTTAAAGGGGTTTGAACGACTTTTGACCTA
>Ga0307516_10007618_pt1 | contig 12404 bp, 9 predicted proteins | sample 19_EM_MG_FD_203310 | JGI IMG/M metagenome (GOLD analysis project Ga0307516, IMG submission 203310) | Populus trichocarpa ectomycorrhiza microbial communities from riparian zone in the Pacific Northwest, United States - 19_EM | ecosystem: Host-associated > Plants > Roots > Unclassified | place...
TTTCAACAAGGGCACCGAGATCGACAAGGCGCTGCGCGGGATCATCGACGAGGCGATCCAGAAGAAGGCCACCCTTGTCGAGATCATCCCCGGCAAGGGCAGCGGGCAGCTCAAGAAGAAGGTGCTGCGCTTCCTGGACCAGAAGGAGATCAAACAGCTGTATCACCGGGTCGAGAAGGATGGCGACAACTGGGGACGGCTGTTCATTCACTTCCGCTTCGAGTCCGCCCAGGGCCGCGGCCGGCGGGGCCGTTAAAGCGTGTATGTGCGGGCGACCGCCAGGATCTCGCTGCTGTGTGAGCCGACAATGCCCACGTCGCTGGGGCGGGTGACGAATCCCGGCAGCCCGGCCAGCCCGTCGCTCGCGTCCATCGCCCGGAAGGTGACGGGGCGCTGCGTCCGTACGCTCAGAAGTATCTCGATGCCGCCCGCCGGGGGTGCGTGAAAGACGAAGCCGAAGCCCCACCGGCCGCCTGCGGCCCGGTTTGTGGCGACCGTGCGGCCCGCGACGGTGGCCGCGGTGACCTCGGCGTCGGCGCCAACGTGCAGCGTGACGAACCGGACCTGCCGCTGCGGGGTCAGCAGCAGGCGCATGGTGCGGGTGTCGCCCGAGCGGGTGTCCGACTCGACGGTCAGCCGCGGCGCGGGCAGGTCGCCGGCGGTCGCGGGGCCCGTGAGTAGTTTGGTGTCGCCGAGCGCAGGCAGCGTGTCCACAACCGCGACCGGCTTGCCGGAGACGTAGCGTGACGTCCACTTCTGCGGTCTGCGTTCGGTGCTCAGCCAGCGGGCGGTGTTGTCGTCGGCGTCCATGGCATACATGAGGTGGGTCGGCGCCGGATGCGCGGCGTCGAACCGGTCGGCGCGCAGTCCGACTCCGGCGAAGACGAGCACCGCCAGGAGGGCGGCTACGGAGGGGAGTGGGCCGAGCCGGCGCGCCCGGAGGGCGACGAGGCCGCGCTGGCCGCCGGCCTCGGGATGCAGCAGGTCGACGATCGGCAATAGCGCCAGGCCGAGCAGCACGGTCAGGAACGCGCCGGCGCCGGCCAGCACCAGGCCGAGGGCGGGGAAGAGCATGACCACGATCGGCAGCAGCACGACCACCGCGACGGCCGCGCCGGCGACGACCGCGAGCACTGCACCCCACCCGGCGCGCAGCAGAATCGCGGCGGCGCCCGCGATCGCGCCCGCGAGCGCGGGCAATGCGCCGAGGTAGGAGCCGCCGGGCGCGGCGAAGGCGAGCACGAGGCCGAGCACGGCGAGCCAGCCCATCCCGGCGACCGCCAGCGCGGCCGGGCCGAGCCGGCGACGGAGCAGGGCATACCAGACGAAGATCACCGCGGTGGCGATCGCGATGACGGCCAGCCGGTACCAGAGCGGTCGATACGGGTCGATCGGCAGCGCGGCGTAGCCCGGCCGGATCAGCGTCAGCGCGTACCAGAAGAGCTGGCCCAAAGCCGGCGCGGCGAGCATCGGGACCAGGCCGGAGACGGCCGCCACCGCGAGCCGCCCACCGCTGAGCAGTCCGCGCGAACGGGCCAGCCAGGCCAGCGCGGCGACGGCCAGCAACGCCAGCACGGCGATCGGCCAGACCAGGGTGCCCGGATAGGCCAGTTGTCCCCACAGCGCCGGGAAGTACGTGGCGTCGTCGTTCGATTTCGTCGTGGCCAGGTCTATCCCGCCGAGGGACCGGGCGAGCGCCAGCGTGTTGTCGCCGTGCTGCTGCAGGCTGTCGCGGTCCATCGCGGACGGCAGGTCGGCCGGGGCGTGATAAACCGCCGCGCCGTCGATGTATGCGCTGTTCAGACCTGTGAAGCCGGCCTTGCGGAATGGCGTGAAATCGGTGTCGTTGGGCAGCAGACGATAGATCTCCACCGCGAACGACGTGCCGACCGGTTTCGGCGTCCGGCCGTAGAGTGCGACGAGCTTCGCATTGTTCGCCGAGGTCTCGAACATGATCGCCGGGCCGCGGCTGCCGCGGGCCTCGATGTTCAGGACGACGCCCTTGTCCCGGCCCAGCGGGTGCTGGTCGACGAAGGCCTTCGCGCCGCACATGCAGGCTTCCTCGGCGTCGGTCAGCACGAGCACGATGTCGTTGCGCAGCCGCGGGCCTGCCGTCAGCGCTCGGGCCACCTCGAGGATCGTGGCGACACCGGCCGCATCGTCGTTGCCGCCCGGGCCGACCTGCACCGAGTCGTAGTGTGCGACCAGGAAGATCCGACCGGTGGACGCGGTGCCGGGGATCTGCGCGACCACGTTGCGCACGTGCGCCAGGCCGATGCCGCCGGCGCTGGACTGCAACTCGCCGCCCTGCTCCGACACCGTGTCCTGGACGTCGGCGGTCAGCCCGTAGCCGCGCAGCGTGCTGAGCAGATGCTCGCGGACCTGGTCGTTCGCCGTGCTGCCGGCCGGATGCGGGCGCGTCGCGATGGCCTGCACCTGGGCGAATGCCCGGCCCGCGGCGAACTCGCCGGCCGGCACGTCGCCGGTGCGGGCCTTCGGCGCCACGATCGGGGCCAGGGCGGCCACGCCGATCGCGGCGAGGACCGCGACGGCGGCGAGCGCTGCGAATCCGCGGTGCCGGGGACGGGTCAGGGCGCGGTCGGCGGCATCACGCATGGGTGTCATCTAATCCGCTCGGACCGCCGCCCGATAGCTTGGAGTTGTGACTGCCCCGCTCGACCCCACCGCCGTCGTCGCGGATTTCATCGAACGGGTCGCCCCGTACGACCCGGCGTCCGAACACGTCCCCGTCGCCGTGCTTGGTTTGCGAACGGCCCTGGGCGAAGCCACGTACACAATGAGTGATCATGTGGTGCGAGCCCTGTGCCGGGCCCTGGCCTCGTACACGGACCCCGACGACCGCGGGACCTGCATAGATTGCGGCAGCCGCCGGCTCGACGAGAACCTGCACTGTCGTGACTGTGGGCGACTGCACGGAATTCTGGGCGAGGTCATCGCCCAGCACGCGCGCCGGGTCGCGGCCGCTTGCGACGAGTCCGAGCTGTGATATCCACAGCTCGGACTGCCGGTGTTGTGTCCGTGCTGGCGGTAGTAGACGATCAGCGGGTCACGCCCGAAAAGAGTCGAGTGGGGTATAGGCATGACTGAGCGGTCGGTCGCGCCCCGTCCAGGGGTGGTGGAGGCGACGACCAGACCGTCACCCGGGCGGCTGCGCGTGCTGCTCGTCGAGGACGACGAGGGCGATGCCTTCCTCGTGCGGGAACTGCTCAATGAGGCCGACGCCACATTCGACCTGAAGGTGGCGAATACCCTTGCCCAGGCCACGTCGATGATGCGCGACGTGCACTGTGTGCTGCTCGACCTCGGCCTGCCCGACGCCGAGGGCATCGACGGGCTGCGCAAACTGCTCGCTGTCGCCGGCAGCGCCGCGGTCTGCGTGCTCACCGGGCGCTCCGACGAGCACCTGGGCGTGGCCGCGGTCGCCGAGGGCGCCCAGGACTATCTGGTCAAGGGCCAGGTCGACGGCGTGCTGCTGAGCCGGGCGCTGCGCTACGCCGTCGAGCGCAAGCGCGCGGACGAGAACACCCGGCGGCTGCGCGAGGTCGAGCTGCGCCAGGCCGAGTCCGCCCGGCTCGAGCGGGGCCTGCTGCCCCAGCCGCTGATGGAGACGACCAAGGTCGAAGTGCACACGTTCTATCGCTCCGGGCGCGCCATGGGCCTGCTCGGCGGCGATTTCTTCGACGTGGTTCAGACCGGGGAGGACCGGCTGCACGTCATCGTCGGCGACGTCTGCGGGCACAGTGTGGACGAGGCCGCGCTCGGCGTCGAGCTGCGGGTCGCGTGGCGGGCGCTGGTGCTGGCCGGGGTCCCCGAGGACCAGATCCTCGGCGCGCTCGAGCAGGTGCTGATGAGCGAGCGCCGGGCCCGCGAGATCTTCGCGACAGTCGCGTCCGTGGTCCTCGACCTGGCCGGCAACCGCGCGACCGTCCGCCTGGCCGGGCACCCGCCGCCCGTGCTGCTCGCCGAGGGCGCGGCCAAGCCGGTCGCGGCCCGTACGGGCATCGTGCTCGGCGTGCGTCCCGCCCCGACCCCGGCCACCGAGGTCCAGTTCACCGGCAATGACTGGTCCCTGCTGATGTACACCGACGGGCTGATCGAGGGGCACACCGGCGTTGGCAATGAACGCCTCGACGTTCCCGGCCTGTGTGCCCTGCTCGGCGAAGAGGCTGCCCGGAAGGTGTCGTTGGCCGCGCTGCCGCCATGGCTGGTCGGCAGGGCCGAGCAGGGCAACGGCGGCCCGCTCGCCGACGACGTCGCGATGCTGTTGATCTCTCGAGGCAGCGGGCGATGAGCCTGCTCAGCGTGCGGACGTGGACCCTGCGCGGGCGGGTCGTCGCCCTCTGTGCCGGCGTCGGCGTGGTGCTGACCTTGCTGGGCGTCCTCGCGGCGATCACCGCTGCGGGCAGCAACCAGCGCCTCGACAACCTGCTGAACAAGACCGCCCCGATCCGCACCGCGGCCCAGGATCTCGCCACGGCGTACGTCGACCAGGAGACCGGCGTCCGCGGGTTCGCGATCAGTGGGCGTGCGGGCAATCTCATGCCGTACACCAACGGCCGGGTCCAGGAGCAGGAAATTCTCAACCGGATCAAGGGGATGCTGGGCCACTCGAGCCGCGACGACATGCTCCGCGGCGACGTGCAGATCATCGAGCAACGGGCGCTCACGTGGCGCTCCGAGGTCGCCGAGCCGGTGATCGCCGCCGCCAAGGCCGGTGGCTCCGGCGACAGCCGGGCGCTGGGCCTGGCGGCCGGCACGACCCGGTTCGACGAGTTGCGGGGCGCGGTCGGCAAGCTGCAGGCGGACGTACTGGTCATCCGCGACGAGGTCGCGGACCAAGCCCGACGCAGCAGCAGCACGCTGGTCTCCCTGGAGATCATTGCCGCGCTCGTGGTCGTCCTCGCCGGGATTCTGCTGCTGATCCTGATCGACCGGCTTGTCAGCCGGCCTGTGGTGGAGCTGGCCGAACAGGTCCGCCAGGTCGCCGAAGGCGATTACGACCGGCAGATCAGCAGCAGCGGCTCGCCCGAGCTGAGGGCGCTGGCTCGGGACGTGGACGCGATGCGCCGGCAGATCGTCGCCGAACTGGCCGAGGTGCGCTCGGCCCGGTCCGAGATCGAGTGGGTGAACGACCAGCTCCAGCAGCAGACCGAGGAGCTGACCCGGTCCAACCGCGACCTCGAGCAGTTCGCCTACGTCGCGTCGCACGACCTGCAGGAGCCGCTGCGCAAGGTGGCCAGCTTCTGCCAATTGCTGCAGCGCCGGTACGCGGGCCAACTGGACGAGCGCGCGGACCAGTACATCGCGTTCGCCGTCGACGGCGCCCAGCGCATGCAGCGTCTGATCAACGATCTGCTGGCGTTCTCCCGGATCGGCCGGCTCACCGCGGGCTTCACCGAGGTGGACCTGAACCAGGTGCTCGAGCAGGTGCGCTCCCAGTTGGAGCCGCGGGCCGGCGACGACGCCGAGATAAGCTGGGCCGGCCTGCCGACCGTGGAGGGCGAGGAGCCGCTGCTCACCACGCTGTTCGTCAACCTGGTCGGCAACGCCCTGAAGTTCCGCCGGCCCGACGTCGCACCGGTCGTCCGGATCAGCGCCGAGGGCGACGACAAAGAGTGGCGGATCAACGTCCGCGACAACGGCATCGGCATCGAAGCGGAATTCGCCGACAAGGTCTTCGTGATCTTCCAGCGGTTGCACGGCCGGGACGCCTACGAGGGCACCGGCATCGGCCTGGCGATCGTCAAGAAAATCGTCGAATACCATGGCGGGCGGATCTGGCTCGACCTGGACGTCACCGAGGGCACCTCGATCTGGTTCTCCCTGCCGTTGCTGGCGGGGGTGCCCGTTCAGGAACCACTGAAAGAGGTCACGCCATGACTGGCGCTACACGGGAGGACGGCACACCGATAGAGGTGTTGCTCGTCGAGGACGATCCGGGCGACGTGCTCATGACGCAGGAGGCGTTCGAGGACCACAAGGTCCGTAACAACCTCACCGTCGTCTCCGACGGCGCCGAGGCGCTGGCTTACCTGCGCGGCGAGGGTGCGTACGAGAACGCGGTCCGTCCCGACCTGATCCTGCTCGACTTGAATCTGCCACGCCGGGACGGCCGTGAGGTCCTTGAGGAGATCAAAAAGGACGACGAGCTGTGCCGGATCCCGGTCGTCGTGCTCACCACATCGGCCGCCGACGAGGACATCCTGCGCAGCTACCAGTTGCACGCGAACGCCTACGTTACGAAGCCGGTCGACTTCGAACGGTTCATCGCGGTGATCCGGCAGATTGACGAGTTCTTCGTCAGCGTCGTAAAGCTGCCGCCCCGTGGCTGACTCCCTGATCGACCAGGTCACCGAGCTGATCCGGGAGGTCGCCGCCACCGTCATCATGCCGCGTTTCCGGCGCCTGAGCGACCACGAGGTGCAGGAGAAGGTGCCCGGCGACCTTGTCACGATCGCCGACCAGGAGTCCGAGCATGCCCTCACCCTGGGCCTGACCAGCCTGTTGCCCGGCTCCATCGTGGTCGGCGAGGAGGCCGTGGCGGCCGACCCGTCCGTGCTCACCAGGGTGGGCGACAGCGGGGCAGTCTGGATCGTCGACCCGGTCGACGGCACCAACAACTTCGCCGCGGGCAAGACCCCGTTCGCCGTGATGGTGGCACTGCTGCGGGACAGCGAGCCGGCCGCGGCCTGGATCTTCGACGTGGTCGAGGACCGGATGACGATCGCCGAGGCCGGCAGCGGCGCGTGGATCGACGGCGTGCGGATCAAGACGCGCACCGACAACCCCGGCGCTGCGGCGCTGAACGGCTCGGCCAACCCGCGCTATCTGCCCAACGACCTGCGCGCCGAGGTCAACCGCAACCGCCATCTGCTCGGCCGGCTGACCGCCGGCGCGCACTGCGCGGGCTGGGAATACCCGGCGGTGGCCACTGACGTGCAGCAATTCGCGTTGTTCTGGCGGATCCTGCCGTGGGACCACGTGCCTGGCGCGCTCATCATCCGCGAGTCCGGCGGGACGGCGCTGCACCTGGACGGCAGCGCATACCGGCCCACTGACAACGACCGTGGCCTGATCATCGCCCCGAACGACGACGTCTGGCACACCGTTCGCGACACCCTGTTCTCGTCAGGTACAACCGACTGATGTCCTATCTCGACGAACTGTTCGGGTTGTCCGGGCGGATCGCGCTGGTCACCGGCGGCAGTTCCGGCATCGGCCTGGAGATGGCCCGCGCCCTGCGCTCCGCCGGCGCCCGGGTGGTGCTCGTGGCACGCAGGCCGGGGCCGCTGGGCGACGCCGTGGCGGGGATCGGCGGCGACACCCACGCGATCTCGGCCGATCTCGCCGACCGTGCGGCGCTGCCGGCCCTGCTCGACACGATCGTTTCCTCGTACGGCGAGCCCGACATCCTGGTCAACGCGGCCGCTGTCAACCGCCGGCCGCCGCTCGACCGGCTCACCGAGGACGACTGGGACCTCACGCTCGGGGCCAACCTGACCGCACCGTTCCTGCTCGGGCAGCGGTTCGGGCCGGCGATGGCCGCTCGCGGCTGGGGCCGGATCATCAACGTCGTCTCCCAGCAGGCCTTCCGCGCATACGGCAACAGTGGCGCGTACGGCGTTTCCAAGGCCGGGCTTGTGGCGTTGACCCGGTCACAGGCCGAGGCCTGGTCGCGCAGCGGCGTCTGCTGCAACGCGGTCGCGCCGGGCGTCGTGCACACACCGCTGACGGAGGACACCTTTGCTGACCCGGCCAAGGTGGCGACGCACGCCGCGCGGACGATGATCGGCCGAAATGGACTGCCGACCGATTTCGCCGGATGCGCCGTTTTCCTGGCGAGTGCTGCTGCCGCTGCTGTGACGGGCCAGACACTCTTCGTCGATGGTGGTTACTCGGCGACCTGATCGAGCTGCAATCGTCCGGCGTGGCGCGGTAGAGTCTGCCCCGCTCACGACTTGGGAGGTAGACCGTGGCGGCGACTCTCCTCAGGCGGCTGACGGCTGCGCTGGCCATGCTTGCTGTCGTCGCTGGGATTCTCGTTGCGACGACGGCGTCCCCGGCGACGGCCGACCCCGAGGGCGGCACCAAGACATTGCGGGACGCGCTCGAGTCCGCGGCCAAGGGCTACGCCGACGGCAAGAACAAGCTGGCCGCCTCCAAGAAGCGCCAGGCGCAGCTGACGGCGACGGTGGAAAAGTCGCAGGCCGATGCCAAGGCGCTGGAGGGCCGGGTCGCCGCCGTCGCCTACCGCTCATACCAGTACGGCCGATACAGCACGATGAGCCTGCTGCTCAACAGCACTTCGCCGGACGCGTTCCTGGAACGGGCCATCCGGCTGGACATGATGGCTCAGAACGACGCGCATACGCTGCACGAATACCGCACTGCGCTGGACACGGCGCAGCAGGCCAAGACGGCCATCGACGCCGAGGTCAAGGAGCAGGAGAAGCAGCTCACCGTCCTCGCGAAGAAGAAGAAGGAAGCCGAGCTCGCACTCGCCAGCGTCGGCGGCGGCGCGGTGGCGGGCGGGTTCATCAGCGCGAACTCGCCGCTGGCCAAGGCGGCCCCGCGTAACTCCGACGGGTCCTGGCCCAAGGAGTCCTGCACGATCGACGACCCCACGACCTCGGGCTGCATCACCCCGCGCACCCTGAACGCGTACCAGCAGGCGAGGGCAGCGGACTTCACGCATTACACGTCCTGCTGGAGCCAGCGTTCCTCCGGCGAACACCCCAAGGGCCGGGCGTGCGACTTCTCCGCGCACTCGTCCGGCTTCGAGAACGTAGCGGCAACGGGCAGCGACAAGACGTACGGGGACCGGCTCGCGGCGTTCCTGGTCAAGAACGCCGACCGCCTCGGTGTCATGTACGTCATCTGGTATAGGCAGATCTGGATGCCGAGCACGGGCTGGCGGTCATACAGCGCGACCGGCGATCCGGCGGCCGTGCACACCAACCACGTGCACCTATCAGAACTCTGACAGCCAGTCGCCGGTAGCATCCGCGCGATGGAAGCACCGCCGCGCGCCCTGCCACCCCGGCTTGCCGGTTCCCTCGTCTTCTTCGCCAGCGGCGCCGTCCTGGTGCTGGAGATCGTCGCGCTGCGGCTGGTCGGCCCGTACGTCGGTGTCACCCTGCAGGTGAGCAGCTCCGTCATCGGCATCTCGCTGGGCGCGATCGCCTACGGCACCTGGCTGGGCGGGCGGCTCGCCGACCGGTTCGACCCGCGAACACTGCTCGCCCCGGCGCTGATCCTCGCGGCGATCGGCACGGCGATCACGTTGCCGCTGGTGCGCTGGGGCGGCGAATTCCTGCGCGGCGGCGCGGCCCCGGCGGTGCTGCTGCTCGCCGCCGCGGCCGTCTTCCTGCCCGCGTTCTTGCTTTCCACGATCACCCCGATGGTCGTGAAGCTGCAGCTCGGCGACCTGCGCCGGACCGGGCAGGTGGTCGGGCGGCTGTCCAGCCTCGGCACCCTGGGCGCGATCACGGCGACGCTTGCGACCGGCTTCATCTTCGTCGCCGCGATGCCGAGCAGCTGGATCGTGCTGGCGCTCGCGGGCCTGCTGGCGGCGGCCGGGTTCGGGCTCGGCTGGTGGCTGCGCCTCTGGATGCCCTTTGAGTTTCGCGGCGCCAACCCCAAGATCAGGTCGGGGCTCGCCGTGATCGGCCTGGCCGCGGCCGGGCTGGGGGCGACCGCGCCGACACCTTGCGACGTCGAGACGGCCTATCACTGCGCCCGCATCGAGAACGACCCGTCGGTACCGGGCGGCCGGACGCTGGTCCTCAACTCCGCCCATCACTCGTACGTCGACCTGGCCGATTCCACCCACCTCAAGTTCGCGTACGTGCAGTGGATCGGCGCGGTCGCCGACGCGCTGCGCCCGCGCGGCCAAGCCATCGATGCGCTGCACCTGGGTGGCGGCGGCTTCACCGTTCCCGAATACGTCCACGCCACCCGCCCCGGCAGTGACCAACTGGTGCTCGAACTCGACGGCGGCCTGGTCGACCTGGATCGCGCGCAGCTGGGGCTGCGGACCGGACCCGATCTTCGGGTACGCGTCGGCGACGCCCGGATCAGCCTCGCCGACCAGGCCACCGCCGGCTATGACCTGGTGGTCGGCGACGCGTTCGGGCATCTGGTGGTCCCGTGGCACCTGGCGACCCGCGAGATGGCAGCGGACATTTCCCGGGTTCTGCGCACCGACGGCGTCTACGCCCAGAACGTGATCGACTATCCGCCCGACCGGTTCATCCGCGCCGAACTGGCCACGGTCGCGGCGGTCTTCCCGTACGTCGCGCTGGTCGCCCCGGCCGACGCGCTGGCGGGGGAGACCGGCTCCAACTTCGTCATAGTCGCGTCGAAGTCGCCGCTGCCGGCCGGCCTGCGCGACATGCTTGACCTGGTCAATGACCCGGTCGAACTGGTGCAGGGCGCGGCGCTCGACGACTTCATCGACAATGCGCGGGTGCTGACCGACGACTACGCCCCGGTGGACCAGCTCCTGCAAGGCTGATCTCGGCGTACGCCCGCCGCGCCGCGCCCGGCCGGATGACAATCGGCACATGGGGTGGGTGGCGCGGGCCGGGAAACAGGACACCGACCGCATCGGCGGCCGATACCGCCTGGTGGAGCGACTCGGAGCGGGCGGCATGTCCGTGGTGTGGCGGGCCTACGACGAGATCCTCGGCCGCCAGGTTGCCGTCAAGGTGCTCTCCCCGCAACTGGCCGGCGACGATTCCTTCCGGGACCGGCTGCGCCAGGAGGCCCTCGCCGCGGCCCGGCTCTGCCACCCGCACATCACCGGCATCTTCGACTTCGGCGAGTCCCCGTTGTCCACCCAGCTGACAGTCCCGTACGTGGTGATGGAGCTCAACGACGGCGAGTCGCTCGGCGCCCGGCTGGCCCGGCAGGGAGCCCTGGCCTGGCATGACGCGGTGCTGGTCGCGGCCGAGGTCGCCTCGGCGCTGGCCACGGCGCACGCCCGCGGGGTCGTGCACCGCGATGTCACGCCGGCCAACGTCATGCTGACCAGCGCCGGCGCGAAGGTGGTCGACTTCGGCATCTCCGCCCTGGTCGGCCAGCGTGATTCGGCCCCCGACGGAAGCCTGCTCGGCACGCCGGCCTACCTGGCCCCGGAGCGCCTCGGCGGCGGCCAGGTCACGCCCGCCACCGACGTGTACGCCCTCGGCCTGCTCCTGTACCGCTCGCTGACGGCCCGCCTGCCGTGGCCGGCAGAGACGGCGACGCAAGCCCTGCGCGCCCACCTCTACGCCGCCCCGGAACCGCTGCCGCGCATCCCGGGCCTGCCGGACGAAGCGGCCGGACTGTGCCTGCGTTGCCTGGCCAAGCAGCCGTCGGACCGGCCCGGGGCGGCGGAGGTCGCGCGTTCGCTGGCAGCGCTGGCCGGGGTCCAGGCGATCATCTCGCCCCTGGACAGCACGTTCGGCACCTTCAGCACCCGAGCGTTCGGGGACCGCGCGACGGAGACCATCTCCAACCCGGCCCCGTCCGCGACCCTGCTGAGGCCCCGCCGTGCCGGGACAGCTGTTGTCGCCCACCCTGCCGTTCCCCTACTGGCTGCTGTCCGCGCCCTGCGGTTGCGCGCAGGTCTGCGCATCGGCACGTTGTTGCACCTCGGTGCCGCCCAGCCGATGGGCGGCGGCCTTTTCGCCGGCGGCCGCCTGCGCACGCATCCCCGAGGTGTCCGCCCGGCTCGTCTCGCGTTCGCCGGCCGGCACCGGCTGCAGGCCGCGGCCGCCACCGTCATCCTGCTGGTCGCTGTCGGCGTGAGCTGGTCGGCCGCCCGCGAACCCGCCGAAGTCGGCCCCGCCCAGGCAGCCGCGGTGGGCGGGGCCCCGGTCGTCCCGCGCGCCACCGGCTGCAAGGTCCGCTATCAGGTGCGACAGGACGACGGCGAGGACTTCGAGGCGCTGGTCGCAGTGCTCAACACCGGCGAACGGGGTTTCGTGCGCTGGCGCCTGGAGTTCGCCTACCCGGGCACGCAACGCCTGGTCAACCTGCCGAAAACGGTCGACCAGAGCGGCCGCCGGGTGCGCCTGCGCGCGCCGAGTGACAAGAGGCTGAAGCCGGGCCGGGCCGTTGTGGTCAAGCTGCGCGGCGCATACCGCGGCACCAACCCGCTGCCGCTGCGCTTCACCCTGAACGGCCACGCCTGCGACGTCGAACTCCTCGGCCCGACGACCGTCAGCCCGGTGGAGGCGGCCGGCGGCTCGGAGGCCGGCTCGGGTGCGGATTCGGGCGCGAGGGCGAGCGCAGGGCCGGGCGACAAGCGCCACCACCACCCTCCCCGCGAACTGGAGGCAAAACCCCACCCCAAGTCCGGTCCGCGTACGCCCGAACCGTCGCCGGAGACGACGCCC
>Ga0307516_10007619_pt1 | contig 12403 bp, 16 predicted proteins | sample 19_EM_MG_FD_203310 | JGI IMG/M metagenome (GOLD analysis project Ga0307516, IMG submission 203310) | Populus trichocarpa ectomycorrhiza microbial communities from riparian zone in the Pacific Northwest, United States - 19_EM | ecosystem: Host-associated > Plants > Roots > Unclassified | place...
ACTGAACTCAAACCTGGAGCACAATGGAAAGAAGTTGTGATTCCCGTTTTCATATTGAAGAGCAAGTGATCGTACGCCGATATACAACACGGCCTCTAACACAGACAGAGTCTAAAAGAGGAGAGGGAAATCACAAGACGAACTACGGAAATCGACACCACCGTTGTGAGGGAAACGCAAGATAAGAATCCCGATCACAAGACGCATTACAACAGAGAGGAAGAAAGAAAGCAGGGGTTTATGGAAACAATGGAGGACAAGGGGGAGTTACAGCTCGTGAGGGAGGGAGGCCCGTGATCAGGAATCGGGGTCATGTTGGGGCGGCGGAAGGAGGGGGCTACAGTTCGGGAGGGGGTGAAGTGAGCCTGAGTGGACGGATGGGAGATCGCGAGGAAAACGACAGACAGAATAAAGACATCTAGGGGAGTAGCGAGACGACAAGAGAGAATGAGGATAGCGGTAGTGGGTACTGGAAGATTATACAATGACCTTCACGCCTTCGACTACTACATGAGCGAGGGGAGATAAATATTTTGGGCCGATGTCGTCCTGCTCGACCAGAGGATTAAGGGTGGTTCACCGATCCCCACATCGTCATCGTGAACGGTTGGGCCTGCTGGGGTTGCATGGTGACGTGGGGGGGTTGGTAGAAATTTTGGTAGGAGAGGTCAGTGGGAGGGGGGAGGTGAGGAACCACGTGGGTCTCCTGCTGTTGCTGCTGTTGCTGTTGTTGCTGCTGATGCTGTTGGCGCGCTGCGCTAAGGGTGCTCGTCCTCTTCCCGATCAGGCATTCGTGTTGGCCACTGGCGAGCAAGGCCAGGCCGAGAGCCCCATGTTCGCCGCTGTGCTGGTAGTGATACCTGAGGCCGTTCATGTTCTTGTACCTCCTCGCACAGTCACCGACACCACAAGCGTAGGGGCGAAGCTTCTTCTCAATTTCCCGGACCTCGCTATCGCTCATGCCCTCCTTCAACATCTCGCCTTCTTTGCAAGGGGTAAAGTTACACGACCCGTGAGTCATGTGGTACTTTAACCCGTTGGCTTGCTTGTAAGACTTGTTGCAATTGGGCTTCGGACACTTGAACGGCTTGGTCACCATCAATGAACTGGTGGGGCGAGAAACGGTGGATGTGGTGAGGTTCGTCCGCGTTGTTAAGTGAGAAGATGTCAGGGTGGCGGTAAGGTTCCCGGGAACGTAGGTGGGTGAGCTCGGGGTCGGAGAGTTAACTCTTGAACCATCGGGGCTGTTCGCAGGAGTAGTTCCCGCGGAGGAGAGGAGTAGAGCAGGGGTGACGGTACCGGGTCGTCCGTGGACCACGATACCCTCCTGATCGTCGGCACTAGCCAGAGCCAAGGCGTACTCCTTTGCGCGAGCGTAAGCGGAGAGGACCTCAGTCTGTTCGACACCACGCTTGTTCCGTCGGGATGCTGAAGAAAAGGCGTTCACGGATAGTCCCGATCGGCTTGGAAGCACAGTGGTGGTGTCGAACGCAGAGACCGTAGGATATGGCATCAGGGGTGTGTGTACGGGAGTATCGGGAGGGGACGATCCACCTGAAGAAGGACCACTGCTGTGGTCCATCTCCATCTCCATATCATCGGGATCGAAGGGACCCTGGGGTGGGTAGTATCCGGGACCGGGCTGGGTTGTGGGATATGGAATGATTGGAGTGTTGTAGGTACCAGTGCGAGGGTCCCAAACAACTACGTGACACTCTTCGAAGTGCTCGACGAGCGCATGAAGGTCGTTCAGTTGGAGACCGCAACACGTGTAATCACGGCACTATGAGGGAGAAGTAAGGTACGAAGTAGGTGGGGGTCAACGCCAAGACTGACCATGTCCTCCTCTCGTCCGACGATGTTGAGGGCGTTTAATAGGGAGCCTCTATCGCTCTCTATACTCGAGCTGAGGCGGGTAGCCTTGAAGTCAGTTGGGCTGGAAGGGAAAGAGGACGAGGTTAGAGGAGGTTATCGAAAGATGGGACGGTATATAAGGACACGGCAGAGCAGCCGGACCAATGGATGAATCCAGAAGCAATCTCTTGAATCGAGACTGAGCAAGTGGGAATGGATATACTTCGGGGTCTGGTACGGGCATTGCCGAGTGATGCATGTGTTTGGAGGGTAAACGTAAAGCTGAGGTCAAAGTCTGGCCGAAGCCGGGCTCATATCGACGGCGCCATTCAGGATTGTCATGATCACGAAATCTCGCGGATGTGTGCCGCTAGTGATGACAGTGGATAGGTGGATTGATCCACCCGACGGTCCGGGGCGACGGACGTAAAGGAGAAGGAGGACCAAGTGGACCACCGGCCATCCTTCGAAAGAGGGAGGGAATGAATGAGGAAGGGACTCCCAGTGCCTTGTATCAAGCGCCGGGAAATCGAGCGACGCACCCCTCGAACGGGGATGGATAATGATAGAGTTCACGGAGTATACCGCGGTGGGAATAGGAAGAGGAAAAGAATACTGACTCTAGCGGACCAAGGAGCTGACCAGGAGAGCAACCGGGGTAGAACCTGCTGCCAAACGAGCCAGCCTTCCAGGTCTGGGGGGACTCGAGGAACTTCCGGGTATAAGAAGCGGGATTAAAGGGACTGTTCGTGAACGAGCCCATAACGATGTCGTTGAGTTGGGAGGTGGACGAGGTTGCTTGATTTTGGTTGTCCTGGGAGAGGAAAGTGATCGGCTGGGCGGCGGACATGTTTTTTGAGGGGGTGGGTGCTTAAAGCACGAGAGAAACAGGGAGTGTGCGGGCCTGGCGAGACGGAGAGACGGGACGACGACTGGACCGATAGGGGCGAGCGCGGATTAGAGAGGAGAGCCAAGTAGACCGAGTTCCGGATATTTACGTGCCCTTGACTCTTCCGCCACCGAGGATTACCTTTTATGGAAGGTCTCAAAACACGACCAAACACCGGCCCCCCACCTCCTCCTCCTCCATCCCGCCCCGTTTCTGGTGGCCTGGCGGGCCGGGTTTGGCCTTTTCCGTGAGACAAGCAAGCCCGCCGTCGTGCGCAGCTTCGTGGCACATTCCACCCACTCGCTGTCGGCCAAAGTAAACGCCGCTACCGCTCGAAACGGCATTCGGTCCGGTGGTACGTCGCATCCACGCTCGATCAGAATTGATGACGGATCTCCAGCTGTTTCGCGTCTGCGTGGGTACTGGATGGTGCGCGGGGCATATGATTGCCTGTATGTAACCAGGCTACTCGCAAGACGGCACCGAGTTAGTCCGCATTGGCGGTTTAGTGCCCCACGAGGGTGTCACATCAAACGCCCAACATGTCTTTTGACCAGCCCTCTACACCATGTCTGGCCTTTTGGCGCCCCACATAAGTTAGACGCAGCCCATCCGATTCGGCGCCGGGCGGTAGGAACCCCAGAGGCTCTAAAACGGACACGCCCGACGAAACACTTTGCGTTCTGCAGCAGGTGCCGTTCGTCGTGTGTCCTGTCGCACGTGCCTGGACACATGACCATTACGGATTCATTTTGGATGGTGGCAAAGGGCTGCCGTCAGGTTTGACGCACCCACGATTCCGCCAGGCCTTGGGTATTGGTTACCCGACATCTCGGGCCGCGGAGACTACGGGCGAATGGTCCGACCACCACCCTTCGCTAGATCGTCTCAAGGCGATTTGTCGTCTCTCAACTTATCTACCCGGTTATTACTACCAGGATCCTACACTAATCTTCGATCCCGACAGGTTTTGTGATCAGAATCGACGCAGGTCATTCAAAAGGTTAAAATTTTCGCCATCATCAAAAGCATCGTTTGACCGGGAGGGAGGGCGTCATGTTTTCGATAGCACGTGCCCGACGGTAGGTCGGGGCAAAAATACCACCTCGTGAACCTCCATCCGCATCATGATACAAAGGTACTTAGCCGTGGGGTAGTGTTGTGAGAAGTCGTCGCTTATATGTCGACGTCGGTCCGTCGGACAAATATACCACCGGCTCTCAGAAATAGAAACGCACCGCAGGCTCAACAGATGCAGGTTGCGAACGTGGCACCACTGCACGACCAAGCCATTGCATATTTATTCTCCGTGATTTAACTGCCCTGTGGAGGCAGAACACCTCTCATAGCTTGCTCTCTCACTGGGCGAAAGTTGAAGCCGAGCCTGGGCGCATCCAAATCATACAATTATCCATCATCAACTAGACAAAGTTTGTACGAGGTTTGACACCCAACCACCATCAGCAATGTGAGTCCTGATCGAGCTGTCCAATCCGTCTCGACAATCGCATGTTCCGACCTCTTGATCTGCCCTCGGCGACGTGAGTTCCTCGCCGGGTAAATGCGTCTTGGAAGGAACACAATCGTGATGAAGAGTTATCGGTGATGTCGCGTAGATCCCCGGCGGGTTGATCAGGTACGCCGCCTTCTGGTTCTCGGAGCACCAGATGGACAGGGACGTTGAACAGTGTGCCAAAGCCCTGGAGAGCGGAGGGTTCGAGAGGGTGAATGCTTCAGAACCGACCATAGGGGTGTTGGGCGGGCCGGAGTACAACGGAGGGTACACGTGTACGCCTGTAGCGGGCTCCAGCGAACAAACGTCTGAAGGAAAGGCGAAGCGGTCGGAGCAATTCCGGACCTGAGGTGTTCTCGGTTGCTTTGAGGGCGGTGCAGGAGGTGCGGTCCCAGGGCACGAGTCCTCCAAAGTTTCAGACAAGTTGCCGGTGGACGTGCGCAAGAAGTCCTCGGGGAGTTCTTGAGGAAGATCTGATGTGGACTCCAGCCCGTTTGATTCCAGGCGAGGGGGGAGTGGATCAAGAACAGGGGTGACCTTGCGCATTTGGACGTTCCCAGCACCATCATCGATAGATAGATCTCCTGTATTGGATCACTATATCAGGACGGACGAGACTTCCTTGCTAAACGTAACTGCTCACCGTATAGTCCTCGCTTCTTGCGAGTCCCGAGCGAGGCTACCTTCCGACCGCCCCTCTCAGGGGGTAGAGTAACTGAAGTGTTTTCGGACTTGCCATTGGCCGAGCTGGCGACGACAAGGCAGGCGACAAAGAGGGCAGAACCAGATGCGATCCTCATGATGGGAAATGAATGCAAACAACAGTGACTTTGAGGTTCTCTCCAGGAGAAAGCCAAGGCGAAAGTTGAGAAGAGAGGAGAAATGGCGCTTCGGCGGTTTTTATTCCATCGTTCAGGGGTAATCGACAATCCTAGGTTCCATCCTTCGAGTCACGGGCAGCGTCATAGGTGAGCTGGGGTCGTCGGGCTGGCCGTAGAGGAAGAGGCCACGCCTGGCGGCCGTGGCTGTCGGAGCTAAGAGGCGTTTTTTGATCGCCTGCCTTGTTTACCCCCGCATGGCGGCCATGGCCATCATCCTCGCCACAGGCAGGCGATGCTTTGACGATGAGAACCGACTATATAGCTCGGAGACGGCAGGAGTCCTGTTCTTCACCCCCGACGCACCGTAAACATGTCCATCCAATCCCTCAGAGCCTCGCTGGCACTCCTCGGCACCACGCCAGACACCCAGCTATCATTTGATGCATCGCCGAGGACAATCTATCACCAAATCTCCCAGGATGTAATGTTCATCCAAGGGATACACTACGCCGTTGAGGAGGCCCTCGCCAATGTCGGCGAATTGGCGTCATCAGACCCTCTTCTCGATCCTCGGCGACGATGTCTCCTACGTCTCCAACAGAATCTCACCGACATCGCCCGAATTTCCGAAAATATCCAGGAGAGGATGTTACAGTGAGTTTCAGATTTTGCCCGACACCCTGGCCACCAAGTTTCTCATGTCAGACCCTGAAGTAACATAATCAGTCATCCGTCCGCCTCCCAGGCGCCAGCTGTCACGGAAGAGGATCCGTCTCTCCAATCGATGGCCGGAGCCAGCGGGAGTGTCCCTCTTTCGACTACTCCCGTTCCCACACCTCCCTCACGCACCGAAGATGACGAGATGGTCGTATTCCATTCAGAACCCCTCGCTGGTCAATTGGATTCGAGACCTGTCGAACCATCCCCTCCGCCGGAAAATCTGATGCCGCAATATCAAGCGGTCCTGGAGCGTCGGTCGAAACGCAAGGCATCTGACGAAGAGGATCACCACATTCCTATGCCCCCTCCAGCAAAACGCCCGAGGCGCGACCCGAAGAACCCTCTCTATCTACACCCAACACATCGGCAACGGGAAGAACAAACTTCCGTCTTCAGTTGGACAAGCTGGATGTTCTCGAGATCGAGGCAATGACGTTGCGTCAGGGTTCCGTTGCCACTGTTGTACGAGTTAATGTCTGGTAAATTATAGATGCATTCTCTCTTTGTCACCTGGGCTACGCGAGTGAGTCCTCTGGCGCGAGACGTTACCTTGCCCCCACAACGTTGGGAATGGTTTGCCCTTGCCGATGCCAGTCGGCGAGGGTTCGCGCCACTGATCGGGAGTCGGGTCTTGGTAACCGTGCGCTTCCTCCTTTCTCAGCTATGTTGCCCAACACGAACCATCCGCAAAAATGCAGTACGTGTAGCGCGTCTTATTGTCAAGGTTGTTTGGAATCCGTACCCATCCTTCTGGGCTCCAACTCACCTCCTGAAGAAGATTCCAATCGTCACGCAAAGCCGGAGCTTTCCTAGTGCCTCAACCATTCCCGGAGAATGGAGCCGCCCATTCGTGCCGGAAGTCGCCAAGCGGACCCACGTTCCCGGCACTCCAACGAGCGCGTTATACACCAGTTGAGTGAACCATGCGGGTGATGTTGTACTGAAGAGTGAATCATTTCCTTCAGGTTTTGAAAGAACCCCGAAGAAATAAACTGGAATAAATCTCACCCTCGAGTAGCTTCACACTTCCTCCGGTGTAATGTGTCGTCGGGACACGACATTGAAAAGAGAAGAGTCTGGATTTCAGTCAGGATGATGGCCTGCGACTACGGCACCTCCACTGCCATGATCAGGTACCGAGCTTAGGTTTTCCTCCGCTCCTGCGGCTCAAAATCTGTTTATCCGCACCCCGAACGTCAGCTTGTTGCAGTCAGCGTCTCCTTCCCACTCAATGTCATGACTGCATATATGGTAGCTGGGATGGCCGACCTCCGCCCTCTCCACCAGTTTTTCCCGTCCTTGACTCCCCCCGCGCTCGTTTGCTTCCCTGTATCTACACCTCGAGCCTCGAACTGAGGCTATACCTATGTCTGTCACTGTTGTTGACAATATCAACGCCGCCGTTGCGTTGTCTCCCGTTGGTACCTGGTTCCGTCTGGAAGGATGTGGACACCCTAAGGAGAGAATAGGGTCCCGATTCTTGGTGAGTTACGACAAGAATCCGTGCTCGGCCACTCTAACTTTCCCCAGACAGAAATTCGTGCTGGCCTCACGACCTGGGTAAGTCGCCTGAGTGGTTCGTGCGACAACCTGTATTCAATTGAACAATATTGGTGTAGGCCGCAATGGCGTATATTGTCAGTTACTGCATCCGAGCAACTCACGATACCGCTGACCACCTCCCCCGGTAGATATCTGTGAACGCGTCCATCCTCTCTCAGAGTGGGGGCACATGCGTTTGTTCCACAGATGACCTCTGTATCAATGATCCAGTCTATCTCACCTGCGTGGAGGAAGTACGCCATGAATTGATAACGACCACTGCCGCCATATCCGCCCTCGCGTCTACCGCTATGGGTTTTATCGCGAACTTGCCCATCGGCATGGCCCCAGGGTTAGGGATGAATGCATACGTAAGTGGCGGTACACCGATCGCCCTTATGTCGCTCTTCTCACGAACGTGGCCCGGGAGCAGGTGGCTTACGCAATTGTGGGCTTCCACGGCTCTGGTATGGTAACGTACCAAGAAGCCATGGGGGCGGTGTTCTTGGAAGGGTAAGCCGAGTTCCCGAGTTAGGCTCGACCCAGCTGATCACACTTTTGGGTACCGTATTATAGAATTATTTTCTTCGTTCTGTCCCTGTGCGGACTTAGACAGTGGCTAGCGCGGACTATGCCTCAGTCGCTCGTCATGGCCGTAGGGGCTGGAATCGGATTGTTTATCGCGTTCGTTGGCCTTTGTGAGTGATCCATCTCCCACGTGTGTTAGCACGGCCGCTAACGGGCGGAGAAGCACCGGGGGGACTGGGGGTCATCGGCGGCAACACCGTTAGTTTTGTAGCATTAGGCGGCTGCAACGCTGAATGTGAGACACACGACCCAGCACTCGGCACGTGGCTGACCGTCTTGTTAAGATTTCCTCGAGGGTTTCCCCGGATACTGTACCAGTCATGTTCTGCGAAGCCCAACTATGTGGCTTGGAATTTTCCTCGGAGGGTGAGTTCTGAGTTGTCTTGCATTTCGGACCCCTTGTTCACGTATACTTGAAGCATCTTCACGGTCTATCTAATGATGTACCGTATCCGAGGCGCGATATTAATCGGAATTTTCCTGGTTTCCATCATTAGTTGGCCCAGGACAACCTCAGTGACATTATTCCCCCACACTGAGGCGGGAGATGCGGCGTTCGACTTCTTCAAGAAGGTCGTAGCGTTCAAGCCTCTCAAGTCAGTGGGAGGTGTGATCGACGTGAGTAAGAATACCGCGCCGAGGGTCTGTTCTTGACTGCTCCCACAGTTCGGCGGTTATGGGAATGGTAAGGTGTGGTACGCTCTCGCTACCATGCTCTACGTCGATATCCTTGGTGGGTGGGCACCTAATATTCCGCCAAGTTATTTCTCACGTCCGGTTTCTAGACACAACCGGGTGCGACTTCTCCTTCCTGATGCATAGGGACACGTTCCTTACAGTTCTGAACAGTACCTTGTACTCCATGGCGAAGTTTGCGGGTCTCCGGGACCCCGTTACACTGGATTTCGAGGGGTCAACACTGGCATACTGCGTCGACGCGATGGCCATCACTGTTGGTTCTCTGCTCGGAACTTCGCCGGTGACTGCGTACATTGAATCGGCCACCGGTATCGCCGGTGCGTACTGGTCAGGATGGCCCCTCTTTTTGCTTGGGGCTGACATGCGTCGCTCCAGAGGGTGGCAAGACAGGTATCACGGCCATTGTGACAGGTCTGATGTTCTTTGTCTCTGTCTTCTTTGCCCCGATCTTTGCCTCCATCCCATCGTGGGCTACGGGTGGCGCCCTCGTCATCGTGGGGTCTTTGATGATCAGAAAGTGGGTCGTTGTTCCCTCTCCTTCGATTTCCACAGAGAATTGGGGCAGGTGTGCTGATTGGAGTTTGATTTGTTTCCACATCATTTAGCGTCCAGGACATCAATTGGAACTACATCGGAGACTCTGTGCCTGCGTTTCTGACCATCATCATAACCCCGTTATCGTACAAGTTGAGCTCCCATCCTTTCAATTGGTTGATCTGTGGCGACTGATGGGAACCGGTTTCCACCCGCCTCCAACCTAGTATTGCCTATGGAGTTATAGCTGGAATGGTGTCGTACATTCTTTTAAACTCTGTGCCTTGGGTTCTCCGCAGGGTCTCCAACGGGAAGATCTCACCCCCCACGTACGGTTCAGCGGAGCCGTGGGTTGTACCTCCCGGCGGAATTACCCCTCCTTGGATGTGAGTTTGCAATTTCAGCGTTCCGAAACTCCTGGGACTTTATTGATCACTGTCGACTGGCACTCTTTCAATACAGCAGGAAGCTCATGGGACGCGGTGATCCTACTAGTCCACCGGCGCTCGACGGCCTCCAAATGCAACCGACTTCATATGTCGATCTCCAAGGCGCCGCCTCGGAGACGAACCAAGAGCGATTATCCATTGAGCAGAAGTCCAGGGTTTCAGTTTAATCCTTGGCTCTCACGCTCGTTCCTATCGTTTGATCATGTGTCTTACTGGCACATATTACATCCGTTTCAATTCGATAGAATTTGGGTTTCCGATAACGCTTGCACACGCGGGAGAAGTTCGCAACCTGAGTCGCGTGGACATACTTAACGGGAGACACTGTCCTCTTTACGATACCTACTGACCTAAAAGGGAGGTATCGTGGGCGCGCTCGAGGAAGCCCAAAACTCTACTTCATTACACATGGAAACACCGGACCTTCATTGAATCATTTGGTCGCCAAAGCTGACAACAAAATGTCGTAGTCAACCTTCGCCGCTGTAGAAAGGATCAGCAGAAAGTCACACCACGCGAACCTCAGAGAGATCACTTGCCTCTCATGACAAGCTTAGTGAAAACTCGGGCGAGCTCCGGTTGTTCTTTTTCCAATGCCTTTAACTTTTCGCGGCTCAGCTTCCACACCACTGCGTCCCGTTCCACCAAGACCGTTGCATTCCTCTCCAACCCGGAAAGACCCGTCAATTCGCCGGCTAACGTACCCGGAACCATCGACTCCTCGATCATGGGAACGTGTTCTGCGAAGCGGTACAATGCCCTCAGGACGCCAGACTCAATCATGTACAAAGCGTCTGGGACGTCTCCCTGCTTGAACAAAACGTGGCCTTCTGGTAGGGTCAGACGTTCGAGGTAACCGACCAGAGGTTCGAACTGCTCCGAGTCGAATTCCGAATCATATGAAAACGCCTTGGTTATGGTGTTCCCGGGTTCTTGGCCGGGTTGCTCTGGGGACCCTGAGCGCGACGACAACCCTGCCAGAGAGGTCTATAAGTACCAAATGCGTGGAACGATGTGGAAGTAACTTGAGTACCGAACGTTCGTTCCCCCACATCATGGAGGTGAGACCGTCTTGGCGAGCTCGCAAGGGTAACCGGTTCGAGCGACATCCCGCTCTGTCGACCAGGGAGTGCTGAAAATCTCCGTCAGTGGATTCAGGCGAATGTTCTGGGTAAGTACGTACCCAGTGGGGGTGCGGATTCTTCCTTCTGTGAGGAGAACCAAGCGCGCAGGTACAAATTTTCACTCCCTATCGAAAGTAAATGATGCTGAGTAAGGTGAGGGGAAGTAAAGACTCTTACATTCCATCGCATCGTTACACGTCGCGAAACATTCAACATACTCCATGTTGAAAAGCCCCACGTTGCTCAACGATTTGCCAACGGAAGAGTCCGTACAGAATCCACAGAACACTAGGACGACCATCTTGGACGAAAGCAACCGCTGGAGCCGAACGAACGCCTCTGCAGCAGACATATCCACTCCGTAAACCAGCGACAAGTCCACTACCAAGAGCCTGATCGGATTCTGTCGCCACGAATTATCCTCGACTAGGTTCCGAATCGATCCTTCGACGTTAGTGATTGTACCAAAGAAGAGGAAACCCTGAAGTCGGACGACGGTAGTTTGTTTCGATACCTCCCGAAGATAGGTTCGGTGAGCGCTGGGTCGCCGGACGGTTGACATTGCGGTCTCGCCAGTGTGGAGTGCGCGGACACTGTTCTGTTGAGAATTCTGGACCACAAAAAAGAAACCTGAGAGGGATGAGACGAAGTGTATGAACAATAGCGTGGTTACGTAGACTCACAACTGGCGACGATGCCGAAGAGGACCCCAAACACAAAATCCCAGACAGTCATGACGATCATGATTGAAACGATTGTGAGGTATTCTAGTTTGTTGACCCGGTATCGTGTATCCCATAGTGCTTCTTTGATGAGGTCGATCCCCAGTACAAATATCAAAGCACCAACGAGCATCACAGCTTGAATGGCAAGGTTGGTTACAGTGCCGAGAGTATAAAACCGATACTTACGAATGTATGATATAGGACCTGTCCCAACGACGAGAAGCAACGCGGTAGCCCCAGCGAGCATGAACCCTGCCACGCGCGTGACCCCACCAACGCGATAAAACCTAATGGACGTTCAGATTTAGTGGTCGTGTTAGGCTGCGCGGAGCACTGACAGCAGGGTGTTGACATAGACCAGGTAGTTCGGCCTGCGGGATTGAGAAGTGAGTGGATGAAGGTGGAGCGTTCTAAGTTCGCACGTACGGGGCTCCGAGCACCCCCGAAAGTAGGTTCGAATAGCCATGAGCAACGAGCTCTTTATCTGTGTTGACATCCTCATTCAACGAGACAGCTGGGGGAGGTGGATAAGTTAGGAACTCTGGATAAAATGAGCTGACTGCTCACATAACGCTGGAACGTTGAGGGGTGGGTGAAGAATGTTGAAGAAAAGTCTAGAAGATAGTGAGTGGAGGGATGACCTAGTAAGAGAAAGCGTGCGTACAAAGCCAGCTGGGTGGGAAGTGCGTTCCAGAAGGGACCCCATTGGATTGCTCCAAAATCTAGATCAACGTTCAGTGGGGGTGAAACATGAGCCTGATCCGAACGGACGAACCAAAGAATGAGTAGAACTTGTACCAAGGGTCGTTCGAACCCCCGGTGGTGAAAAGCCAACCAGCTTCTCGCAACTCCTCAAGGTTGCAATGGCCGATAACGACAACGATATAGAATATGATAGGAATAAGGATAAAATCTGCAAAAATTTAGCACGAGACATTCGGGTTG
>Ga0307516_10007620_pt1 | contig 12398 bp, 11 predicted proteins | sample 19_EM_MG_FD_203310 | JGI IMG/M metagenome (GOLD analysis project Ga0307516, IMG submission 203310) | Populus trichocarpa ectomycorrhiza microbial communities from riparian zone in the Pacific Northwest, United States - 19_EM | ecosystem: Host-associated > Plants > Roots > Unclassified | place...
TCCATCGCATCGGAGACGCGTGAGGAACCGCCGGTCAGCACGACGATGCCGTCGGCCCTGCGGTCAGGCTTGATTTCGGTCTCGCGCAGTTGCGACAGGAAGGCCACGAAACCGAGCGCCGTGAGCGCGAAAATGACCGCGAGCGCCGTCACGATCGCCGCGCGCAGCCGGGCCGCCCACGCGTAGGGCAACTCCTCCGGCGATATCTGATGCGGCTGCGAGGTCATGCGACGGCCGGGCGATCCTGTTGGACAACCGGGCGATTGTAGAGGGTTTTCCGGCGGAGTGGAATCTACCCTGCGATCGCCCTCTGGGGCGCCCGCGGGGCGGCTTGCAAATCACGCGCCGGACCTCACTCGATGGCGTCCAGAGTGGCAAACAACGTCCGCCGCGAGGCCCAGGCGGTGATCCCGCCGATCAGCAGCGCCTGCAGCGCCAGCACCAGATAGCCCGACGGACGCAGCGAGAAGGTGCCGAGCAGCGCCGCAAACTGGTCGCCGACCGGCGTCCCTGAAAACCATCCGGCGATCGATTCTGAAAAGCCGAAGACGAGCATCGCGATGCCGCCGCCGATCAGGCCGCCTTCGAGGCCCAACCGCAGAAAATGCCGCTGGAACCGATTGGCGATGTAGCGGTCGCCGGCGCCGACGAAGTGCAGGACCTCGACGATCGGGCGATTGGCCGCCATGGCGCCGCGGGTCGCAAAGGACACTGAAATAATAGTCGCGACGATAACCAGCACCAGGATGCCTATGCCGGCGAGCACCGTGGCGTTGCTCATCGACCGCATCCGGTCGATCCAGGCGCGATGATCGTCGACGCTGGCCGTCGGCGAGACTTGCGCCACCCGGGTGCGCAAAGCCGCCAGATCAGGCGTCGTCCCGGGCTGAGCCCGCGCGATGATCACGCGCGGCACCGGCAGATCGTCGAGCGACAGCCCGGTGCCGAGCCAGGGCTCGAGCAATTTGGCCGATTCATCCTTGCTGAAGGCCCTGATATCGATGATGCCGGGCTGGCCACGAACCGCGTCCGCGACCGCAGCCACGTCACGATCGATATCGCGCCAGGCATGGGGACGGACCTGGACGGTGATCTCGCTCGACACTTCTGCCTGCCAATCCGTCGCCGAGGCGCTGACCAGCAGCACCGCGCCGGTCGTCACCGAGGCGAGAAAGGTCATGATGGCGACCACGGCGACCAGCGCGCGGCCGGAGATCGACGCCCGCGGCACGATCGGCGACAGGTTGCGGGCGCGCGCCGGCAATTGCGGGCGTTCGTTCGCCAGCGGAACCAGGAGGCTGTGGTCGTCCATCCTATTCATAGATATGCAAGCGTCCCTGATGCAGAACCAGCCGCCGCGCCTCGTATTGATCCATCAGCGAGATATCATGTGTTGCAATGATGACCGCGGTGCCGGATTTGTTCAACTCGATTAACAGACGCAACAGCCGCCGTCCAAGGGTCGGATCGACGTTGCCGGTCGGCTCGTCCGCCAGCAGCAGTTGCGGCCGCGAGATCACGGCCCGCGCGATCGCCGCACGCTGTTTCTCGCCGCCAGACAGGATTGGCGGCAGCGCATCCATGCGTTCCCCAAGGCCGACCCATTTGAGCAGGTCGATGACCTCCTTGCGGTAGCTCGATTCGTCCCGGCCCAGCACCCGGAACGGCAACGATACGTTCTCGTAGGTGGTCATGTGGTCGAGCAGGCGGAAATCCTGCAGCACGATGCCGATCCGCTTGCGCAGGTTCGCGATCTCTTCCTTGTTGAGCAGCGAAACGTCATGGCCGAACAGGTTGACCAGGCCGCGGGTCGGGCGCAATGACAGGAACAGGAGCTTCAACAGCGAGGTTTTGCCGGCGCCCGACGGTCCGGTCAGGAATTGGAATGAATTGGCGGGAACCTGGAAACTGAGGTCGCGCAGAATCTCCGGCCCCAGACCGTAACGCAATCCGACATTTTCGAACCGAACCAAGCTCAGCTCCGTCCGATCAGGAGGCTGGAACCGGAAACCGGCGGGCAAACTCGCGCGAGACCAGTTTGTTTCGCGGATGGTTTCCGATTCGTTAACGGTCGCCTTGTAGCATCTTGCCACCCTGACCCCGAACTTCGGACCCGCAAGCGTCTCGCGGAACCTTTCGGACCCGCAAGGGTACCCGCCTCGTCGTCCTTATGGAGAGCAAGCTCCATGCCCATCGTCTGCCCCCATTGTGCAACGTCCTATGCCATCAATCCGGCGAGCCTCGGCGCGTCCGGCAGAACCGTGCGCTGTTCCCGCTGCAAGGAGACCTGGCTGGCACTTCCCCAGGACGTGGTTGAGCCGGTCACCAAGGTACCGGCCATGGCGGAAGAGGGCCGGTCCTCCCGGGACGCGCTCGCCGCGGAATGGGAGGCATTTGGCGCGGATGAGGCCGACACGCAACCCCCTGTCATCGATAGCCCCCCGATCGCGGACGATTGGGGAACCGAAGATTCGTCAGCCGACCTCAATTGGCCAAGCGCCGTTCGGAACGAGGAGGACGACACCGGCTCGCGCCATCAGCGGCAGCCCTGGTTCCGCCGGCTGTTCCGTCCCTGGATACCCTTTAAAGGCGCCCGGCAGTCCCTCGTCAACCTGCCCACCGCCTGCGCCGCGATGGGCGCGCTCGCGGTCGCCCTGCTGGTCTGGCGCGCCGACATGGTCCGCCTGATGCCGCAGACCGCCGGCTTCTACAAAATGGTCGGTTTGGACGTCAATCTGCGCGGGCTCTCGTTCAGGGACGTCAAGGTCTCGACCGAAACCGTGGAAGGTAAATCGGTATTGGTGATCGAAGGTGCTGTTGTCGGCGACACCCGCAAGTCGGTCGACCTGCCCCGGCTGCGCTTTTCCGTGCGCGACGCCCAGGGCGCGGAAATCTATGCCTGGAACACGGTGCTGGACCAGACCCTGCTGCGGCCGGGCGAGCGGATCCGGTTCAAATCGCGTCTGGCGTCGCCGCCGGCCGAGGGGCGCAACATCGACATCCGCTTCTTCAACCGGCGCGATGTCGCCGGCGGCAGCGCATGACGGAAACCTTGAAAGACAGATAGGCCAATGCCGCGGGTCCTGATTGCAGATGATGAAGAGTCCATGCGCGTGCTGGTGGCACGCGCGATTGCCTTGGACGGCCACGACACCGTCACCGCGCAGGACGGCGCCGAGGCGCTCGACATCCTGTCCCGGGACAACGGCGCGTTCGACCTGCTGCTGACCGACATCCAGATGCCGGTGATGGACGGCATCGCGCTCGCTTTGTCGGCCGCGCGCGACTTTCCCAACCTGACCATCCTGCTGATGACCGGTTACGCAGCGCAGCGCGAGCGCGCCTCCAATCTGACCGCCATCGCCCACGACGTCATCAGCAAGCCGTTTTCGGTGGCCGACATCCGCACTGCGGTGGCCGATGCGCTCGCGGCGAAGAAGGCGCAGTAGTCGCGAACAATGGGTGGACGTGGCCACACGTCGCCAAGGTTTCAATTGTCAAAGAGCTTGAGACAGACCTTCGCATCCTCGCCGCGCGACGCGCCCGAGCTTTGTCAATTCACATCGCCTCTTGCAAACAGAGGCACGGGGAATGCCGGGTGCCCAGTGCACCCGCAGCCCTGTGTGCGCTGGGGGTAGTAAGTATGCACACAGGTATTCACAGCGGAGGCACCGGAAGTCACCCGGCATTCCCCACGCGATGGTTTTACGGCTTATGGCGTACTCTCCCCGGAGACGAATTCGTCTTGCCTCCGTCGCCGGCGAATTGACGACATATCCGCGCCCGGTTGGGTCGACACGTCCTCGCCGGCTTGACACCAGCAACGGGTGCCAGGACCACACGCTTTTGCCGTCCGCTTCAGCGCCGTTCGTCTTGCGCGCTTCGATCGCTCGCGGAAAAACCGCCCTGCGATCCGTCCACGCGCACGACGCTGCCGCGATCGCGATACGCCCCTCTTGCGAGGCGGGGAGCCTGAGCGACTTCGATGCAGACCGTTGCGACTGATGGCGCCTTTGTGGTTCAGAGAACATGTTCGGCGAGCAGGGCGTGTGCGGTGGGCCGTGCACAGAAGAGGCAGCAGGCCGACTATGCCGCGTCACCGCTCCCGGCGGGAATGGTGATCAGGAATTTGCCGTGCCCGTCCGTTCTGCCGATCAGACACCGTCCGTGGGCGGTGCCGCATTTGGCGTCTTCGTCCGGTCTTGCGCGGGCCACTGCTCGGACAGCGGCGGCAGCGCCTGTTCCTTGCCGGTGATGCGCTCGACCGCAATGGCATACACGGTGATGACATCGATCCGCGGGAAGAAGCCCTTAGGTCTGTCAGTCTCGGGCTTGCCGTATTTCGCCATCAGCGCTTCGCAGAACCGCTGTTTGACGTTCCGGTCTTCGACGATCCGGATCCGGCCGAACAGGCACACGCTTCGATAGGCGAGACCCGAATCGCATTCGAACCGGCCGTAGTCGAAGACGCCTTCCTGCTCATCAACCTCGAAGCAAACGCGTCGATCCCTCTCGACGTTGGCGCGCAAATGTCCGCGTGCACTGGTGGTGTGCACATAGACTTCGCCGTCGATCCAGAGATAGAGCAGGGGGACGCAATAGGGGAAACCGTCCTCGCTCACCGTCGCGAGGCGGCCGCTGTATCCGCGTGAAAGCGTCTCCAGGATGCGTTCATCCGACATGCTTTTGTCGGCGCGACGGATCTGTGGTGAGCTCATGACGTCGCCCGCTCCGTGCTGCTGTTCGAACCAGCGAAGATTTCAGTTTCCGTTGTTGTCCGAAACAGGATAGGAAAAGGGTGGTCTTCTGCAAAGGCCCACTTCGCCTCGATGAGGCATACCACTTGCGTTGACTGCGCAACTGACGGTTTCGAAAGACATCTGTGAAGAGCCGACAAAGCTGGGCAGAGCTTTATGCGTTCGAAGTCGACCGCGCGGCGGACGCGCCGGTGTTCCGCCAGATTTATCTGCGGTTGCGATCGGCAATCCTGTCGGGAACGCTTCGTCCCGCGACCAAGCTGCCCTCGACGCGCGAGCTTGCGGTTCAACTCGGTGTATCCAGGTCCGCAGTCGTCGCGGCTTTCGAACAACTTCTCGCCGAAGGCTACGCCTCCGGCAGGAAGGGCGCAGGGACCTTCATCGCCTCAGGTCTTCCCGAACCTTTCGCGGCCATTCATGGCCGCAAGAAGCGGCCCGCATCAGTGGCCAGTACGGCGGCCTCCTTCCGCGACCTCGGCGATTTCGTCGATGTGACGGCGCAGAGCGACGAGCGCCCGTTCAATCTGGGGCGCACGCTGGTGGACGCACGCACCGCCGAACTGTGGCGCAAGCTCAGCGCACGCAGCCTGCGCGGCTTCGGGCGGCAACACCTTGGCTACGCCGATTCGCACGGCATGCTCGAACTGCGCAGGTCCGTTTGCGAGTATCTCCGGGCCGCGCGCGCCGTGCGATGCGAGCCCGAACAGGTCGTGATAACAGCGGGAACGCAGCAAGCCGTCGATATCGTGACCCGTGTCATGCAGGGGCCGGACAAGGAGGTCTGGATCGAGGATCCCGGATACTCGTTGACCCGCCTTGCGCTGGTCGCGGCGGGCGCGAAGGTTTGCCCCGTTCCGGTCGACCAGCATGGCGTCAACGTCACCGAAGGTATCCGCCGCGCCCCAAAAGCGCGTGCCGTTTTCGTCACGCCCTCGCACCAGTTTCCGAAAGGCGTTGCCCTGTCGATGGCGCGCCGTCTCGAACTTCTGGCCTGGGCGAGAGAGTCGGGCGCCTGGATCGTCGAAGACGACTACGCCAGTGAATTCCGCTACGGCGGCCGGCCGCTCGCGTCGCTCCAGGGCCTTGATGAAGCCGAGCGTGTCATCTACATCGGAACCCTCAACAAGGCGCTTTTTCCAGGACTTCGGCTCGGCTACGCCGTGGTGCCTCCGTCACTCGTGCGGGCCTTCGTGACCGCGCGCTATCTCATGGACCGCCAGCCATCGAGCCTTTGCCAGGCGGTCGTCGCCGCCTTCATGGCAGAGGGACATTTCGCCGCCCACATCCGCAGAATGCGGGAGATGTACCGCAGCCAGCGGGACGCCCTGGTCGCCGCGCTCAGGCGCCGCCTAGGCGACCACCTGACGGTCGATCCGCCGGACCAGGGCATGCATCTGGTGGCCTACACGCGACGCGGGCTGGACGTCGGAATCGAACGGGCCGCGCGAGACCACGGCGTCGTCGTTCGTGCCATGAGCCGGCTCTATGTCGAGGCACCGGCGCAGTCGGCGCTGATGTTGGGCTTCAGCGGCTATCCGCGTCAGATGATTGCGCCGGCGATTGCGCGGCTGGCCCGGGCCTTTGGATGATAGGCCGCAGGAGCGAAGTGTAATCGACCGTTAGACTTGAAAAGATGGTGGGTTACGGCTTCGCCTCCAACCCACCCTACGCACTGACTTTTGGGTTGCAGAAGAATTTCGCGATGAGCAAAGCGAGAAAGGGCGCAGTCAGGCCTTCGCCGTCAGAAACACGTCATCCATAAACAACGCGTCAATGCCAGACTTGCGAAACGTGACGATCGCGTCGGTGGGGGCGCAAACGATGGGTTCGCTGTCGTTGAAGGACGTATTGACGACCAGCGGCACGCCGGTTTTCGCAAAGAAACGGGATATGAGCTCGTGAAAGCGCGGATTTGATTTGCGATTCACGATCTGGACCCGGGCGCTACCATCCTTGTGGACGACGGCAGGGATGAGACCGCGCCGATCAGCCTTGACGCGACATGCGAACAGCATGAACTCGTGACTCGCCGACTGTGCGCCGACTTCGAACCATTCGTCGGCGTGTTCCGCCAGGACACTCGGCGCAAACGGTCGGAAGTCTTCCCGGTGCTTGACCTTCTGATTGAGGATATTGCGCATGTCCGGCCGGCGCGGATCGGCGAGGAGTGAACGGTTGCCCAGCGCGCGGGGCCCGAACTCCATGCGGCCCTGAAACCAGGCGACGATCTTGCCATCGGCGATCATGTCCGCGGCGTCCCGCGCGGGGGACTTGCTTCGCCGCGCCGTGAGACCGGCTGACTTGACCGCAGCCAGAATGTCGCGCCGCTTGAACGCGGGCCCCAGATACGGCGTGGAGTTGCCGCACTGGGGTGGACGTTTCTGCTTTGCGCAATGCACGGCAAAGGCAGCGCCGATCGCCGTGCCGGCATCGTGCGGCGCGGAAGGTATGAACACCTTGGAGAATTCACCGGATCGCCTGACCAGTTCATTGGTTACGCAATTGAGCGCGACGCCGCCGGCAAGGCACAAATTGTCGAACGGCACCCTGCGCTTGACGCGTCGTACGAGCGCCGTGACCGCGGCATCTGTCGCCGCCTGCAGTGCTGCCGCCATATCGGCATGCCGCGGCAGAATTTCAGAGTCCATGTCACGCGGCGGGCCGAAGATGGCTTCCATCCTGGCGAACCTGTCCGGGTGAACACCAAGAAACTCCCGGGCTACCCCGTAGTTCACCTCGTCGGCGCGCAGGATCGATCGAAATTGCTGACGGAAGACCTCGGGATTGCCGTAAGCCGCCAAGCCCATGACTTTCGACGCGTCGTAGTGCGAGAAGCCAAGATAACCGCTGAACACCTCCCACAGAAAGCCAATGGAATGCGGATACTCGAATGTTTCGACGGACTGGATACGGTGACCTGTGGCCTTCGCCAGCGAGGAGCCGGCCGTCTCGCCGATTCCATCGATGGTGAGGATGGCCGCGCGATCGAAGCCCGACGGGAAATACGCCGAAGCGGCGTGAGCCAGATGGTGAGGCACGAAATGCAATCTTTGCCCGAGCGAACGTCCAAGAAGGTCTTCGATGGCACCGCGCACCTGACCAAGCCGCAGTCGGAAGGTCTCCTCTAACCGCGGATCCCACCACTCGGCGCGATATCGCCTCCGGCGCAGCTTGGGGTCAAACGAGTAAGCAACATGACCGATATCGCCGGCGGTGAGGCCGGCGTAGTTCAGGCAAAAGCGAATCGCCCGTTCGGGGAGTTGATGCGGGTTATCGAACTCAGCCTGCTTGCCGTGTTTGAGGCGATTGAACCGTTCCTCCTCGACGGCGGCGACGAGCGTGCCGTCGACGAGCAGCGCGGCGGCTGACTCGTGATACACCGAGTTGATTCCAAGGACGTTCACCGGCACACCTCCAAGCGTCAACCCGATCGCCGCGGCCGCGCTGTTTACCACGCCGAAATGGGCAGCCCTCCTCGTGCAGCTACCACAGTTGGCGCCCGCGGCAGAATAGCTGACCTACCCGGAAGAGCGAGGTGGGATCGGGCGAGCCCGCGGGTGCGACGCTCCGCATCGCCCCGGAATGACGGACCACGCTACCCCACCACCGAGCGCGGATCCCGTGCGCGCCAGCGGCCGGCCTCGACCAGCGCGAGGAAGCGCTCGACCATCGCGTTGAACAGCGCCGGCTCCTCCAGATTGAGCACGTGGCCGGATTTCGGGAAGAATGTCAGGCCTGCGGCTGCGAGGTGCTTCTTCAGAAACAGGCTGGGCTCCACGCAATTGTCGTCCTCGTCGCCGCAGATGATCAAGGCGGGGGTGGCGACTTTCCGGATCGCGTCCGTCTGCGTGTAGATCGAGGGCCGTCCGCCTTGAAAGCTGCGCATGGTGTTGGCCGATCCCCTGGCGTCGTGCCGGGCCAGCGCCGCATAGAAATCCGCGTGCCCGCGCGGATCCTTGACCAGAAACGGAATCCGGCCCGGCGCCTCGCGCGTCACCTTGGCGACCTCGGCCGCGCCGATCGCCTCATATTGATCGGCCGTGGCCCGGCACTGCGCCCGGAAAGACTCCCGATTTTCCAGGCTCGACCCGGAGCCGACCCCGGCCAATGTCATTGACAGTGCGCGCTCGGGCGCGTTGAGCGCAACCTGGAGCGACGAATAGGAGCCCATCGACAGGCCGACGAAATGCGCCTGCGCAATCTTGAGGTGATCGAGCACGGCCAGCGCATCGGTATAGAAATGCCTGAAAGTGTAGGCCTCGGCCGAGGGCGGCACGTCCGATGGCGCATAGCCGCGCGCGGAGTAGGCGATACAGCGATGCCCGCGCGAGAAGTAGCGCATCTGCGGCTCCCAGTTGGAGTGATCGGCCGCGAACTCATGCAGGAAGATGATCGGAGTGCCGCTGCCGGCCTCCTCGAAATACAACTGCACATTGTCGTGCGCGGCGGCGTAGGGCATCGGAAACTCCTCTGGCGTTAAGGCGGAGCCGCAGCAGTCTGCCCCCGCAATGTGGCAACCATCATCGGCTCAGGGCACGAAATTATCGCGGAATCACCCAAAAAAAGATTCCGCATTGCCGCAATCCGTCACGCTGTCGCCACAGCGCGAAACGCATACGGGACCGCGCCGGATTGAGGACCGGCGCCGAAAGGAGGACGACGCGAAGCGAAGGGGCGTCAACGAAGGATAGGAAATGATCGAATCAACCACGTTCTTCCGCCGGTCGCTGCACATCGTGGCGCTGGCGTTGTCTTCGGCAGTCATTGCCGCATCTGCCACACCGGCTTCGGCACGGTCTCACCACGGCGGCGGTCACCATGCGCATCACTTCAGTCACCACGCGCACCGACATGCTCATCATGGCCGTCGCTATGTGCGTGCCTCGCGCTCCGAACGCGGCGTGGCAGCGATGCGAACGCGCGGGGCCGAGCGCAGTCAGGCGAGCCTGATGACCGGCTCGGAGTCGAGCGGAACGGCAACGTCCGGCGGCTTCGGCGGATCGAGCGTCGTCGCGGAAGCGCGCCGTTATCTCGGCGGCAATCCCACCGGACGCGCGAGCCTGTGGTGCGCCCGTTTCATGAACTTCGTGCTGGAGCGGACCGGTCATCGCGGCACCGGGTCCGACATGGCGCGCTCCTTCGCGAGCTACGGCCAGCGCGTCTCCGGACCGCAGGTCGGCGCCATTGCGGTGATGGCACGGCGCGGCGGCGGACATGTCGGCGTCGTCAGCGGCATCGACGCACAGGGCAATCCGATCGTGATCTCGGGCAATTACGGCCACCGCGTCAGGGAGGTGCCGATGTCGCGGGGCCGAATCTACGCCTACGTGATGCCGAACTGAACGGCGGCGTTGCGAGAAGCGTAGACGCTCTGCGGATCGATGGTGGGCGCGGCGCAACGCGCATTAGCCCACCGTACCGCTATTCCACTACGATCTGGTCGCCGATGCCGATGGTGCCTCCGGCCATGACTTCCGCGAAGATATCGCACTCGTTACGGCCGAGGCGTCGCGTCAACATGGAAGGGATTTCAAGATCACGCGCGGCCGTGTCGGGATCGACATTGACGGCGGCGCAGCGGGTGATCGTCTTGACGACCTTGAGCCGGACGTCGCCGATGGCGAAGCTCTCGCCCACCAGATCGAACTCGCGCCAGGCGGGCCAGCCGTTGAGATAGAGGTTGGCGCGAAAGCGCAAGGGGTTCACGGGAACGTCGACCATGGTCTCGATGGCGGCAACGCTCGCGAGATTGATGATCGAGACCAGCTTGCGGACGTCGTCCGAGAAGCTGTGGCCGCCGCCGGACAGGAGCTTCGGCGGGCCCTTCAGATCATCGGCGAAATGCGTGGCGAAGAATTGTTCGATAATGCTGCGCCCCTCCGCCGATTCGAGGTCTGGCGCAGCGACCACCTCGCCGTCCTTGCGAATGGTCAGGCTGTTGGTGCGATCATCGAACAGCGTCCGGTAGCCGGCCAGGCGCTCGTTGCGCATCAGCATCAGGTAATGGCTCTTCGACCGCCACACCGGTGCGGCGGGTCGAAACCGCTGGGACCATTCTCGATGGCGTAGCGGCGATCGGCCGGGAAAGTCTGGCCGATATGGAGCGCGACCTGTTGCAGGGGTTCCGGGGAGAGGCCCTTCACCGGATAACGGTAAAGGCCGGCGATTTCGGCAGGCGGGGTCATGGACATTCGGTTTCTTAAGAGATTCTGGCGCGCCGTGCCATGGAACACGAATTTGTGACGAAACCCCTTCCGATTCTCCGGGCGCTTCCCACATTTCGACCAAGCCGGCGGTAACACCCGGCGACGCCACCGCATGGCCCGTTGAGCAATGTCAACGCGGCTGCGCGGAAACCCAGTGAAGATGCCTTTTGCCGTGCCTTTTCAGGGCGGAGAGGCAGGCTGAGGGATTCAACGATGAATATTGAAAAATACACCGAGCGGGCCCGCGGCTTCATCCAGTCGGCGCAATCGCTCGCGACGCGCGATGGTCACCAGCAGTTCTCGCCATTGCATGTGCTGAAGGTGCTGCTGGACGACAGCGAGGGGATGGCCGGAGGTCTGATCGACCGCGCCGGCGGCAATTCGCGCGCGATCCTCAAAGCCACCGAGGATGCCCTGAACAAGCTGCCGAAAGTTTCGGGCAGCGGGGCAGGGCAGGTCTATCTGGCGCCGGATCTGGCGCGCGCGTTCGACGCCGCGGAAAGGGCCGCCGAGAAGGCGGGCGACAGCTTCGTCACCGTCGAACGGCTGCTGCTCGGTTTGACGCTTGAGAAGGGCAGCGAGGCGGCGACGATCCTCGGCAAGGGCGGGGTCACGCCGCAGAACCTCAACGCCGCCATCGAGACCCTGCGCAAGGGCCGCACCGCCGATTCGGCGACCGCCGAAAACGCCTATGACGCGCTGAAGAAATACTCCCGCGACCTGACCCAGGCCGCGCGCGACGGCAAGCTCGATCCCGTGATCGGACGCGACGAGGAAATCCGCCGCACCATCCAGGTGCTCTCCCGCCGCACCAAGAACAATCCGGTGCTGATCGGCGAGCCCGGTGTCGGCAAGACCGCCATCGTCGAGGGCCTGGCGTTGCGCATCCTCAACGGTGACGTGCCGGAGAGCCTCAAGGACAAGAGGCTGCTGTCGCTCGATCTCGGCGCGCTGATCGCCGGCGCCAAATATCGCGGCGAATTCGAGGAGCGGCTGAAGGCCGTGCTGCAGGAGGTGACGTCAGCGGAAGGCAGCATCATCCTGTTCATCGACGAGATGCACACCCTGATCGGCGCCGGCAAGGCCGACGGCGCCATGGACGCGTCCAACCTCTTGAAGCCGGCGCTGGCGCGCGGTGAGCTGCACTGCATCGGCGCGACCACGCTCGACGAATATCGCAAGCACGTCGAGAAGGACGCGGCGCTGGCGCGGCGTTTCCAGCCGATCTTCGTCTCGGAGCCGACGGTCGAGGACACCATCTCGATCCTGCGCGGCCTGAAGGACAAATACGAACAGCATCACGGCGTGCGGATCACCGATTCCGCGCTGGTGGCGGCGACCACGCTGTCGAATCGCTACATCACCGATCGATTCCTTCCCGACAAGGCGATCGACCTGATGGACGAGGCGGCGGCGCGGCTGAAGATGCAGGTCG
>Ga0307516_10007621_pt1 | contig 12398 bp, 12 predicted proteins | sample 19_EM_MG_FD_203310 | JGI IMG/M metagenome (GOLD analysis project Ga0307516, IMG submission 203310) | Populus trichocarpa ectomycorrhiza microbial communities from riparian zone in the Pacific Northwest, United States - 19_EM | ecosystem: Host-associated > Plants > Roots > Unclassified | place...
CGCCCCGTTGGTCACGGAGGCCGCTCGCGTCACGGAGGACGGCGAGGAGTTGCCGTGGGTTGTCTGTGGCGCCGAAGTCGTCTGCGGCCGAGGACCCGATCAAGTCGGCGGGAGTGTCGAGGACTAGTCGGACCCACCCTGGGGGAAGCGCTTTCCATGAGCCGAACCACCCGTCACCGCGCCGCCGTCGTCGGCACCGGCCACCGCGCCCAGATGTTCACCCGGGCCCTCGCCGAACGCCCCGGCCACCGCGTCGCCGCCCTCTGCGATCCCAGTCCCACCCGGATGGCCTTCCACAACGGGCTGTTGGCCGCGGCCGGCGAACCCGCCGCCACGCCGTGGGAGCCCGACCGCTTCGGCGACATGCTGGCCGAGGAGGACATCGACGAGGTCGTCGTCACCACCGTCGACGCCGAGCACGACCGCTTCATCGTCCCGGCCCTGAACGCCGGCTGCCGGGTGGTCACCGAGAAACCGATGACCGTCGACGCGGACCGCTGTGCCCGCATCCTCGACACGGTCCGGGACACCGGGAACTCCCTGACCGTCGCCTTCAACTACCGCTTCAACCCCGCCCACGAGAAGGTCCGCGCCCTGCTCGCCGACGGCGCGATCGGCGAGGTCCTGTCCGTGCACTTCGAGTGGCTGCTCGACGTACGGCACGGCGCCGACTACTTCCGCCGCTGGCACCGGGACAAGCACCGCAGCGGCGGCCTCATGGTGCACAAGTCCGGTCACCACTTCGACCTGGTCAACTGGTGGCTCGCCGGCGAGCCGCAGGAGGTCTTCGGCTACGGGCGACTCGGCTTCTACGGCCCCGAGGCGGGCCGACGCCACGGACTGCGCCGTGACTACGACCGCGCCCATGGCGCCGCGCCGGCCGCCGACGACCCCTTCGCGCTCGACCTCACCGCGGACGACACCCTGCGCGCCCTCTACCTCGACGCCGAACCCGACGACGGATACGTCCGCGACCGCAACGTCTTCGACGGCCCCGTGAGCATCGAGGACGACATGGCCGTCCTCGTCCGCTACGCCGGGGGCCCGACCATGACGTACCACCTCACCGCCTACTCCCCGTGGGAGGGCTACCGGGTGATGTTCAACGGCAGTGCGGGCCGGCTGGAGCTGGAGGTGGAGGAGAGCCGCTGGCAGCCGCCCCGGAGCCGGATCACCTCGGGCAGCGGTGCCGTGCACGGAGACACGGCCGCCGAACACGCGGGCGGGGCCCGTCTCACCCTTCGTCCGCTGTGGCGGCCACCGGTCGACGTCCCGCTCGTCACCGCGCACGAGGCCCACGGGGGCGGTGACCCACGCATGCTGGACGCCCTCTTCGGGCCGGTGGACCCGGGACAGCCGGCGGACACCGGGGCGGGAACCCACCCGACGGCCACCGAACGGGACGGCGCGCTCGCGCTGGCCGTCGGTCTCGCGGCCAACCAGTGCTTCGAGTCCGGGCTGCCGGTGCGGGTGCGCGACCTGGTGCCGGAGGTGTGGCGGGGGTAGCGGGAGGGGTCCGTACGGGGTGTATGCGGGTCTGCGCGCGGGAGGTTCCCGGGCCGGCCAGGCCGGGGGACGGGTCCGTCAGATCCAGGCGCGGTAGGGCTCGTCGAGCAGCTGGAAGACGGGCTCGCCCCGAACCGGGTCCTTCGCGGTGGACAGTCGCACCCGGTCACCGCTGTGGATGCCGATGAGCGGGCCCATGACCCGGCCGCGTACGACGAAGCCCTCGGCCATCTCGATCAGCGACACATTGCGTGCGGCGGGGGTGTTGCGGTGCACCACGGTGGCATGACGGACCGTCCCCGTTCCCTCGCCGCGTTCCGTCCGCAGGTCGCTGCCCTGGCAGACCGGACACAGCAGCCGGTGGTACATGGCGGTGGCGCACCAGGTGCAGCGCTGGAAGAGGATGGCCTCGCCGTCGGCGCTCCGGGAGGCCGGGCCCCTGGGATCCAGGAGGCCCGCGGTGGAACCGGCTGTCTGACGAGCAACGCTTCCTGAAGGGTGGTACACGCTGGTCAACTCCCTGCGCTCGGCCGGAATCCCGCGTGCGCGGATCACCGTGCACGCACGTGCCCGGCTCACCGTGCCACCGTGCACGCCCTCAGCGTATGGCACTGAGTGTCACCCGTAAAGGCACTCCGTACCCCGAGATCGGTCAGCCGCGCCCCAGCGCGGTCTCGATCTCCTGGACCACCCGCCACAGCGGAGCCCCGCGTCGGGAGACGACGACCACCACGTCGTCGGGCTGCTCGGCGACGAGAGTCACCGGAGTCGCGCCGAAGGCCGACCGCACGTACCCGAGGGCGTGGTCCACCGTGGCGCTCGCGTCGCTCTGCCCGTCCGAACGCAGCCAGGACCGCAGCGCGTTGTTGTGGGCCGCGACCACGGCGGCGGCGATCACGTCGGCCTGCAGGATCCCGTCACGCCGGCCCGCGAACCGCGCCCGCAGGTACTCGGCCAGGGCCCGCTCGTAGCGCCACACCACCGACAGCTCGTACGCGCGCAGGCCCGGCACCCGCTTGGTGAGGCGGTAGCGCTGGACGGAGAAGGCCGGGTTCTCGGCGTACATCCGCAGCACCAGCCGGGCCGCGTCGCAGACCCGCCCCACGGGTTCCTCCGTGTCGTCGCCGGAGGCCAGGAAGTCCGTCATGTCGGCCAGGCAGCGCTCGTGGTCGGGGAAGACCACGTCCTCCTTGGAGGGGAAGTAGCGGAAGAAGGAGCGGCGGCCGACCCCGGCGAGCGCCACGATGTCGTCGACGGTGGTCTGCTCGTACCCCCGCTCCAGGAACAGTCGGAAGGCCGCCCCGACGAGCGCGTCCCGCATGGGTGGCTTCGCGGCCGCCGCCTCCGCCTTCTCGCCGCGGCGGGGCGCCGCGCTGCTGGAGCTCATGGACGGGAACGTAACACCTGGCCGGTTCGCGTGGCACTCGGTGCAGGAGTTGAGGGAACTGAGTGCTCTGCACTGACCGGGGCGGTGGACGCTGAACTCCTCACCCGACGGCCACGTATCCCTACTCGGGGATGCCGCAGGTCCCTGCGCAGGGGACGGAAGGAGAGCAGCATGCCGACACCGCCCGACCAGGGCCCGCCTCAGGACAGGCCGCCGCTGGAGCCGGTCCGGGTGCTGCGCCCGCGCCGCACCGACGCCCTCGCCGAGCTGATCAGGGAGTACAAGGAGCAGAACGGCACCGACGACCGAGAGCGGAACGACCTCTACGACCGGGAGCGGAACGGCACCTACGAGGCGGTGGCCGTGTCCAAGGCGTCGCCGCACGCCGAGGAGGAGACGCAGGAACTCCCACCCGTCGCCCCCGCCCGCCGCCCGGCCGCCCTCGACGCTCCCCGCGGGCGGCCGCGGCACCTGCGTCGCACGGCCGTCGTCGGTGCCGTCGCCGCCGCCGCCGCGGTGGTCGGCTTCGGCTGCGCGTTCCTGCTGCCCGGCCGCAGCGACGCGACCGCCGAGCAGGCCACCTCACCACCCGCCCCGACGTCGGCAGCGTCCACGCCGACCACCTCGGCCGGCGCGGCCGACCCCGACGGCGCCGGAACCCTCCGTGAAGGAGCCGACGGCCCCGAGGTCACCGACCTCCAGGAGCGCCTGCTGCGTATCCCGGACGTCTACGCGGGCGGCTCCACCAGCGGCCGCTACGACGCCACCCTGACCGAGGCGGTGGCCCGCTTCCAGCTCTGGTACGGCATCCGCGGCGACGAGACCGGCGTCTACGGCGACGACACCCGACGCGACCTGGAGTCCCGTACAGCCGGCGGATGACGGACAACGGATGAGAGGGCGAAGGAGAAGGCGGTTGAGATGAAGGATGCGACGGCGGACGCCAGGAGACCCCTCCAGCCCGGCATGTGACTCCCGACGGCGTGGTACCCGGGCCGTGACGGGCCGAGGCCGGGACACCGGCCGCGCGTGACGGGACGAACGAAGACGGAGCGGGTATGGCGGGCGTGGACGCGTTCATCGACCGGCTGAACCCGGACATGTGTGTGGTGACCGCGACCGCGGACGGAGAGCGGGCCGGATGCCTGGTGGGCTTCTCCTCCCAGTGCTCCATCCACCCGGCGCGCTTCGTGGTGTGGCTGTCCAGGAAGAACCACACCTACCGGGTGGCCCGCTCGGCCCGACACCTCTGCGTACATCTGCTCACCCCCGAACAACGGGAACTGGCCGAGCTGTTCGGCTCCCGCACCGGAGACCGTACGGACAAGTTCGAGCACGTCCGCTGGCAGGAGGGGCCCAAAGGAGCGATCGTGCTTCAGGACGCGGCGGCCTGGTACGTCGGCACGGTCATGCTGCGCGCCGACGCGGGCGACCACGTCGGCTTCGTCCTCGACCCGGTGGCGTCCGGCGAGCGGGCGGGCGCGGACGACGGACCGCTGCTGCGACTCGACGAGGCGTACCGGATCCCGCCCGGTCACCCGGCCGACTGACATTCCGCCGCCGTACTCGAACACCGGGCAACTCCTGGGGAAAGTGACGGCGACGACGGATCGGCGGACGCCAGCATGGGCATCCCCCTTCCAGGGGTTCCGTACGTCCTGAACGAAGGCCACGCCGATGAGCGGCTCCCGTATCCCGGGCCTGGTGCTGCCCGCCGTATTCCTGCTGGCTCTCGTCGTGGGCGTGTTCTGGTACTGGCGCCACCGCGGAGACGACTAGGGCCCTTCTGATGGATCTCCGCGGTGTCGCGCCGCCCGTCACTCCGGCTCGGTCGGCACCCGGATGTCGACGACGCAGACGTCGTCCCGCGGGTCGTCCCGGATCAGGGCGGCGAGCAGCGGTGCCAGGGAGCCCGGCCCGTCGTTGTGGTGGGTGGCGGCGGCCTCCGCGAGCCGCTCCAGGCCGAGGTCGATGCTCTCCGCGGGCCGCTCCACCAGACCGTCGGTGTACAGGATGAGCCGGTCGCCCGGATCCAGCAGGCACTCCGTCTCCGCGTAGACCGGCGAGGAACTCGCGCCGAGCAGCATGCCGCGCGGGCGTTCCAGGTAGCGCACCTCCCCTTCGCGCAGCAGCAGCGGCGGTGGATGGCCCGCCTGCGCCCACACCAGACGGCGTTCGCCCGGGTTGTAGCGGGCCAGGACCATGGTCGCGGTGCCGTGGGAGTCCCGGGAGTGCAGCAGCAGGGTGTTGAGCCGGGCCAGCGCGCCGGTCAGTGACGATCCGGTGATGACCATGCCCTTGGCGGTGAAGCGGAGCTGGGCCATCGTGGCGACGGCGTCGATGCCGTGACCGGCGACGTCGCCGAGCACGAACAGGGCGTCGCCGTCGGGCAGTTCGATGGTGCTGAACCAGTCGCCGCCGACGTGCAGCCCCGTCTGGGCGGGCAGATAGGCGACCTCGACCCGCAGCCCGGCAAGCCGCACGGGCTTGGTGGGCAGCGGCAGCAGCGCGTGCTGGAGGCGGGCCGCCAGAGTGCGCTCGGCGCGCAGCACGCCGTGCTGAGTGAGGACCTCCTGCTCCCTCTCCACCAGGGCGAGTTCCACGCTGCGCTGCGCGGTGACGTCCTGGATGAAGCCGTGCACCTCGACGGGCGTGCCGTCGACGTCCGTCAGCGCCTCGGCGACGGCCCGCAGATGCCGGACCCCGCCGCCCGCCCGGATCCGGAACGGCAGGTCGAACGAGCGTCCCGCGTGCACGAGCTCCCGGATGGCGCGGGCCAGGGACGGCGCGTCCTGGGGAAGTGTGTGGGCCGGCAACTCGGCGAGGGGGATCGTCCCCTGACCGGGGGCCCGGTCGAAGATCGCGAAGACCTGGGACGACCAATTGCCCTCGTGGGTGACCAGGTTCCAGTTCGCCCAGCCCAGATTGCCCAGCCGCTGCACGTCCGCCAGCCGCTGTTCCTGCCGGTCCGAGGACTCGCGCCGGATCCAGGTGACCACCAGTCCGTCGCCCAGCCGGGCCGCCCGTACCGCGTACATGAAGACTTCCGCGACCCCGGACACGATCTCCTGGTGGGCGAACGGTTCGCTCTCGAACGGCTCCCCGGTGGCGAGGGTGCGCAGGCAGCCCTGCCACAGCTCCTCGCCCGCCATGCTCGGGAAGCACTCCAGGATCCTGCGGCCGACCAGATCGCCCCCGGTGCGGCCGACGATGTCGACCGCCTCCGCCGTCGCCGCGTCGATGCGGTAGTCCTCGATCGTCGAGGAGACCGCCCGCAGCGGGGTCAGCAGGACCGCGGCGCCCGGTAGCGAACCGAACACCGCCTGTGCGGAGCCGGTCGCGTCGGCGGCCTGTACCTGCTGGGTGCCGAACGCGCGCAGCCGTCCGGCGCACAGCCTGGGCACCGCCCGCAGGAGCTCTCGGACCGGCGGCGTGAAGCAGCCGTCGCGCGTGCGCAGGACGCCGATACAGACATCGGCCGTGTCCCCGGCCGGCAGCGGCAGCCAGGCTCGGGAGCGCCAGCGCTCGGGTGGATCCCCGATGAGCAGATACCGCTCCCGGTCCGCCTCGATGTCCTCCAGCCACTGCGGCTCCCGTGCCCGCAGCGCGTCGAGCGCGGCCACCCCGGTCAGTGGCGGCACGTGGCACCACTGGGCGGCGAGAGTGTCGTCGATGCCGGCGTGCCCGATGAGTTCGAGGCCTCCGGTGGCCAGTCGCTGGTAGAGCATGATCCCGTCGGCGTCGGCGTCCGGCGCGAGGTGTTCCAGCAGGCACCGGGCGAGTTCCTGCGGGGTGCGCACGCCGACCAGGGCCTCACCGAGGCGGCCGAGGGCGGCGAAGCGTTCGTCCGCGCCATCGGCGTCGTGCGTGCCGTTGGCTTCGGCGTTGGCGTCGGCCCTGTGGTGGGCGGCCGGGGCGCCGGACACGACGAGGGCGGGCCGGGGCTCGTGCACAGCGCCACGCAACGGGGGCACCAGGCCGCCCAGGGTGATCCAGCACTCCTCCGCCAGCGTGCGGTTCGCGGCCTTGGCCCGCCGCAGCAGTTCCTCGACGGCCTCGTCCGGGTTGCACCTGCTCAGCGCCATCAGCGCGCCCCTGGCCCGTTCCAGGACGGCGGACGTGACCGCCTGGTCCCTCAGCCGGTCCATCTCGGCCCGCTGCCGGGCCACCACCTTGGCCAGCGCCACCATCTCGGGCACGGTGCCGGGCTCGGCGGGGCTGGCGGGCTCGCTCGTCACACGTCGAGCATTGCACAGGAGTACGGCTTCGATCGCGGTCTTGTGGTCACAGATCGCACGTTCCGGTGAGACCGGGCGGCGCCGGGCTCGCCGACCTGTCCGGGTACGCCGTCACACGAGGTCAACGGCCCGGTGGTGGGTACAGCCACAGCCGCAGCAGGCGGCTGAGCGACGGCATCACCAGGTAGGTCAGCACGGGCAGCAGTATCAGCGGGAACACGGCGGCGCGCAGCGGCAGCGGCCAGTCGGTGGTGGAGGGAGCCACCAGCCATTGGATCAGCACCGTGAAGGGGTAGGCGCCGAGGAAGGTGGTGAGCACCATCTTCCACCGGGGCGGGGCCTGCACGGTCGTGCCGGGCAGACTGAACCAGGCCTCCATACCGGTCGTCGACTGGCGTTCGCTGCCGATCTCCTCGGCGATGCCCTCGATCCGCTCGTGCCAGTCGCTGCGCTCGTCCGACTCCAGCCAGGCGGCGAGCCGACCTGGATCGGACCAGCGCAGCACCGCGTGATAGCGGTGACCGTCCTCGGGGCGCAGCCACGAGACGCCCTCGTTGCCCGGGAAACGTCTGGCACAGTCGGCGATCCCGTGTGTCCACTCCTCGAACTCGCGCTGGTGGCCCGGGCGTACCTGCCAGGTGAGGACCGTGGTGATCGGCTCGCTTCGCCGTACTTCGGTGGTGCTCATGTTCACGACGGGTGCCACATGAGCCGTCGGTCATGCCGCCGCGGGCGCAAGCCGGGCGTCCCGGGCCCCCGGCTGTCAGCGACCCTGCGTGTGGGCGACCAGCGCCTGGGTGACCGCGCGGACGCTGCGGGCGATGTGCTGAAGTTGCAGGACCTCCGCCGCGTACAGCTTGATCGTGTGCTCGATGACCGACTCCGGCAGGCCCAGCGCGGGCAGATCGGCCCGGGCGCTCTGCAGGGCGGTGCGGGCGACGCGGATCTCGTGCTGGACCTGGATCTGCGCGTGCCGGGCGAGCAGCACCGGGTGCCGGATCAGTGCCGGGTAGCCGGCGTAGCGCGCCGGCACCAGTTCGCGCAGCCACCTGGTCGCCGAGCGCTCCCAGTCATAACTGCCGGGGGCCTTGACCTGGCACGGCCAGTCCCGGCCGATGCGTGTGGTCGTCCGCGTGCTCGTCAGGGGCATGGTCATCGCTTCCCGGTGTGCGGCGTCGTGTGGGTGGTCCGACTCAGTGGGCGGCCCCGGCCTAGGGGATGGCCGGGGCCGCGAACGGGCGCTCGCGCAGGCGATGCCCGGCCCGGACACCCTGGGCGCCGACGCGGGTAGGAGACGGCGGCTTCGGGTGTCCGTCGGTGTGGGACGTGTCCCCGGTGCGGTCCGAGGTGTGATCCGTGAGCAGTATTTATATATGCCGCCCGCTTTGCAAGACGCATGAAAACATTCATGAGCGATGTGTCGCCAAAGGATCCGCTGTGTCCTGCGGTGTCCTGGTGTGGCGGAGCGGGACTACTCCCGGAGGAAGAACGGGACTACTCCCGGAGGAAGAACTGGTGCTGGTCGGAGATCTGCTCGTACTCCTCCAGCCGTGCCTGGGTGCGCTCCGGGTCGGCGTCGGTCATCGCCTGGAGCAGGGCCGCGGCCATCACACCCGGGGCGGCGTAGGAGTCGAAGACCAGGCGGGAGCCGGTGCCGACGGCGAACACGGCGTCCGCCTCGTCGGCCACCGTCCCCAGTGCCAGGTCGGTGATCAGCGCGACCTTCAACCCGGCGCTGCGCGCGACGCGTACGGAGGTCAGGGTCTCCTGGGCGTGCCGGGGCATGGAAAACGCCAGGACCCAGGTGCCGCCGGCCTCCCGCGACTGGAGCAGCGCGTCGTAGGCGACGCTGCCACCCCGCGTCACCAGCCGTACGTCGGGGTGGACGCGGCGTGCCGCGTACGCGAAGTACTCGGCGAGGGACGCCGAGATGCGCAGGCCCAGCACGGTCAGCGGGGTCGAGCGGGACAACTCGCGGCCCACGCCGATCACCTGGTCGGGATCGACGAAGTCCCGCCGCAGGTTCTCCAGGTTCTCGATCTCGGCGTCGACGGCCGCCTGGAGTTCGTTGCTCCCGTTCTCCTCCGCCGCCGCGGGGCCGCCGGCGAGGGTGCCGAGCGCGATCGCCTGGAGTTTCTCCCGCAGCGAGGGGTATCCGCTGAAGCCGACCGCCGCGGCGAACCGCGTCACCGAGGGCTGGCTGACGCCGACGCGCTCCGCGAGATCGGTGATCGACAGGAAGGCCGCCTCGGTGATGTGCTCGATCAGGTACTGGGCGATGCGCCGCTGTCCCGGGGACAGCCGGGTCCGGTCGAAAAGCGTCCTGAGCTGGGACGTCGGGGAGGCCTCCGCCTCCGGTGCGGTCTTGCCCGAGGTGATGGAGGATGCCTGTGCGCGTGCCTGCTGCGGCGATGGCACCGGTGCGCCTCCTTTTTCTCCCACGGAAGTTCAACATAGCCCACCCACCTCGGTGACCAGGGCTTGTGCGGCGTCATCCAGCCGTCGGCGAGAGGGACGGATACGCGCGCGCCGAACGGGAACCCGCACAGCGGCTCCGGTCGACACAAGGAGTCGACACAAGGAGCGGCGCCGGGCGACCTCAAGGAGGAGAGAATGACCGCGATCAGCGCGCTGGAACATGCCCTGGAGAGCCGGTGGGAGGCGCTGTGGGCGCGGGTCGTCGACAAGGACCCCGTCGAACTCCTCGACGCGTTGCGGCACGAGTGCGACAGCAACATGGTCGTGTGCAGTGAGTCCCGGGTCGTGGTCCCCAACGCCTACGACGTCGTACTCGCCGACGGCGTGCACGACGAGCTCACCCGCCGGGGCAGCAGCGTCGGCCAGGAACTCACCGACACCCTGATGCGGCACGCGGAGCACAAGGGATACGAGTGGGCCGGCCCGCTCACCGTGCACATCACGAGGTCCTCCGCCGTGCCCAACGGCCGCTACCACGTGGCCAGCAGGGTCATGACCCACGTGAGCGCCGAGGGATTCGAGCACGTGACGCACTAGAAGGTCGATCACCGCCGGTAGATCGTGATCGAGTGACCGACCTCGTCGATGGGGCGACTGCTGTCGATCAACTCGGCCAGCCGTCCGGTCGCCTTGGCGACCGAGGAGTCGGACACGACCAGCAGTCCGCGCACCGCCCGCACGGGCACCTCCCGCGGATCGGCCGCGTCGATGCCGTAGTACGACGGCACACCACTGCCCTTGTACACGAGCCAGATCCGCTCGCCCCGATACCGCTCACGCAGCCGGTCGGCGAGCCGGCCGAGGTCCTGACCCCAGTCGACGTTGGAGTCGTGCAGGTGCAGCCGGGTCTCGGCCGGACCACCGAACGCCTCGTTGGAGTACGGCAGGTAGTAGGGGTACGTCCGCAGCGAGCTCACCGCGACGAACAGCACCAGCGCCCCCGTGACGAGGGGCGCCCATCGCCACCGCACGGCGACGATACAACTCGCGGCCACTGCCAGGAACATCGGCAGGAAGACGGCGTAGCGGGTGCCGAAGTCGCGGGCTCCCTCCATGGCCACGGCCAGCAGCACCGCGGAGGGCATGAGCAGATACGGTGCCGCGGGCCGCAGCCGGGGTACCACGCACACCGCGACGGCGCCCGCGGCCCACAGGGCCAGCATCCCGAGCGGGGTCTTCACCAGCAGTGCGACCGGCAGGTAGTACCAGAGGGAACCGGTGTACACCCTGCCGAAGAGGAAGCCCTCCCACGGGTGGTTCTCCAGACCGAACTGGATGCGCATCCCGTCCCGGTACGCCTCCGGGAACGGCATCAGCTCGACCAGCAGCTCGCGCCGCCCGTGCACCACGGGCACATACTGCACGGGCGACCAGCGCAGCCGCGGATCGACGGCCAGGTACGCCGCCCAGACGACGGCGACCGCGACCAGGGCCACCACGGCGGCGCCCACGACCGCCCGCAGCAGCGCTCGGCGACGGCCGGGCAGCCGGGCGGCCGGAGCGGACCAGACGGACACCCCGGCCAGGACCAGCAGCACCGGAATCGCCGCCAGCGTGCTCATTTTCGTGGCCAGGGCCGCGCCGAGCGCCACCCCGGCGAGCGGCAGGAACAGCCGAGGACGCCGACGTGCCCGCCACAGCAGCCACACCGAGGTCAGCAGGAAGCCGGCCGCCGGGACGTCCAGCGTGGCCAGCGAGCCGTGCGCGACGATGTCGGGGGAGAGGGCGTAGAGGGCGAGCGCGACCAACCCGGCCACCGGACCGGCGAGTTCGCGGGCGAAGGCGAACACGACGAGACCGAACAGCAGGGTCAGTGCGATGACCGGGAGGCGGGCCCACAGCATCAGCCGCCACGGGTCGTTGCCGGACTCGTACAGCAGATGCTGCCCGAGGAGGCTCTGGCCGCCGGCGAAGGACGGATCGACGTGCGGGGCGGCGAGCGCCACGCCGGTGGCGATGACCAGTTTTCCGAGCGGCGGATGCTCCGGGTTGTGGCGCACGCGGTGGTCGTGCAGGTACTCGGCGGCCGTGCCGACATACACCGGTTCGTCGATGGTCGGCGTCTGCCGCACGGCCGTCGTCACCATCGCGGCGGCCATCTGGCCCAGCAGCAGCACCACAAGGAACGGCACCAGCCACCGCCTGCCGGTCCGTCCCGGCGGCCGTTCGCCGGACACCTCGACAGCTGTCCTCGGGTCCAGGACCGTGTGCGTCACGCGCGCCATCATCCGCCCCGCGGTGACACCGGGCGGGCGGTGGCGGGAGCGATCGAGCGGCGTCTCATGCGCCTACTCTGCACCAGCTCCCGCCCCCCGGGGCGTTACCGCTTCAGGAGTCGTACCGACAGACCCTCCGCCGTGTACACGGGTACGGCCCGCAGGAGGTCGGAGTTCAGCTCGACGCGGTCGAACTGCCCGCGCAGCGCCGGGGCGTCGAGCACGCGGACCGTGCGGCCGGCGGCCGGCGGCCGGTCGGCGTCCAGCAGCAGGGACAGCGTGCTGCCCCGGCCCAGCACCGCCCGGCGTTTCACCTCCAGGACCGGTTCCTGGCCGGAGCGCAGGGTCACCTCCAGCGTGCCGGAGTCCTGGGTGTAGGTGCCGTGGACCTGCGACGACCCGCTGAGCTCGAGAGTGCCGCCCTGCACCCGTACGTCACCGTGGCCCAGCGCGTGCGCCGACCCCGCGACGAGGACACCGTCCGCCAGCACGGTGCCGCCCGTGTACCGGTTGTGCCCCGTCAGGGTCAGCGTGCCGGTGCCGCGCTTGGTCAGACCGCCCCGGCCGCCGATG